>Ga0099364_10001538_pt1 | contig 37658 bp, 34 predicted proteins | sample TergutTh196P3_FD_73070 | JGI IMG/M metagenome (GOLD analysis project Ga0099364, IMG submission 73070) | Microcerotermes parvus P3 segment gut microbial communities from Pointe-Noire, Republic of the Congo - Th196 P3 | ecosystem: Host-associated > Arthropoda: Insects > Digestive system > Gut ... | reverse complement strand
CGCCGAACGGAATAAAAATTTTCGACAGACGCGCGGAGTCGGCCAATTGTATGAATATATGTTCCACGGACACGTATTCATCTTTCATTGTCTTCGCGTATTTTTCGGCTTCGACCAATATATTTGCCAATGAACGCGAAACCATAATCTGTCCCGGTTGATAACCTGAACCTGTGACGCGCGGAATAATTTCCAGTTCCCGCTCGATCGATTTCGACAAGGCGTCGGGATTTATTCCCATGCACTCCAGCACTCTGGGTATTAATCCGTCCTCCTGACGGGTGAGAGCCAACGCCAGATGCGACTCGCCAATCTCCTGATGCGAAAAAGTTATTGCGATGTTTTGCGCCTCTGCGAGAGCGAGTTGTGATTTTTCCGTCAATTTATTTAAATTCATCGAACATACCCCCAATATTATGACCTTTCCTGACCATTATCATATATTCTAATTAAACAATCAATATCAATTTCATTTCCGCAGAGGCGACGTCGGTCGATAACGGTAGAATAGATTTCGTTATTAATATGTTTTCTTGTTTATTGTAGAATATGTAGCAAATTTTTCGATATCTTTCATTGCGAGGTAAAAATTTTTTTGAAGTAAAAGTATAAATAACGTAAAAAATCTTGACAGATGGAAAAAAATAAACTATTGTTCTGCTAGTCGGGTGTATCCGGCGATAATATTTTGTTGGGAGGCAACAAGACTTGAAAAGCAACGGCACAGTGAAATGGTTCAACGCAACGAAGGGCTACGGATTTATTACTACAGACGAGGGCAGTGATGTTTTCGTACACTTCAGCGCAATTCAGGGAGAGGGTTTCAAAACGTTGGACGAGGGTCAGAAAGTTTCCTTCGAAATTACCCAGGGTACGAAGGGTCCGCAAGCTTCTGACGTTGTGAAGATCTAGTTCATTTTGTGACGGTGTAGTTTAAGATTTTTCAATTAAATTACAAATGATCAGATGATTGCCACGGGAGACGATACGATCGTCTCCTGTTTAATTTATATATTCGGGGGAATTTTGATGTCCATTCTTGAAGCAAATATTGTGCCCTTGGAACAATTGCGAAAAAAAACCGACGCTTCGTCGCTCGGATTTGCCACCACGGACGAATTGATGTGCAATGAACAGCTCATCGGACAAAAAAGAGCTGTGAACGCCATTTCTTACGCTCTGGAGGTAGATCAGAAAGGTTATAACCTGTTTGTGGTAGGAGATCCGGGAAGCGGCAGAACAACGTACACGCTGCGTCAGATGAAGGAGCGGGCGGCGAGTACGAAAGCTCCCGATGACTGGATATACGTATACAATTTTGACGAACCGGGCGAGCCAATCGCAATAAACCTGTCGGCGGGATGCGGAAAAAAAATGGCCGTTGCAATGGAAGGTTTGGTGGAGGATCTAAAAACCAATCTGGGCAAAGCGTTCGACAACAGCGAATATGAGGACAGCAAGGCGTCTTTGGTGAAAAATTTTCAGGAAAACGTCGGCGAGCTTATGGAGTCGCTCAGAGCTTACGCTCTTGAAAAAAATTTTTCCATTAAAAGAACGCCGCAGGGTTTCGTCAACCTGCCGTTAATTCAAGAGGAAGCGGCAAAAGACGAGACGAATGAGGATATTGAGGCCGGAGCCGGGGAAAACGGGCGGAACGAACCGGAGCTTGCGACAAGAGAGATGCAGCCGGAGGAGTTTGAAAAATTATCGGAAGCCGAACAGAGCGATATTCAAAAAAAATCCGACGATATAGCCGCTCACACACTGGAGACGCTTCGCACGATGAGGGAGCGCGAAAAAGATCTCAAGGAGCGCATCAGGGAATTGGACGGCGAGATATGCCGCACGGCAATTCAGCCCATCCTGAGCGAACTTCGCGAAAAAATGCCCGAGGACGAAAAACTCTCGAACTGGATGGACAAACTTGCCGAGGATATCATCGAAAACTACGGCATGTTCGTTGCAGCCGCGAGGGATGAGAACGCGGAGGTCGATTTCAGCCGCTTTACGGTAAACGTATTTGTCTCAAACGACCCGGAGCAGGGCGCGCCCGTGATACGGGAGACAAATCCCACTTATTACAACCTTGTGGGAAAGATTGAGTACGAGAGCAGGCAGGGGTACCTGTATACTGATTTTCACAGGATAAAAGCGGGCGCTTTGCAAAAAGCATGCGGGGGATACCTGCTGCTGGAGGCTGAAAATGTGCTGAGGCAGTTTATGTCGTGGGACGCTTTGAAACGAGTCCTGACGTCAGGTGAACTCACAATTGAAAATCTCGGCGAGCATCTCGGATATATCCCGGTAGCGTCGCTCCGCCCTCAGGCTATTCCGGTGAACGTGAAAGTGGCGATGGTTGGAACGTACTATCTTTATCACCTGCTCAACATCTATGACCCTGAGTTTCAGAAGATATTCAAGATAAAGGCCGATTTCGAATCCGACATGCCGAGGGACTGCGGAATGGAGTACACGATGGCCTGCTTTATAGCTCAATTTGTCAGTGATCACGGGCACATTCCATTTACATCCGACGCAGTCGCCGAGGTGATCGAGTGTTCCGCGCGCCTGGTGGACGATCAGGAGAGAATGTCAACGCAATTCAACAGAATATCCGAGCTGCTGACGGAGTCCACGGTGCGGGCAAGGATCGAAGGCGTTGGAGCCGTTGACCTGCCGCACGTGAAGCGAGCTTTATCGGAGAGGAAAAATCGCTTGAATCTGATCGAGGAACGTTACCTCCGGGCTTATGAGACGGGCGTACTAAGAATAGACACGACCGGAAGCGTGGTCGGACAAATCAACGGCCTTACGGTTATTAACCTCGTCGATCACGAATTCGGCCATCCGGTGCGCATAAGCGCGAACGTCTACATGGGCGAAGAGGGCGTGGTAAACATAGAACGCGAGGTCAAACTCACCGGCCCCATCCACAACAAGGGGCTGCTCACTTTGTCAAGTTACCTCGGACGAATGTACGCGACCGACATGCCGATCTCCGTGACCGCGCGTATTGCTTTCGAGCAGACATACATGGGGATCGAGGGCGACAGCGCGTCATCAACGGAACTGTACTGCCTTTTGTCGGCTCTCTCCGGCGCGCCTTTGCGCCAGGATATAGCGGTGACCGGGTCGGTGGATCAATTCGGCGGCGTCCAGCCTATAGGAGGAGTGAACGAAAAAATAGAGGGCTTTTTCAGCTATTGCAGCTCTAAAGGGCTCTCCGGCACGCAGGGCGTGATGATACCGGCGCAGAATGTACGTCACCTGATGTTAAACGATGAAGTGCTGGAGGCGGCGCGTGCCGGGAATTTCACTATATGGGCGATTTCCACGATAGACGAGGGCATAGAGATAATGACGGGCATATCGGCGGGAGAGCCCGACGCGGACGGAAATTTCCCCGCGGATTCAATTCATGGCCGCACAAAATCTTGTCTGAAGGGATGGCTCGAACGTTCGGCAAAACTGAAACGCTCGCTGTCGAAAAAGAAAAAGGCAAACGAGGACGATGATGAGCAGGGCGACGACGAGTCAGAATAGGGCCGTAGTAAAAATATCGGACAAATCCTCTCTCGTGATTCGGAAAAAAACCGAGTGCGGTAAACAGTCCGGCGGCGGAGAGCGGGAGCAAATATTGTTCGTTCTGGACAGGCTGGAATCCGCTTACGGGCACGAGTCTTCGCCTCCCGGCATGTACGCGACGGGGGAACCGATGGACGGACTGATGCTGACGCTGCTCTCTCAAAACACAAACGACAGGAATCGCGACATGGCTTACGAATCGCTTCGGAAAAAATTTCCCTCGTGGGGCGATGTTGCGAGGGCTTCTGTATCCGATATAGCCTCCGCGATCAAATCCGCCGGACTCGGCGACACTAAGGCGGCCAGGATGAAGGCCATATTGTCAAAAGCTAAGGACGACTTCGGCGTGTTCAGCCTCGCGGAGATGAAGGAGTGGGAAGCTTCCCGCGTGAGGGAGTACCTTTCGAATCTCCATGGTATCGGCCCCAAAACGGTGGCGTGCGTAATGGTGTTCGACCTCGGCCTCCCGGCCTTCCCGGTGGACACGCACGTCGCGCGGATATCGAGACGGCTTGGCTGGGTTCCGCCAAAAACAACTCCCGAACGAACGCAGGATTTTCTGGAATCCATAGTTCCCCCCCAGAGAAGCGGCGGCGGTCACATGAACATGATCGAGCACGGCAGGCGCATATGCCACGCGAGAAGCCCGAAATGCGTTGAATGTCCCCTGAACGATATTTGCCCCTCGAACGAATCCAAGATTTCTCGCTTTTGAACATTTATTCGGCGATTCCTTAACATGACGCGTCAAGCGCCGTCCCGTATGATAAAATGAATGTCGATCGCCGATTAAAGCGGCGTATTCATGGAGGCGGAATTCGAAATATGTTTAAGGGAATATTGAAAGCTCTTGGGTTCGACCCCAACGATAGATTGATCGATCGTTACAGGATCGCGGCCGAGGACATAGGGACGCTCGAAGGAAAAGTCAATTCGATGACCGACGACGAACTCCGGCAATCGTCCGCGCATTTCAGGGAACTTCTTTCGGAGGATCAAACGCTGGACGATATTCTGCCGGAAGTATTCGCCCGCGTGCGGGAAGTTTCGGTTCGGCGTCTCGGCCTCAGACATTTCGACGAACAGCTTATCGGAGGCATGGCGCTTCACGAGCGGAAAATAGCGGAGATGAAGACGGGCGAAGGCAAAACGCTTGTGGCGACGCTTGCCGTCGCTTTGAACGCTATTGAAGGTCACGGTTCTCACATAGTCACAGTGAACGACTATCTCGCGCGGCGCGACGCCGAGTGGATGGGGCCGATATACGAGGGTATGGGACTCACCGTCGGCGTCATCTCGCCGTCTATGCGCCATGAGGACAGGGCAGCCGCGTACAGGGCCGATATCACTTACGGCACAAACAGCGAATTCGGGTTTGATTACCTGCGCGACAACATGGCTCACTCGATGGAGGGAAAAGTCCAGCGCGGACATAATTTCTGCATCGTTGACGAGGTCGACTCCATTCTTATCGACGAAGCCCGCACCCCTCACATCATATCCGGCCCTTCGGAGGACAATATAGAACCTTACAAGAAGGCCGACTCCGTGGCGAGATCACTTCGCAAAGGATCCGATTTCGAGGTGGACGAGAAGGAGCGCAACGTCGCCCTCACGGAGGAGGGTATAGCGCACTGCGAGCGCCTTCTTAACCTGCCCGAGCTTTTTACCGACTACGCCAATACCGAACTCGCCCACAAGATAACTCAGAGCCTCAAGGCTCACCATCTGTTTCAGCGTGATATACACTACGTGGTGAAGGACGGCGAGATCATCATCGTGGACGAATTCACCGGACGCCTGATGATAGGCAGGCGTTACTCCGAGGGACTGCACCAGGCGATCGAGGCGAAAGAACGCGTCAAAATAGGCCGGGAAAACCAGACGCTCGCCACGATAACGCTCCAGAACTATTTCAGGATGTATAAGAAGCTGTCGGGCATGACCGGCACTGCTCTTACGGAAGCGGAGGAGTTCCGCGAGATATACGGCCTCGATGTAGCCACAATACCCGCGCATTTGCCAATGATAAGAACCGACCATTCAGACGTCATATTCCGCACGAAGCGCGAAAAATTCTCCGCCGCCGCGGACGAGATAGAAGAGAGCCATAAGGCCGGACAGCCGGTTCTGGTCGGCACGCCGTCCATAGAGGACTCCGAAAAAATGAGCAAGCTATTGAAGGCCCGCCGGATACCCCACAATGTCCTGAACGCGAAAGCGCACGACAAGGAGGCGCTGATAGTGGCGCAAGCCGGGCGCCTCGAAGCCGTCACCGTGGCGACCAACATGGCGGGACGCGGGACCGACATCGTGCTGGGGGGAAACGCGGAATTCATGGCCCGGGACGAGGCCGCCAAACACGACGTCGAACGGGATTCCGAGGAATTCGAAGCCATTCTGAGCGAATACAGGGAAAAGTGTTCGCGAGAACATGACAGAGTCATAGAACTGGGCGGCCTCAGAATAGTAGGCATTGAACGCCACGAATCGAGAAGAATTGATAACCAGCTCCGAGGCCGTTCCGGACGTCAAGGCGACCCGGGGGAGAGCAGGTTTTATATTGCCCTTGAGGACGACCTGCTGAGGCTATTTGGCGGCGAAAAGGTTCAGAACATCATGACAAGGCTTGGGATGGAGGAGGGGGAATCCATTGAAAACGCCATCCTCACCAAGCAGATAGAGAGCGCGCAGAAGAAAGTAGAGTCGATGCATTTCGACATAAGAAAGCAGCTTCTCTCGTACGACGACGTGATGAACCAGCAGCGTGAGGCAGTTTACCGGGAGCGCAACGAAATACTGCGCGGCGAGGATATTCTGGGCCGCACACTTGGTATAATCGAGGGAACGCTTTCCGATGTGCTGGAGCATCTGTTCTCCAATTCGGAAGAACCTGATATCAAGGGAATCGGCACCAGACTCAAGTCGATATTTTGGAACGGAATAGAAAACGGGCTCGCCGGTATAGAGTTGCCATCCGATGTGCCCGAGGCCGAGGAACGGATAAAATCTGAAATAAAAACACGGTTTGACAAAAAAGTGGAGGAGCTCGGCGAGGATACCGCCTCGCAAATTTTCAAATTCGTTCTGCTGCAAGTTCTGGACGTCAGTTGGAGGGAACATTTGCTGGGCATGGACGAATTACGGCGCGGAATTGGACTTCGCGCGATCGGACAGAAGGATCCCCTGATCGAGTACCAGTTCGAATCGTATAACCTGTTTCAGGAATCGCTACGGGGAATCAGGGAGAAGGTAGCCGAATACGCGCTTCGCGTGACTGTTGTCTCAAAAGACGCGGGTGCCTCGAAACGCCTCGTAAGAGAGGAGCGGGAAGCTTTTCCGCCGGGGCGCGGGCTTACGAAGCAAACGACAGCCGGTAACGCGGGAGACACTCGTCCTGCGCCAATCAATAAAGGCAGAAAAATAGGCCGCAACGATCCGTGTCCCTGCGGAAGCGGGAGAAAGTACAAACATTGCTGCGGTCGTGAGATAACAACGGCTCCCGCTCAGGGCGCTGAAAAACTTCTTTAATACGGAGGCAGTCATGAAACGAATTATTAACGTTTTATCGGCGATTTATCTTGTAAGCAGCCTGTTGTCGAGTCCGGTTCCCGCGCTCGCAAGTTCGTTGTCGGCTTCGACTCTTGCGCTCGATAATCTGTTGGCGATTCCATCTCTTGCAATCGAAAAATGGAATGCCGGCGACGAAGTTTCGAGATTATTGTACGAAGCTCCGACGCTTGCGGCATTCTCCGGCACGTCGGGCGTGATATGGATGAGTTCCCACAGATACTCGCTGACGCCGGACGGAGGCAAACTGCACTACGGTATTTTCCTGCTGTTACTTGGCGATGCAGCCGACGCCGATGTGATTACGTCGAAAAAATTTCCGTACCCGACGGATGACGGAGCGGTATTCGAAATAGACGAGGCTTCATGGTACGACGCGTTCACCGGACAACGCCTGGGAGAACTCCGGCAAAGAGAATACAACGAAAACGGCATTCGAGGGATAGAGGTGATTTTCCCCGAAGAAACGGAAGGACATGTAGTGGCCGTTACTACCACGGAAATGGTACCTTCGAATTATCAATTGGACGACGTTATTTTTCTGGCGGGAGAACTTCCGGTATGGGAGCAGACGATAGAAGTCGCAGTGCCGGACGGGATGCGATTATATTGGGAAGGTTCCGGTGTGAGGGAACCTGAGCGAAAGTCCGACAATCGTACTCAGGTTACAACATGGACGCTGTTGAATGAACCGGCGTGGTTAAGTTCCGGACTGATCGAATCATGGAGGCCGTCTCTTGCCTTCAGCCTGGATTACGGACAACTGCCGATTCTGAAAAATCTCCGCGAACTGGAGAATCCCGTTTATGCGCCCAGGGCGCCGTCATCGATTTCATCAACACGATCAAACCTGGTGAGAACCGCCGAAAATATCGCGATATATATGTCGTCGCGCCTGATACCGCTTGAAAATGGAACGAACGTGGTACGTCCTATGGAAGTTATATCTGAGGAGGGCCCATGGACTGCCTGGGAGCAGGTTATGATAGCAGGCAGGTGGTTCTCGTCTCTTGGCTTTAATGCAAACATCTACTGGGAGCAAAACCTCCGAGTCGGCTCCGACGGTCCTGCGTCGCTCAGGATTTGGAAAGAACCGATCCTGATTGCCACCGATTCCGACGGGCGCGAGGTGTTTTTTAAAGCGGGTTGGTCGGGTGATCCCGAGAAACCTCACCCATCGCTATTAGGCTCATTTTTTTACAGAGCCGGTAACAATGGGTTGGAAAGAATAACCCTGCCGAGGGGATCGGCGTCGGATCACACGTTGATTCAGAACTGGAACGTGACTGTCGGCGAAAACGGAGTAGCCTCCGGTACTCTTGAAATAACGATGACCGGGGGATGGATGGATGTTTTCGGTATTGAACGGGACGGCGATGCGCAGAGCATCGGGACAAGTATATTAAGCGGTAAGCCGTTCAATATGCCGGGCACAAACATCTCGGTTGAATCGGCTAGACCTCTGCCGAACGGGTGTCGCGTATCGTTTTCAGTGCACGCCGTTCCCGGGATAGTGTCATCCGACAGTATTCTTCTTAAATTGATGGGAGGAATGCCGGTGTCTTTCGAAGATATCCCCCTGAACGGAGCGAGGTTCAATATGAGATTCCCGTTTGTTTTCGAGATAAATTGGTCGATAAAAACGCCGGCGGGATACAGGGCTCTTTCGGTTCCCGAAAAAATACAGACGGGAGACTCAAGTGCGACTCTTGAGCAGTCGCTGACTCACTGGCCGAGAAGGGCTCTCGCGGAAGGCCGCTTCCGATGGACGGTCAGAACGTCCTCGATGGATGAATATATGTCCGGCGTAATTTCTAATCAGTATCGTATGCTTGCAGGTTTGCTCGAAACCTCTATTCCGCTCAGGAAATAAATTTTTTGGAGGTTCTTTTATGAATAACAGCAGGGAAAAAATCGCGTCTATCGTAAGAGCCGCCATTGCCAAAATAGCTATGGACGAGGACGTTACGCTGCCGGACGACATGCCCGTACTCGTCGAGCGGCCGAAAATCGAAAGCCACGGCGACTGGGCGACGAACGCCGCCATGAAATTTGGAAAGCTGTTCGGCCTGAAGCCCTCCGATCTTGCCGTGAAACTGGAAAAGGCAATAGATAAGGGCGACGTAATAAAAACAATGGAAATAGTTTCCCCGGGTTTTATGAATTTCAGGCTTACGGACAACTGGGTGGCGGAAACCATCAGAAACGTAATTGAAAAAGGGGATAGTTACGGTTCGAATAAAATCGGGCATGGCCGTCGGGTTCAGGTAGAATTCGTGAGCGCGAACCCCACCGGCCCAATTCATCTCGGACACGGGCGCGGAGGAGCCGTTGGGGATGTTTTGTCCTCGATACTTTCATACTCCGGATGGGATGTAGAGCGAGAATATTATATTAACGACGCGGGATTTCAGATGGATAATCTGGGTAAATCGACACAGTCGAGATACTTCGCGAAGTTCGGCCGCGAGGAGGAAGCCCCGTTCCCGGAGGACGGCTATCCCGGCGACTACATCGATGACATAGCGAGGACAATAGCGGAAGAACACGGCGACAAACTGCTGACCATGACATTGGATGAGACACTTCCTCTTTTTCGCGACAGAACATGCGAACTCGTACTCAGGATGATCGAGCGGGATTTGGCGGATTTCGGCATAAAGTTCGACGTATGGTTATCGGAAAAATCTCTTTACAATGACGACCTTGCTGACCGTACAATAACGCTGCTCAGAACTCACGGTTACGCTTACGATAACGAAGGAGCCGTTTGGTTCAAGGCAACGGCTTTCGGCGACAACAAGGATCGCGTCATGATAAGAAACAACGGCGTACCGACTTATTTCACATCGGATACCGCATATCTGCTGAATAAATACGAGCGAGGATTCGACCTTCTTATATACATTTGGGGCGCCGACCATCACGGCTATGTTCCAAGAATGCGCTCTGTAAACAAAGCGCTTGGAAAAGAAGACGACAGACTTGAGTTTAAACTGATTCAGTTTGTAAGCCTGCTTCGCGACGGAGAGCCCGTGGCAATGTCAAAAAGAGCCGGAACGTTCGTAACGCTCCGGGAGGTCATGGACGAGGTCGGCAGCGACGCGGCAAGATTTTCTTTCATAAACAGAAAATGTGATTCACATCTTGATTTTGATCTCGAAGTCGCAAAAAGAACGTCGTCCGATAATCCGGTATATTATGTACAGTACGCTCATGCCAGGATTTGCAGTATTTTTCGAGAGGCGGAGTCTCGCGGGATAATTATTCCCGAATTACCCCTCGTCGATCTCGACTTACTCGGCGACGCTTCCGAGACGAAGTTAGCCGGGGAAATATCCCGCTTTCCCGAGGAAGTCGAACTTGCCGCGTTAAATCTTGAGCCCCACAGAATAGCGTTTTACACGACGGCTCTTGCGGAAGCGTTCCATGCTTTTTACAACTCGGTCAAGATTTTGGGCGAGTCGCCCGATATAATGAACGCGCGCCTGACGCTGGCGGAAGCCGCGAGAATAACTATAGCGAACGCGCTCAGACTGCTGGGAGTGTCCGCGCCTGAAAAGATGTGAACTCACATGCCTAAAATAAGGTGGTTAATAATTTACGCTGTAACATCGTTTATTATGGCTGTAACAGTTGTCACTCTATTCCGTGAGGTAGGGCGTATAGAGCGTCTGTCGAACGTTTTGGAAGCCAGGATGGAGGAACTGGTCGAGCTCACGAGAAAGACTCAGGAGCTCCAGGAAAGGATAAGCTATTACTCATCCCCAGCTGGCATTGCATTCCTTGCCAGGGAGGAATTTAATCTGGTTCGTCCCGGCGAAAGGATTTACATAATCGAGATCGTTTCCGAAGATGAGTTGCTAAATGAATAAACGAGGTATATAATGCAATGTCGTTATCCCTGCCTCTCACGAAGAGAGGCCGAAAAAATCCGAACGGATTTACAGTCCAGAGGGAGGAGGTGAAATACGTGCGGCTTTACGAGCTGACGGTCATTCTGGTTGAGAATCTGGAGGACCACAAGGAGACAGTCGAAGAAATTGCGGAGCTCGTGCGCGGATTGGGGGCGGAGGTCGAAAAAATCGATCTCTGGGGTAAAAAGCGTCTCGCTTACCCGATTAAAAAGCAGTTTGAAGGTTTTTACGCGCTGATAACATTCAAAATATCACCTGACGTCATAAAGGAGATGGATCGCATTCTGAGTATCAGAGCATCAGTGCTCAGGCATATGGTGGTTGCATTGGACGAAGAGTAGGGGTTTAAAATGTCAAGAGGTTACAACAGAGTTATTCTTATGGGTAATTTGGCCCGTGATCCCGACATCAGGCACACGCCGAACAAACAGAAGGTCGCAAGAATTACCGTGGCGGCCGGCAGGCAGTGGAGGAACAAGGTCACAGGCGAATTGCAGAGTCAGACGGATTTTATTCCGGTTGTGGCGTGGTCGAATTTGGCGGATCTCTGCGACAGATTCCTCAGGAAGGGTAAGCCCGTTCTGGTGGAAGGCCGCATTCAGGTGAGAGACTACGAAGATACTAAGACCGGTTCAAGAAAATGGGTGACGGAAGTAATAGCCGACAACATGGTATTGCTGCCTTCGGGGCGAAAGGACGACGAATACGGCGAGATACCTGCGCCAAAGCCGTCTCAGCAATACAATCAAGGCCAAAAAGCGCACCCGCAGCAAAACCAGAGCGGCAATGTGGGGAGTTTGAGGGACGATATTGATTTCGAGGAAGATTTTCCGCTTGATTTCTCGGAAATGCAGGATTCCGCCGGCGGAGAGGGAGAAGTAGACGTTCCCTTCTAGGCGTCATTTGGTTTAGAATGAAGGAGTTGAACCAATAATGGACAACAATTTCAGGAAACGTCGTAAACGCAGACCGAAGGTTTGCCATTACTGCGTCGATAAGGTTACTTACATAGACTATAAAGAATCCGAAAAACTGCGCAGGTATATCACCGAGAGGGGTAAGATAGTTCCAAGACGCGTGACGGGTACATGTGCCAAGCATCAGCGTCAGTTGACGAGGGCGATAAAAAGGGCGCGCTTTATCGCGCTTCTTCCCTTTACATCGGATTAAGATGACGGGAGGGGGAGCCAAGCTCTCCCTCCGATTTTATGAAATGTCGGTTTCGCGTTTCCAGGACTGGCTGTTATTCACCATATGCTCCTGCGTTTTATATCTGACCGGGATTTTTTCTCCGATTCTGGCGGCTCCCGCCACACTGCTTATTTCTTTCCCGACGGCATACCTTGCATTTCAATATGGGGCAATATTTGCCCTGTCAAGCGTTTTTTTTTCATCTGCGGTAATTGTATTCACTCTTTCCGGCGTATGGGGTCTGCTTTATTTTACGTTGTTCGGAATGACGGGAACAATAATTGGTTTAATGACAAAAGCTAAATTAGAAGGCGGCAATCTTCTGATCGCGTCAACCACCGTTGAATTTTTTGGAAAGCTGGGCGGAGTTTTGTTAATTCATCTGTTTTATGGAGTCAATCTTCTCTCTCCCGACGCGGCGGAGATTAGAAAATCCGTAATAGCCTACGGAACCTCTCATTTGACGGAAGAAACCGCTTATATGATAATAGACAGCGTAATTTTGCTGGTACCGTACTTGATTATTTTATTCTCAGCCTTGGAGGCTCTGTCTTGCCTTGTGCTTTTATCGTACATTAACAAAAAAAGAACCGGCGAGACAGCCTTTTGTCTTCCGCCGTTTACGAGCTGGAGATTCCCGAAGAGTATCCTGCTGACTCTCGTGGTCGGATTCATTTGCGAGAAAGCTTCATCCATCGTCGGCGGAAATAGTTATCTTTTGAAACAGATTGGAGCTAATCTCGGTGAGCTGTCAAAAACGATTTTCATTTTACAAGGACTTAGCTGCGCTTATTTCTTTATGGAAAAACACGGCATTCCGAAGCCCATGAGAATAATAGTGGTGGTAATGACGTCGCTCGTATCGTTTTTGGGAGATATTTTCGCGATCGTAGGCGTCGCGGATCTCGGTTTTAATTTCAGGGAGAGAAAAGACCGGAAACCGCGCTGACTTCGCGAATCAAATGATTCAATTGATTTAATAGGTATTATTTTAAAGGGGGCTGTTTGATGAAAGTTATTTTGACGCAGGATGTAAATAAAGTGGGAACAAAGGGAGACCTCGTCGAGGTGTCGGATGGTTACGGCAGGAATTTCCTCATTAAAAAAGGATTCGCCCTGGAAGGAACCGGAGGGAGACTCCGGGAGTGGGAAGAGAATCAGAAAGCCATGAAAAATCGTGAGACAAAAATGGAAAAAGCCGCCGTCGATACTAAGAAAAAAATCGGCGGTAAGAGAGTGACTGTATTGATGAACGCCGGCGAAGAAGGGCGCCTGTTCGGCAGCGTCACTTCCAGTCAGATAGCGGAAGCCGTAAAGGCTCAGCTTGGAGTGGAAGCCGAAAAACATAATATTAAGCTGGAAGAGGCTGTGAAACATGTTGGGATGTATCCCTTCAAAATACGCCTCCATACCGGAATCGAGGCTGAACTAACTCTGGAGGTCAAGGCGGGATAGCGATCATGCAGTCGGAACTTATGGATAGAATACAGCCGAACAATCTCGACGCGGAACGCGCCGTGCTGGGTTCTGCTATTCTCGACAGGAGCGCGCTCATTACAGCGCTTGAATTCCTTGAGTCGGAGGATTTTTACGATCCCAAACATACAATGGCTTTCGAGATCATAAAAAGCATGGCTCGCCGCGACAAAGCCGTGGATACCGTAACTTTCGAGGAGGAACTGTCAAACAAAAAACTGTGGGATAGGGTGGGAGGCTCGTCCTTCACCACAATGCTGATAGACGCCGTCACAACGGCGGCGAATATCGAGCATTATTGTGACATCGTGCGTGAAAAATCCGTCCACAGAGCTTTGATCAGAACCGGGGCTGAGATAATCCGATCAGGTTACGCGGAAGAGGAAGAAGCGGCCGACGCCATTGCTTCGGCCGAAAAGAAAATCTTTGAGATAATGCGCCACGGCTCGAAATCATCGGCGAAAGAGATAAAAGAGGTTATAGAGAGCGTATTTTCTCAGATACAGAGAAGCAAGCAGGATGGCGCGTCGGGGATTTCAGTTATGTCGGGATTCACGGATCTCGATGGCCTGACCGGGGGGTTTCAGCCCGGCAGCTTCGTGATCATAGCCGCGCGCCCTTCGGTCGGCAAAACCGCGTTTGCGCTTAATATTGCAGCTCACGCAGCGGTTGAGCACAGCGTTCCCACGATGATATTCAGCCTGGAAATGTCGGCGGATCAGGTGGCATCCAGAATGCTCAGCGCTTTGTCGAGAGTCAATGTCAGGGAACTCGAAAAATCCCGCAAGATAGACAACGCCGCGTGGACCGACATAACCGACGCCGCGTCTTTACTCTGTAATTCACCGATATTTATCGACGACAGTTCCACTCTTTCAACTTTTGAGTTAAGAGCAAGATGCCGGCGCTTCAAAAGCAGGTTCATCGACCAAAAGTGTCTGGTCGTGGTGGATTATCTACAGTTGATGTCATCCGATTCAAAAAGATCGGACAACCGCAATCAGGAAGTCGCGGATATATCCAGAATGCTTAAAGCCGTTGCCCGTGAGTTTGAACTTCCGGTCATAGCGCTCTCCCAGCTCAATAGAAAAGCGGACGAACGCGAGGGCGGAAAACGTACCGGGAGGCCCTCGCTATCGAATTTGAGGGACAGCGGGGCAATCGAGCAGGATGCGGACATAGTCGCATTCCTGGATAGAAAGTCATATCAGGATCTCGACTCGACCGACAACACCGCCGAACTCTCGGTGCAAAAGCACAGAAACGGTCCCACCGGGCGAGTCAAACTCATGTTTTACAGAGAATTTTCGAGATTTGAGAACTTTGCGGGGTTTGGCATGTGATAAACTGTTATAAGTCTTTTTGAGGGGGGCGTAATCGTGGCTGATAAAATGTGGGATATTCTAAATTTTCTGAAAACCCCGTCGGGCGACGACTCAAAAGAAAAAAATACCAGAAAAGTGGAATCCAGGCTCAAAGAGATAAACGCTCAGATAGAAGATGCAATGGAAAATCCGGAGCGGGAAAAGGAACAGTCATCTGTCGGGAAAACGACGACGGAGAGAACGCCCGTACCGGTCAGCGAAACAGACGCGCCGCAAAATATAATGACGGAAAAGCCCGCTCCTCAAAAAAAGGAGAAAGCGCAAACTAAAACCCATATCGAGAAAAAACCCGAGCCGGAAAACCCGGAACCCGAAAAATTATCTCCTGATGACAGGCTGATAGATATACCCGTCGATTCTGTGAGGTCAAACCCTTTTCAACCGCGCAAGGAACTCGGAGAACAGGAAATAATGGAACTTTCGGAATCAATCAGGGAGTTTGGCGTATTGCAGCCAATCCTTGTAAAGCGGGCAGAGGATGGTTACGAGCTGATAGCGGGGGAACGGAGGCTCCGAGCGTCTGTTCGGGCGGGGCTTACGCAGATTCCTGCCGTGCTCATGGAGGCGGCGCCCCTCAATCAACAATTAATGGCTCTTGTCGAAAATATCCAGAGAAAAAACCTTTCGTCGATAGAAGAAGCCGTTTCCCTTCAGGACATTCTCGCCAAGACCGGATGGAGCCAGAGTGAACTGTCGCGAAGGATGGGCCGCTCACAGGCGTCAATTGCAAATAAACTGAGATTGCTGAGGCTTGATCCGGAAGTTCAGGAGTTCATAATCTCAGGTAAGCTTGGGGAACGTCAAGCCAGATCGCTGTTGTCGCTTTTGCCGGAGGATCAAAGAACGCTCGCGCAAAAAGCGGTCGATGAAGACCTTAGCGCGAGAGCGCTCGAATCGCTCGCGGAGAATTGGAGCAACAAACCAGCGGCGCCGCGCGCAAGAGTAAACCGCGGCGCCGGCGAGACTCCCGGAGGGGAGCTTCTGGGGGATGTGGCGACGCTTATAAACAGGCACAGGAATCGCGGGCTTGCGGCTCAATGGAAGGTCACGCAAATGAATCAAAGTTCTTTGGTGGTTGAGATCACGGTAGACCTCCTGAAAAGTTCCTTAGATGAGGAGATTTCTGAATAAAAGCCATGAAAGATGACAAAAATCCGGAGATGAAACCCGAGATTCCGGTTAATGACGCGCCCAAACAGAGAGTTCTCGTTCCAAAGTGGATTTACTGCGCGGCATTTTTTATTACGTTTACTGTTCCAAATCTTGTGTTTTCCGGGCAATACTGGTTTGATACGCTGCATTTACTTAAGTGGTTCGCAGCGATGGTTCCCGTCGCCATTATTGTGATTATCGCCGGGTTTAATCTGTTTCGCTATGGACCGGTTCCCTTCAATTTCAAGATGGATCAATTCGGTTTCGCGTGGATATTCCTCGTTTTGCTCGTAACTGTGCAGCCGTTCTTTATCCGTATGACGTCCGCCTCCACGTTTGTCAAAGAATGGTATTTCTTCGCCACGCTTTTCGCGGTCTACATTATATGTTGTCACCAGAGACCCGGCGGCGCGTTTTTCAGGTCGCTTCTTTGGGGAAGCAGCGTTAACGCATCGTTTAATATATTATTCGCCGAGATAATAATACGCGGAATACGACCGGAAATCGCGATACTCGGCAGAATTGTGAGGCTGCCTTTCATAATGGGCGTGCCGGGAAATTATGTAGGCAATACAGGTCAGCAGGAAATGTTCGGTTTGTGGGTGGCGATGGCAATATTTAACTGCCTGTATCTGCACGTGCATTACTCGAATAATTGGAAGAAAGATAAATTATCGGCGTGCATGATGATACTCAATATTTTCTTCATGAGCGTGAATGCCTGTGGATTGTGGAGATCCACAGCCAGAGGCGGTATCCTGGCGCTGCTCGTGGGTTTTGCCATAATGATTCTCTGCTTCGTCAGAAACCGATCATGGAAGGTGGTCAAACATCTCGTCTCTTTGATAGGGATCGTGTTGGTGTTTTTAGCGCTGGTTCTTGCAATAAACACATCCGACGCCACAAACAGAGGCGGAGCGCTGGTTTCCAAGTTAGCCGACATGGTTGTGAATCCGGGAACATTCGGGGGAAGGATCGCTATTTGGCGCGTCAGTAACGAAATTTTTCTAAAGCACCCAGTCGGCGGAGTCGGCCTGGGACATTACAAATGGCACTTTTTGGACGGACAGAGCACGCTTTTCGCAAAATATCCCGAACTCATGCATAATCCCGGCTACCCATGGCATTACACATATTGGGCGCACAACGAGTATTTACAGTGGCTCTGCGAAACAGGAATAATCGGGGCGCTTCTGCTGGGCCTGATGGGATTGTATTGGCTGATTTCTCTAATAAAGGTTCTCGTCTCCGGAAAGAATATTCCCTCCGAGTCAATTTGGGGCGTATCAATGTTGTTTCTTCTCTTATTCAACGCGCTGTTCAGCAGACCGTTCCACAGGATAGAAAACGCAGTGTGGCTTCCGCTCGCTTTCGCTCAGGCAAACTGGTTCATATTGGGCGAAATGAAAGCTTTTGCCAGGCGGGAGAGCGAATTTGTATATAAGTGCTTCGGCCTTTTTATAGCTTCCGTCGCCGTCTACGGGCTCATTTTTTTGGGCGGAGGAATGATAGGCAACAAGTTTCTGTATCACTCGCTTCAGCCTATTAATGCCGAATTGAAGCGCGAATATATAAATAAAGCAAAACGTTATCCGATGTCGAGAGAGGACGCTGAGGAACAGATGGCGAATCTCAATATATCTCTCGGTGAAGAGCATCAGTCCGTAGGCATTTTCCTGGAAGGCGTCAATGAACTTTTGATGGCGTTCGAGAGGAGGCCGAGTTCACATCGGCTCTTCGCGCTGTATGACTGCTCGTTAAAAATCGACAGCGAGGAGCTCAAAATGCTGATATCGCCATATCTGCCCTGGGATATCGAAGATATCAAGTGACGCTATGCGGAAAAAAAGAGGTTTCACTCTGCTTGAAATAATGATCACGTTAGCTATCGCCGCAATTATCATATCGGTAGGGGTAGCTCCCCTGTTATATACGTCGCGCCTGCTCATATCCACCCGTGAAAATTTTTCAAATTCAAACAGAGAGAGAACCGCCGCCAACAGAATTTTCGCGGACATTCGGGGCGCCGTATCCATTAATGAAAAAAATCCCGTCGCTATAAAAGAATACGATGAAATCTCATATGGCGCGAACGATTTTCTTATCGTGCGGACTACCTCTGTTACGAATACGATTTCGCCGCTCTCCAGCGTGGTGTGGGGAAGACCGGGCGACGTGTCCATACGCGATGACGTCAAACCGGGGCTCTACAGATGGGTGCTGCCGCGAGACGTGCCACCCGGCGAGGTTGAAATCAGAGAATTAGATCCTCTTGACGCGTTGCTTGTTTTGCAGGATGTGGACGAGGTGTCCTTCTCGGCGCAGCGCGAAGGGGAGTGGACGCGCGAATATACGGGAGCCATGCCGCGCGCCCTCCGTATTACTTTCGCGTATGGCGAAGCCGGAACTGTCTATGAGGAAATTCTACCGAACTTCTAATAAGGGATTTATTTTTGTTACTGTGCTGATGATTTCAACGTTGTTTTTGAGTACGGCGATCGCTTACGCTATGTTCGCGCGTTTAGAGATGAGGCGGGTGGCAAGCGAAGAATTTGCAGGGGCCGCGCGGGCGGTGGCAATCATCGCGAGCCGTGAGGCAAGAACCTGGATAGCCCAAAAAACGGGCAGCGATTCGAGACACGACGTCCTCTACTCCGGTTCGCCCATCAAGTTGAATTACGATGACTACTTGGTATACGTTACTTTGACTCCGTTGGACGATAAGATTCCCATCAACGGCCTGCTGCTTCCTGACGGTATCACAATGAAAAATGAGTACGTCTACGCATGGAATATGGCGTGGAACAGCCTGGGATTCAGGACGCCCCCGCCCGTGCTCGAATTCATCAGCTCCGCCGCAGAACCGGCGCCGGACGGACGTGATGAGAATTATTATTACCCTAATAAACCGTTGAGCGACATTAGCGAATTGATGCGACTGCCGGAGATAAACCGCGGAAATCTATACGCGGGCGTGAGCGCCGATATCGCAATAGACAGCTACTTCACAGTCTACGGCAAAGACAGGATTAATATAAACACGGCTCCTCTCGCCGTGATAAGGATACTCGATCCTGGGATAGGGCCTGACGTCGCGGACGCTATAGCGGCATACCGGCTTGAAAACGCTGTACACGACGCGAACGGCCTCGCGAATATCGTCGGCTTTTCCGGCGCTATCGCGACCAGACTGATAAATGTGATAAACTACACGAGCAATTTCATTCTGCTTGAACTTCGAGTTGAGCGTGGAACAAGAGTACGTACTTTCGAGGCAATAATTTTAAAAGACGGCGGAAAGACGGAAATAGTAAACTGGAGGGAGTAACCGCGCTCCATGCTGAATAAAAAAAAGAAGGATAAAACCGGTTCGTACAGATTTATCATATCAGGTTCAGGCACGGGAAAACTGTCGGGCGGAGTGGTTCTTTTGTATCCGTTCAAAAATCTTGCGATACGGGAGTTCTCCTACCCATTCCACGGTACCTCAAAAGTACGCGACGCGCTGAAAATTCAGTACAAGCCTCTTTTGGGCGAGAACGCGCAAAAAGTCGGCTTCATTCCATTCTTTACAAAACAAGATAAAAAAGCTTCCTCGGGATGTCTGTTTATGACCAATGACGCGGAGACCGCGGACGCCGAAGAGGAGGCGCTGGGCATCTCCGGGGGTTGCGTCGTATGGCCCGCGCCCATGGCTTTCGCGGGAGAGGTCGGACCGGATGGACTTATAACCTGGACAAACGGCGAATGTGTGATTAGCGTATGGATAAAAAACTGGACTCCCGTACTCTACCGTACCGTACAAGGCGCCGCGGCGGAGGACGTGACGGCTCGTACCGTCGAATTTATTAAAGAAGCGGGGGGAGTTTGCGAGAACATTTTTACGGCTGATTCGCGGGATATGAGCGTCGATGAACTTCAGGCGTACGGCGCGCAAACAATAAAACAATACCCAATGTATGCGGCTATGGATCTCTCAACGAGGGGAACCGACATTCAGGAAGAACGCGAAAGGTTGTTCGACATGATATCGAAAACCGCGCGCGCGGCCCTCGTCTCGGGAGTACTTGGCCTGCTGTGCGCCGGTGGGCTGTACGCATGGCAATCATCGATAGCTCTCGCGGCGAGAGCCTCCACAATGTCCGTGTATGAGACGGCATTCGGAGAACGTTCGATGCAGCCTGTCGCTTCGGCCATGACTAAACTCAGATCCGCCGGCGACCAGGGGGGCCCTCAAGCTACGCTTAACGTAACGCTGAAGGACATATACTCGGTTTATAACATGATTCCGAACAATACCGACATCCTGATTGAGACTCTGCGATACGGGTCGGGAGGAGCCGATATAATAGGAACTGCGTCAGGCAACGAAATAATACAGCGTTTTCGCGGAATGATGGAGGAACTGGGCTATTCCGCGAGAACCGACAATATTCAGACAATTCCGGGCGGAAATATGCGCTTTAACATGAATATCTCCAACGCCGACAATAACGGAGGGATTGCCTCCCGATGATTGCCGGACTTCGTGAAATATTGAATGACAGCGATTTCAGGAAACCCGGTGCTTTATGCGCGGCGGCGTTGGTCGCGTGGGTTCTGTTGATTGCCCTCATGTTGTCTTCCGACACATCGTTAAGACTTGTGAGCTCTAATTTATCCTCATCCGCCAGAGTTCTCGACTATGCCATGCAGTTCAAAGCGCTGCCCCGCGCGGGGAACTTGATAACCGATATTCCGGATGAGCCGCTGAGCGTTTTGTCCAACATTATCGATGCGCTGGGTCTTCGGAGCAGGATGCAGCAATTGCAGTCCAACGCGTCCGGTATTGTTGTCCAATTGGAGCGTCTTTACGGCGATGAGCTTGGCGAACTGCTGGGTTCCATAGAAAACAGCGGTCTTACCATAAAGACCGCTGAAATAAGGGCGCTTCCCAGAGATGATGGAAGGCTGCTCAGCGCGATTCTAACGATGGAAGCCGCCAGATGAAGCCTCTGAAATACATTGGCCGGATAATTTTGTTTCTTGTTGTTTTTTTTGCGGGGCTTCTGGTATTTGCTCCCTGGGACGAGCTGGGAATGCTGGCTTTCGAGGAGATAAGGGCTATTGCCGCAAAACAGGGGTATTATCTTACGTGTATGGCGATCAGGCGCGAGGGGTTATTCCCTCCGCGTTATGTATTATTAGAAATGGACACGGAGGGGCCGATGACAAAAGTCACGTTCGAGGAAGCCACAGTCCGCGTTGAACCACTGAGAAGCGTACTGTCCGGAAAAGCTGCGTTTCGCATGGAATTCACCAACGCTTCCGTGAGATACATACCAAACAGCAATTTTTCAATGACGCACGGAGAGATGCAAGTTGAGGCGAACGCTGCGAATGTGACGCTGAAAAATATAATGGTCGACGGAGACTTAAAGATGAACGGCGGCATGAAACTGGGACTCAGGGACAGAACTATAATTGAGAGCGACGCCGTTATGACTGTTCCTCCGGAGCTGAACATGATACTGAGTATGCCGATGATGGGCAGATTTGTGGAAAGCGTGTCGCCGGGAGAATGGAGAATAAGGGCAAATGCCGCGCAATAAAGGTAATTTCGGTTTGGTCGCAAACGTTTTTATATTAGCTCTGGCAGTATTCGCATCGTTTTTTGTCACTATGGCTGCGCGTCCAATTATCGCAAACCGCGTAATGAAACGTCAGGCGGAGTCCGCTTACTCGGCGCTGCGGAGGCAACCGTCGATATTCTATGCGGGTAGGATCAATGAAGCCCAAACCGGGATAGGATTTGCGGCGTTCGGAGTACCGGATTCAAGCCCGCCTAAAGAGGAGGAATCTGAAGAAGAAACGAAGCCCCCGGGCAGCATCGAAAACTTCAGACTCGTGGGAACTCTGCCCTCAGTCGGAGCCTGGGTGAATACGGGGAGTGCGACGTCAATTGTGTTGCAGGGCGCTATTGTAGATGGCTATACTCTTGAACAGATTGAGCACGATCATGTCGTTTTCTCTCGCGAATCCGCAAAATACCCGGTTTATATGATATACGCGGGAAATGTGAACAGAGATATCCCTTCCGCTCAGGCACAAGTTGTTAACGTGCCGGGAAGACCACCGCCTGATGAGTGGTGGGAGACGCCGGAGCCGTCTCCCGCCCGCGGAATCGTCCAGGCAACGATTAATGGAGAAGACGGAATAATAACGCGCGAGACACTCAACGAATTGATGATGAACCCGCTCGCTGAAATTGGAAAGATGAGGCTTGTGCCGTCGGAAAACGGGATGATGGTGATGAGCATGAGATCGGACAGCCTGTTTAACAGGTTGGGCCTGCAACCCAGGGACGTCATAACGAATATCAACGGTATCGCAATAAACGACATAGGAAACGTGGCGAACGTAATCAGCTCCATGCTCACCGGCAGCAGGTTCGATTTTGAGGTAAATCGCGAAGGAATGCCGGTAACGTTGGGCTATGCGGTCAAATAGATCACGCGGTTTCACGATGATCGAGGCTCTGATGGCTGTTTTGATTCTGGGCCTTGTCGTGACCGCTTCACTCAAGTTGACGGCGCTCTCAAACATGGGACTGCGCGAGGTGCGAGAGATGGAGACGCTTATGCGCGAGGGCGCCGTACTTCAAATTATGGCGGCGGAAAACCCACTGAACCGGTTCGGAACGAGCGGAGATATAAGCTGGGTTGTTTACGAAAAATCGTCCCCGTTGTTCGATACAGGGGAGATCGATATCGCTTCACTTTCATTCCTGAATCTTCCGGATGGCGCGCCGGTTGGTTCCGAAGGCATTAATAACACCTGGCGCGAACTTGAGGTGACTCGGAACGGAAAAATCATCACGTTATTCTTACCAAAGCCTTTTAACGAGATTGTATCGAATGAGGAATAATGATTTATAATTAAATTTATTTTACGAATAAACTCTCCAATAACCTGGAGGTAAATATATAATGCGAAGAATTATTTTAATCTTTATAATTTTTTTTATTTTTGCGGGAATGGGGACGACGCCGGCATTTTCCGCCGAAAACGGGACTCCGGGAAGCGATCCCGAACAGGAGGAGCGCGACCTGATTTTAGCCGCCCAGATCATGAGGAGTTCCGGTAGGGCGCAGTTCAATTTCAAAGAACTCGACATAATTATGTTCATACGCTTCATGTCGGAACTGCTTGGCGAGAACATTGTCGTCACTCCGGACGTAAGAGGAAGCGTCTCGATCGTCTCCCCAAGGCCGATATCACTTTCAGAGTCACGCCTTGTTATGATTTCCGCGCTTGAGATGAACGGGCTTTCACTGCAAAACATGGGCAGCTACTCAAGAGTTGTGCCGTCCAACTATGGGCCGTCCTCCAACAACGAGGTATTCACAGGAGAATCGCGTGCGACGCCCGGAGAGCAGACCGTCGTCCAGATAGTGTCTCTAAAGTATGTTAAGGCGGATTATGTGATAGAACCGATAATCATCGGAGCGCCCGGAATAAATATATCGCCCGTATCCGGAGGAAGCGGAGTGATGCTCACGGGCCGGGCGGTATCCGTGAATACGGCGATGAACATAATAAAGGCGCTGGATGTGCCGGACAGCGTGCGGGCTATTAAGACAATCCAGCTTTCCCACACATCTCCGAAGCTTATCGAAAACCACATTAACGCGCTCGCAAGTGATGGATCATCCGCTCTCGCGTCACTTATCGCGCTCGGAGACGAAAGAAGCGGGAAGATAATGCTGGTCGGGACGAATGATTCCATCGCAGAGGCTGAAAAACTCATGAGAGAACTTGATATACCCGCCACCTCGTCCAACTTCCATATTTACAGATTGCAGAACGCGGACGCGACGACGATGGCGACTCAGTTGAGTCAGATATTATCGGCGGCCGCCGGGTTAGGCGGGGAGTTCGAGGGGCAGCCGTCAATGCCGGCGAGCGTCGTTCCGGACGTGCCGACGAACAGTATCATATTTACGGCGACTCAGGAACAATATATGTCAATAAGAGGAATAATTGAGGAACTGGATATTCAACCCAAGCAGGTTCTGCTGAGGGGTTTGATAGCCGAAGTAAACCTGACGAAGCTCAACAGCGCTGGAATCGACTGGTCGGCATGGGGAGGCGAGGTGATAGACGACCTGCTGTTAGGCGGCAACGTACAGTTGGGTTCGTCCGGAGTTCCCGCGCAATTCCAGCAGTGGTTTTCGGAAATGACCCGCGAGGAACGAAGAGTGCCCGATGGTTACGGAGGCTACATGATGGAAACAACCACCAGGGGCATGGGATTGATCTATGCTTATATAAGAATGTTGAACTCATTTAACGCGATCAACGTACTTTCAATGCCGCGTCTTATGTGTACGGACAATATGCCGGGCGCTTTGCAGGTCGGACAGGTAATACCGCAGTTGATGGGACAGTTGTCGGACATATCGAACCCGGCGGCGACTCAGAACAGTTACGAATACAAGGATACCGGTCTCATCCTGAAGGTCACGCCGCAAATTCGAAGCGGCAACCTGGTCGCTCTCGACATAGAGCAGACGATAGAAGATGTGTTGAGTACCCCGGGCTCACCTACGCCGACCACATCGAAACGGCTGATAAAGACGAACGTTTTGGTCGCGAACAACGAAACGATAATTCTTGGAGGGTTGATACGTGAAGTCGAACGAACGCTCCATAACAGGGTGCCGGGCATATCATATATTCCGTTAATCGGCAATCTCTTCACATCGAGCGAGCGTCACCGCGAAAAGATAGACCTTATGGTGTTCCTTACGCCCACAATAATCGAAACCCCATATCAGGCGTCCGCCGCAACTATTGAGGTCACGACCGGAGCCGGCGGCTTGAGCCTCGGGGAACGCGAAACAATCATGAGAAACTACGATGAATTTATCGAATCGACCTCTCAGGAGGGCGTAACGCCGCGGTTGATGCGCATCACGAATGAGCCCGCCGAATCGGAGCAGGAATCGACGCCACGGAGAGGTGATTCGCCCGACATGATTCGTCTGAAACAAGAGATGGGCATTGAGCTTCCTGACGAATCCGGAGAATAGAGCGCGCAATGAGCGAAACCGAACATGTTGCAAAACTTCCTCCGCCGGAAGTTGTCATCGGGTTAATACCGAAAGGCGTCAGTATCGACATACTGCGAGAAAAAAGCTTGGCGCCGATCGCTTCTTTTGACGACACTCTCGTGATAGCGGCTGAATCTTACGCGGCATATGCCGACGCTCAGATTCTTGCGATGGGCGCCGGTAAATTCGCCGTTCTGGAAATATTTCCCCATGATCAGATAGCGTCCCTTATCCGAACGCTCTATGACCTCAAGAGCGGCGTCGCTGAGGATACCCTGAACGCAATAGAATCGATTGACGACCTCTCGGCGCTGGCGCGTCAGGAGGTATTGAGCGACACCGTTGACGCGCCGGTTATAAAACTGGTTAACGGCGTGCTGCTTGAGGCTGTGAAGGAACGCGCGACGGATATTCATCTGGAACCGTTCGAGGATAAGCTGCTCGTCCGCTACAGGATTGACGGAGTATTAAGCGACCGTTATGAACTGACAAAAGGGCACCAGTCTCCAGTAACGAGCCGTGTCAAAGTCATGGCCGGCATGGACATAGCGGAGCGCTTCATACCGCAGGACGGCAGGATAGGAATATCCCTCGGCGACCGGGCGGTGGATATAAGGGTCAGTTCGTTGCCCACGCGGCACGGTGAGCGTATAGTGATGAGAATACTCGACAAGACCCGAGGCCTTCTCACTCTGGAGGACTTGGGGATGCAAAAGGAGGAACACGATAAACTGAGTTCCCTCATACAAGCGCCGCACGGCATGATATTGCTTACGGGTCCGACCGGGTCGGGCAAGAGTACGACGCTTTACGCTATTCTTCAGGCTCTCGCCCGCCCCGAGGTTAATATCATCACGGTCGAGGATCCCGTCGAATACGACGTTCCGGGTATAGGTCAGGTACAGGTCAACGAGAAAGCCGGGGTAACCTTTTCAAGCGCTCTCCGCTCCATATTAAGACAGGATCCGGATATTATCATGATTGGCGAGATGAGGGATTTCGACACGGCGCACATTGGGATTCAATCGTCGCTTACCGGCCACCTTGTTTTATCGACGCTGCATACAAACGATTCGGTGAGCGCCATTTCCCGCCTTACCGACATGGGTATTGAAAGATACCTGATCTCGGGCGCTCTTTTGGGCGTCGTCGCACAGCGCCTTGTGAGGCGTATCTGCCCGAGATGCAAAATACCAACCACTCCTCCGAAACTCTTGAGCGAAAAGTACGGTTTGAACGAGGCGTGGCGCGGAAAAGGCTGTGAGTTTTGTTCGTTTACCGGATACAAAGGCAGAATCGGCCTCTTCGAACAATTCGAGGTGACTCCGCCGGCGTCGGACGCTATTGCGTCGGGCGAATCAATGAGTAAACTGCGCGACATCGCGCGTGACAACGGCATGAGGACGCTTGTCGAACTGGGCGCGGAGCGCGTCGCAACCGGAGACACGACGCCCGAGGAGATGATGCGGGTCGTGGGGGAGGAGTAGAATGCCTCTTTTCAAGGTAACCGCCTATGACGCGAAAGGAAATAAAAAGTCCCTGAGGCGCGACGCGTCCGGCGAGGATGAATTACTGAAGTCACTCGCTCTTGAGGGCTATGTTCCAATCTCCCTTGAAATAGAACGGGTTGAGAGCGTCGGAACCGGGCGCGCAAAAAAAATCAGCCTTGAAGATCAGCATCTTTTCTGCGGGATGCTCGGCGCTTTTCTTGAGAGCGGACTTTCTCTGACTGAAATCCTCGGTCTCCTTGGAAGACAGACGAAGAACAAGGGACTGATATCGCTTTACTCCTTTCTCAAAGAATCTGTCGAGAGCGGCAGATCCCTGGCTCAATCGATGCGATCATCCGGCTCTTTTCGCGATTCACTGGTGGGAATGGTGGAGGCGGGCGAGCGTTCGTCGGCGTTACCGGAGGTATTGGCCAAGGCTTCCGAGCTGCTGCAAAGCGAAATATCCGTCCGCCGCAGAATTCAGGCGGCGTTGACCTATCCCATTCTGATGCTGATAGTCGGCGCCGGCGTGATCACTTTTCTGGTGGTCTATGTGGTGCCGCAGATGACCGAGATAATAATCCAGAGCGGGGAAACTTTGCCTCTGGCAACAAGAGCGCTGATTGCCGTATCAAATGCGATAAAGTACGGAGGGATACCGTTTCTGATAGTTGCGTTATCAGCATTTCTATACATAAAAAGAAAAGGCAAAAAATTCAACGTGCCGTTTTTCAGCGAGGCGCGAAATTTGATTACTCTATCGCTTATATTTTCGCAGGTGTCGACGCTGCTCAAATCCGGCGTGGCGTTGGTGCAGGCGCTTGAAATGACGGAGTCAATGGACTCGCGCAAGGGAAGGATGCGGTTTCTTTCCGAAGAGGTGAGGAAAGGCTACCGTTTTTCTCAAAGCCTTGAGCGCGAGGGTTCTTACACGGAGGACGTTATCGCCATAGTTCGCATTGGAGAGGCGGGCGGCAATCTGCCCGGATGTCTAGATCGCGTGGCGGCGAACTCCTGGGATTTCGCGCAGGCATCCATGCAAAAATGGTCGAGCCTTGCCGAACCTCTTATTATAATAATAATGGGAGTGGTGATCGGATTCGTGGTTTTGGCGGTACTGCTTCCGATATTTAATATGTCGGATTTGGCTCAACTGTAATCGTTAAGAAGAAAATTAATCCGGCGATTTCAGAGAATACGCGATAGCTTAAAAACTTCATTATGTGTTATCTTTAAAGCGATTGAGTTGAACTGTTGAATATCAGGGAGTCGTATTAAATCTTGGAGGAATGAAGATGGCTCGGCGAAATATGAATAGAAGAAATGTAAAAACAATCTGTCTGGTGGCTTTGCCTGTTCTTATCGTGCTCGTCGTAATGTTTGCGTTAAGTTATTTTCCAATCGGATCGAGGGCGACAACTAAATTATTGAGCGTGGCAAGAAGCGGGAGCGAGAAGGAAGTGGTCTGGCTGATAAGGGCAGGCGCAAATGTCAACGCCGATCATTTGGATGGATGGACTCCCTTGATAATTGCCGCCGCGTACAACACAAATCCTGATGTTGCGCGAGCTTTAATTGAAAAAGGCGCGGATATCAACGCCGCGTTATATGATGGAATGACGCCCCTGATGATGGCTGCCCGGCATAACTCGAATCCTGAAATCCTGCGTATTTTATTGGAAAGCGATGCTGACGTCGGTATTAAAGACAAAGCCGGCTTTAGAGCGCTTGATTATGCGGACGTAAATGCGGCGTTGGAAGGAACGAACGCGTACGGCCTTCTTCTGGAAAAAATCGCGCCTATACTGCTTGCCGGCGAAAAAGCGACTAATGACTTGCTGTCGTCCGCGCACGAGGCGGGAGTCCTGGAAGTTACTCGACTGATACAGGAAGGCGCCGACATAAACGAAGCCGACAATGGAATGACCTCCCTGATGTTGGCTGTCCGATACAATGAAAACCCCGAAGTTCTAAGAATTCTGATGGCAAACGGCGCAGATGTCAACGCTGTGGACGGAGGATGGAACTCCCTGATGTATGCCGCTTTTGATAACCCAAGTCCCGAAATTTTACGAGTTCTGCTTGAAAACGGCGCCGATGTTGACGCTTCAGGCGACGACGGACGGACTTACCTGATGAATGCCGCCAGAGACAACCCAAATATCGGATTTATTCGAGTTTTGCTTGAAAACGGCGCGGACGTCAATGCCGTTTGCAGCTATTCGAATACCGCCTTGTTATATGCCGCCAAGTTCAACCCAAATCCCGAAATCGTACGAGTTTTGCTCGAAAACGGCGCCGACGCCTCCATAAAGAACAGAGGCGGCTACACTGCGCTTGATACCGCGGAAGATAATGCAATATTTTTGGAATCGGAAGCGTACGAACTCCTTCGGGAAAAAACCCCCTGAATACGTCATAACCGCTTGCTGTAAACCCCTCTTTTTATGTTATCTTTAACGCAATAGAACTGAAGGAGGGAATGCCGGTGAACCGGAGCGAGGATGATCCGAAAAAAACTCCGCTGAATGATATTCATGTATCGGGCGGCGGCAGGATGACGTTATTTGCGGGATACATGCTTCCCGTACAGTACGAGGGAGTCATAGCCGAGCACAACGCGGTGAGGACGGCGGCGGGCATTTTCGACGTCTCGCACATGGGCGAGATTTTGTTTGAGGGTTCTGACTCCCTACGGAATATTCAGCATGTAATGTCGAACGATTTTTCGAAAATGAAAGACGGCGGCGTGAAGTACAGTCTCATCCTCAACGAAGATGGCGGGGTTAAAGACGACGTGCTGGTCTATAAATTCAATCAAGAGAAATTCCTTATCGTCGTGAACGCTGCGAACAGAAGTAAGGATTTTGAATGGCTCGCGTCTCAGGCGTCCGGCGTTGTTTCGGTGAAGGACGTATCCGACTATTTCGCGCTTATTGCCCTGCAGGGGCCGAAATCGCGCGATATTTTGTCCGGTCTGGCGAACGCGTCGCATATACCTGAAAAGTATTATACTTTTATAGACCGCGCCACGGTGGCGGGGGTCGAGTGCATGATATCACGCACCGGCTACACGGGCGAACTGGGTTATGAACTCTATGCGAAGTCCGAGGACGCGTGTACGCTCTGGCGGGCGCTGCTTGAAGCTGGACGCGATTTCGGACTCATTCCCGCGGGGCTTGGGGCGCGCGATACGTTAAGGCTCGAAGCCGGTATGCCGCTCTACGGGCACGAGATGGACGAGAGCGTGACTCCTTTCGAAGCCGGTTTGGGCTTCGCGGTTAAAATGTCGAAGGATGATTTCGTAGGGAAGACCGCGCTTGCAGAAAAGCGTGAGCCGAAGCGCATTCGAGCAGGTATGAAAATTACCGGCCGTGGAATAGTGCGAGAGAACGAAACGGTTCGCGTGGGAGACGAGATTATAGGGCGAACCACGTCCGGCACGCACGCGCCATACCTGAAATACCCGATTGCGATGGCGTCGGTGGAAGTCTCTTATTCGGCTCCGGGCACAAAGACGGTGTGCGATGTTCGAGGCAGAGCGATAGAAGCCGAAATAGCGCCTCTGCCATTTTATAGAACAGGGAGGTCATGACATGAATTTTCCGAAGGATTTGCTTTATTCCAGGTCGCACGAATGGGTGAAGGAGAGTGACGGAGCGGCGAGGGTTGGAATCACGGACTATGCGCAGCAGGAACTGGGCGACATAGTTTTCGTCACGCTTCCCGAGGTCGGAGACGAGGCGGCGGCAGGCGAGCGGATAGCCGACGTGGAATCTGTGAAGGCGGTTTCCGAGGTAATGAGCCCGCTGTCCGGCACGATCAGAGAAATTAACCAGGCGATTACGGACACTCCGGAAATTATCAACTCGGATCCTTATGGGGCATGGTTCTTTGAGATAGGGCCGATCTCCGCAAGGGAGGAACTGCTCTCATCCGACGACTACGAAAAATATACAGGAGGTCTATAGAGAAATGTCATATTACGTTCCCTCGACCGAGCCTGAGCAGCAGGCCATGTTGCGTGAGGCGGGTTTCTCGGGGTTCGGTGACCTCTACAGGGATGTGCCGGAGAACATCAGGATAGACCGCCTCGACATTCCAAGGGGCTCTTCGGAACTCGGCGTAAGGCGTTTGATGGAAGGACTGGCGGCCAGGAACAAGACCTACCGCTCGATTTTCAGGGGCGCGGGCGCGTACAACCACTATATTCCATCATTGGTCAAACAAATAACGTCGCGCGAGGAATTCATTACGAGTTACACGCCGTATCAGGCTGAGATCAGTCAGGGATTGTTGCAGGCCATATTTGAATTTCAAACGATGATGTGCGAGCTCACCGGTCTTGACGCGGCAAACGCTTCGGTTTATGATGGCGCTTCGGCAGCCGCGGAGGCCGCCGCGATGTGCCGCGATAAACGCCGGACGCGTGTTTTGGTATCGGAGACGGCGAACCCTAGGACAATGGCAGTGATGAGGACGTACTCTCACGCCGCCGGAGGGGAATGTCTATTTGTTCCGGCGCGCGACGGTATGACGGACATCGAAAAACTTCGCGGCATGATCGACGATACGACCTCCTGCGTATATGTTCAAAGCCCGAACTACTACGGCTTGATCGAGGATGCCTCGGCGATAGCCGGGGCGGCGCACGCGGGCGGGGCAAAGTTCGTTATGGGAGTGAACCCGATAGCGGCGGCTATTCTCAAAACGCCAGCGGATTGCGGCGCGGATGTGGCTGTGGGAGAGGGGCAGCCATTGGGAATGCGGCTGTCGTTTGGAGGTCCTTATCTCGGATTCATGACCTGTAAGTCTGAGATGAGCCGCAGGCTGCCCGGCCGTATCGTCGGTGAGACCGTTGACGCGGATGGAAACCGGGCGTTCGTCCTCACCATGCAGGCGCGTGAGCAGCACATCAGGAGGGAGAAGTCATCGTCAAATGTCTGCACGAATCAGGCTCTTTGCGCTCTGACAGCATCCGTTTACCTGACTGTGACAGGCCCCGGGGGATTAAAGGAGACGGCCGTACAGTGCCATTCGAAGGCCCTCTACGCCGCTGAAAAAATATCGGCCATACCGGGTTTCGAATTGGTCTTCAGCGGGAATTTTTTCCACGAATTCGTGACGCGTTGCCCCGGCGACAGTTCTCGTGTTCTTGCAGCGCTTGACGAACGCGGAATACTCGGGGGAATGCCGGTTGACCTGAAAACGGGCGGCGATTGTCTGCTGTGGTGCGTTACAGAGATGAATACCTCGGACGACATAGACGAACTCGCGTCGGTTTTGAAGGAGGTTGCGGGACGATGAAACTGAGTTTCGAAAAGAGCGCGCGGGGCAGATCGTTCCCGATACTTCCGGCGTTGGACGTGCCTGAACGGAGCATCCCCGATGACATGCGCAGAAATAATCCTCCGAGGCTGCCGGAGATGGCCCCTACCGACATCACGCGCCACTATACCGAACTGGCGGGCCGCACTCACGGAGTGAACGACGGATTTTATCCCCTCGGATCCTGCACCATGAAATATAATCCTAAAATAAACGATGAAATGGCGAGCCTTCCGGGATTTACCGAGATTCACCCGCTGCAGCCCGCGCAGACGGTACAAGGCTGTCTTGAAGCGCTGGCGGAAGCGGAAAAAATACTCTGCGAGATAACGGGCATGAACGCGATGACATTCCAGCCCGCGGCGGGAGCCCAAGGCGAATTTACCGGAATGATGCTGATCAAGGCATATCACGAGTCACGGGGGGAAACAGGCCGGACGAATATAATCGTTCCGGATTCCGCACACGGGACAAATCCGGCGACAGCATCAATGCTCGCATATCAGGTGAAAAACGTACCGTCCGACGCAAACGGCGGGATGGATCTTGACGCGCTCAAAGCTGCCGTCGGTTCGGACACAGCCGGACTGATGCTGACCAACCCCAATACGCTAGGTCTCTTCGACGTGAACATAGAGGAAATAACGAGGATCGTCCATGAGGCGGGAGCCCTCTGCTACTACGACGGGGCAAATCTGAACGCAATAATGGGCATAACGCGGCCGGGCGACATGGGATTTGACGTGGTACACCTGAATCTGCACAAGACTTTTTCCACTCCGCACGGCGGGGGCGGACCCGGGTCGGGCGCCGTTGGATGTAAGGACTTGCTTTCGAGCTTCCTTCCGTCGCCGCGCGTTGTGCGTCGCGAGGGAGGATTCGGCCTGGAAACGCCCGAGCGCAGTATCGGCCAGGTTACTTCGTTCCACGGCAACTTCCTGGTTGTTCTCAGGGCTCTCACTTACGCGCTCACGCTGGGCTCCGACGGTATACTCGACGTTGCGCGGAACGCGGTGCTCAACGCCAATTACATGATGAAAAAGCTGTCGGATATATACGACGTGGCTTATCCCGGTACATGTATGCACGAGTTTGTGCTGACGCTTGAGAAATTGAAACGCGACCACGGAGTGAGCGCAATGGACGTTGCGAAAGCTCTGCTCGACAGAGGCATGCATCCTCCGACGATGTACTTCCCTTTAATCGTAAAAGAAGCGCTTATGGTGGAACCGACCGAGACGGAGTCGCGTGAGACGATCGACGAGGCGGTGGAAGCCTTTCGCGAAATATACGAGATTGCGCGCGGGGATCCCGATTATCTGCGAAACTCGCCGCATACGACGCCGATAAAACGTCCGGACGAGGTGAACGCGGCGAGGCGTCCAAAACTGCGATACGTGTTTTAAGGAACAGAAATAGACAACAGTGAAAAAACCGACGTTATTGGATGTTTGTATGTCGTGCGCCGGGGATTTTCCGGAACCGTATGCGATAAAGCGTTCGCTCGGTCGATAAAACCAGATGGAAAAATTAACGGAAGCAGTTCGCGAAAGGGATGAAAGGATGACAGATACCGGAAGGACGAACAAAGCGAAAAAAAACGTCCGCAAAGATAATATACAGCTTTTTGAAGGAAGATCGCTGACTTTGGGAAAAACTCTTGTGATGGGTATCCTGAACATTACGAATGATTCATTTTATGCCTCCAGCAGGGTATCGGGCAAGCGTGACGCGTTGGCCCGCGCCGTCTCGATGGCGGAGGCGGGCGCGGATATAATAGATATAGGGGCTGAGTCCACAAGGCCCGGTTCCCGGCGCAAAAAAAAAGAAGCCGAGACTGACGCGCTGATACCGGTGATAAGGTCGATAAGGCGGGAATTGCCGAATATGCCGATATCGGTGGATACTCGCCGCGCTTCAGTGGCAGGCGAGGCAATTGAGGTCGGGGCGGACATTATAAACGATGTATCGGGACTTGAACTGCCTGATGAAGCGGAGGCCATGATCACGCTTGCCGCAAACACGGGGGCGGCATATGTTCTCATGCATACCCGCGGGACGCCTGACGTGATGCAGGATGCGCCGGAATACGAAGATATGATGGCTGAACTCCTGGATTTTTTCTCGAAAAAAATCGCCGTCCTCACATCCGGCGGGGTAGCTAAAGAACGCGTGATAATAGATCCTGGCATCGGATTCGGCAAGCGCGTTTCGGATAACCTGACCATACTGGCCAATATCGAAAAGTTCACCGAGTTTGGGCTTCCGGTTATGATCGGCGCGTCTAGAAAATTGTTTATTGGCAGCGTGGCGGGAGGCGCAGCGCGCAATGATCCGGCTGAAAGACTCGAAGGAACGCTTGCCGTTACGTCGTTACTCTCGTTTGCCGGAATTGACATTGTCCGTGTCCATGATGTGGCGGCGAACAGGCGTGCCGTCGACATGATAGCGGAAATAACGAGACACAGATTATGACCGTGGCCGCGCTTTCGCTGGGCAGTAATATGGGAAACAGGCTTGAAAAAATGCGGCAGGCCGTCGTTCTGATGAGACCGCTGGGCAATATTACTAAGCGCAGCGCGGTATATGAAACGCCGCCCTGGGGATTTGAAATGCAGCCCAGATTTCTTAACGGTTGCGTTTTGATAGAAACTGACGTGCCGCCAAAAATACTTCTTGATAAGCTAAAAGAGATCGAGCGGACGGTTGGACGCGTTCCCCGTGAACGTTGGGGACCCAGGGAAATCGACGTCGACATACTCACTTACGGCGAAGAGTTTATTAACGGCGCGGAATTGACTGTACCTCATCCAATGATGCGTGAACGAGATTTTGTTATTGTTCCATTGGCCGAAATAGCTCCCGATATTAAGCTTCCTCCCGATAACCGCGAGATTTCAGATATTGCTCGGGAAATCCGCGGAAAAACAGGCGACGATGGGATCATCATCATCACGCAACTCTGATAAAAATCGATGTATAAAAACTTCCGCATGAATAAAAAATCACCGAAAGAAAAAAACAAACTCTCCCGTACCGACAACGAAAAATGCTTGCCGTTGCCAATGACGCGCGCTGAGATGGATTTGCGCGGCTGGCGGGAGTTGGATTTTCTTTGCGTCGTGGGCGACGCGTATGTCGACCATCCGTCATTTGGGATAGCGATCGTCTCGCGAGTGCTGGAATCCGAGGGTTTCAAAGTTGGCGTCATTTCCCAGCCTGACTGGCGGGGAACCGATGATTTTATCGTAATGGGCAGACCAAAATTTGGCGTTATGGTCTCGGCCGGGAATCTCGACTCGATGCTTTCGAATTATTCATATCCCGGAAAGAGAAGAGCGCGGGACGATTACGCACCCGTCGGAATGCCGCGCCGAAGGCCAGACCGCGCGACCATCGTCTACTGCAACAGAATCCGCGAGCTGTGGGGGGATATCCCACTGGTGATAGGCGGCATAGAAGCCGGCCTGCGCCGATTGGCTCATTATGATTACTGGGCCGACGACGTGCGAAGATCCATTCTTGTGGATAGCAGGGCGGATTTGCTGATATACGGCATGGCCGAATACCAGACAGAAATAATCTCAGGACGTCTGGCGCGCGGGGAACCCATACGGGATATTAACGACGTGCCCGGCACATGCTGGAAAACTCACGACCGAAATGTCGGCATATCCCAATGGCAGCGCGTGGACGCGCCCTCATTCGAGTCGGTGGTTTCCGACAAAAAAGCGTTCGCGGAAGCTTTCAAAATTTTTTACGAGGAGCAGAATTTCGCGTCGGGCCGTGTCGTGGCTCAGGATCAGGGCGCGTGGACGGTGATGCAAAACCCTCCCGCTCCTCCGCTCGCGCAATCCGCGCTGGATAAAATTTATTCTCTGCCTTACACAAGGCGCCCGCATCCATCGTATGACGGCGCCGAAATCCCAGCGTTCGGAGAGGTGCAATTCAGTATAACCAGCCATAGAGGTTGTTTCGGAGAGTGTTCGTTTTGTGCGATAGCAATACACCAGGGGCGAATTATACAGGCACGAAGCAAAAGGAGCATTGTGGAGGAAGCAACCTTGCTTACTCGCGATCCTGACTTCAAGGGTTATATTCACGACGTTGGGGGGCCAACCGCCAATTTCCGGATCCCTTCGTGCAAAAATAGCGCGAAAAACGGAGCCTGCGCGAGAAAATCGTGCCTGTATCCAAAATTCTGCCGTTCGCTTACCGTAAGCCACAAGGAATATATCGACATTCTTCGCAGCGTGGCGAGCGTTCCGGGTGTGAAGAAAGTTTTCGTTCGCTCAGGACTGAGAATAGATTATATTTTGGCGGATCCTGAAGGCAGGTCGTTTCTTGAGGAGTTGTGCCGCAATCACATAAGCGGCCGGTTAAAAATCGCGCCTGAACACTCGGACGGAAATATCCTTCGCCTGATGCGAAAATTTCCTTCGGATGTAACTGAGCGGTTCGTCCGTATTTTCCGCGAGATTAATAAAGAGATAAATAAAAAACAATTCCTCGTGCCTTATTTCGTGTCATCCCATCCTGGATGTGGGATGGGGGAGGCAAAATCCCTTGCGAGTTTCATGAAAAATTTGAATCTTAATCCGGAACAGGCGCAGGAATTCACTCCGACGCCGGGAACGATTTCGACTTGTATGTATTACTCCGGACTGGATCCGTTATCAGGCGAACAGATATACATTCCGAGAGACGAAAAAGAACGGGCTGAACAGAAAGCATTGCTGAGATGCGGCAAAAAACACTGGACAACCAAAACTTCAGGTTGTAAAATTTGAACGATTTATTTTTAACGAGTTTACGGTAAAATATTTAGATTTTCGCAGGCTATTAAAAGGAGGAGACGTTTTGTTGAAAAAAATACTGTTATTTTTGGTAATGACCCTGATTGTTTTGAACTCTTTGGTCGCTGTCGCCGGCGCTTCCGACAAGATAGGGTTCATTGATACACAAATTATTTTAGTTGCGCATCCGAAGTACGAAGAATCACAGAGGTATCTTGATGACTTCATCTCCAGAAAGAGCGACGAGGCGCGAGCCGCCGCCGAAAGGGAGCCGGACGTTACAAGGCGTATGGCGATCATCGACGAAGCGCGATCGGAAAGCGGGCTTGAGGAGATGCGTATTATGAACCCGATAACCATCGATATCAACGGAGTGATTGAGCATGTAGCCAGAGCCAGAGGAGTTACCGTAGTTCTGGAAAAGGTCTACATATTCTACGGCGGAGTGGATCTGACGGATGACATTGTCAGGGGTGTAAGCGCTCTAAGATAAATTTATCGGGTAAATTAAAAAAAATTTACCGCAAGGGTTGACATATTTCATGCGGAGAGGCTATACTACCGCTTGCGTTGACCGGGGGCGGATAGCTCAGTGGGAGAGCACCTGCCTTACAAGCAGGGGGTCGTAGGTTCGAAACCTATTCCGCCCACCACATGAGCGCCCGTCTTCGTT
>Ga0099364_10001537_pt1 | contig 37693 bp, 38 predicted proteins | sample TergutTh196P3_FD_73070 | JGI IMG/M metagenome (GOLD analysis project Ga0099364, IMG submission 73070) | Microcerotermes parvus P3 segment gut microbial communities from Pointe-Noire, Republic of the Congo - Th196 P3 | ecosystem: Host-associated > Arthropoda: Insects > Digestive system > Gut ... | reverse complement strand
AAAAAAAAAATTTTTTTCACTTATTTACTCAAACCCACAAAAAGACGAAAGTTGTTTAGTAAATATTTTTTCCCCTTTTTTTGGGGGGGGGGGGGGGTAAACGGCTGTTTTACAGCTATTTATATACTCTACTCATTTTTACTATTCACATATACTATTCGTATCGGATTCATTTCTGGAACGGATTTTTTTATTTTGGGCAACCGGAAAAATTTATATTTGTGAACCTGAAATAAATTAACCAATGCAAACTATCGGAAATACTTCAAAAATGCAGGACAACGAATTAGTCAATCTTTTAAAGAATGGTTCACAAGAGGCATTCAAAGAGTTGTATGACCGTTACAAAGAGGTATTGATTCGGGTAAGTAAAAAATTTTTGAAAGACACAGATAGCGCAGAAGATATCTTACATGATATTTTCCTGCAGGTTTGGGAAAAACGGGAAACTTTAAATCCGGAATTGTCATTTTCGGGCTATTTGTACACTTTAACAAAAAATACGATCCTGAATGAACTGCGTCATGCTAAAACTCAGGCAAGTTTTGTGCAAAACATTCTAATGACTGAAGTCGATTCGACCAATCAGACGTATGATAAAGTCATCGAAAACGATTATGCAAAATTATTGAATGTCATCATCAACAGTTTGTCGCCTGCACAAAAAGAGGTGTATCAACTAAGCCATATACAGGGCCTTACGCACAAAGAAATTGCCGAACGAATGAAAATATCGGTTAATACCGTAAATGTTCATGCTACATTAGCTCTAAAAAAAATTAGAAAATATTTAACGCGATATGCTGATATTCATTTTAAAAAATAACCGAATATCCGCATTTTTTTTACCCCCCCCTAATTATACCGACTAAGTTAAGTGTAATATATTATGTACAAGCAAAAGATTATGATTGAATTAAAAAAGAGTAAAACGACTTCTGAAGAAATGCCTCCTGACTTGTCTAAGCAAGATGCGTTAAGTCGTTTTGTGGATGATTCTTATACACTTGAAGATATGGCGTTGCTATTGAATGAATTCAACAAAGACGACGATTTTCAAGCGTTTCATCCTGTTTATGACAGGATTTGGAACGAGGTCATCAGTAACCCAATGCCTAAAAGCAAAGAACAGCAGGAAGCCAACCATAATGAAGCTGCCCAACTTATTGAAGAATATGAACGTAAACATTATTTCAGGACACCACACGTTCCTGTGCGAAACAGTAATCGTTTTCGTAAAATCTGGTATGCTGCCGCAGTTATGTTGATGGTTATGCTCGTACCGGCTTCATTTTTGTTGATACAACAAAAGCGTGGACAGACGCACGTTGTTGCTCAAAATCTCGAAGTTGTCACCCAGCGTGGAGAGATTAAAACGGTGACGCTTCCTGACCAGACAGGCGTGACTTTAAATGCTAAAAGCCGTTTGACCTATCCTGCCACTTTTTCCGATCGTGAACGTTCGGTTCAATTAGAAGGTGAAGCCATTTTTGATGTAACATCCGACAACGAGCGACCATTTACAGTAACGACAACCGATATGAAGGTCAAAGTAATGGGTACTGTTTTCGACGTTAAGGCGTATCAGGATGACGATTTTTCAATGGTTTCCGTAGCCTCAGGAAAAGTGGAAGTGGATTTGGCGGACAAAAATGTACTTTTAGAAACAAATCATCAATTAAAATGGGACAAAACCACTCAAAATGTTGAGAAAATGACTATCGACGCTAATAAGTATCTGATGTGGTCTAAGGGTACGCTATATTTTAACAGAACGCCCTTAGTGGATGTGGTCAATGTGCTCAATCGTTATTACCCTGAAATGGAAATAGAACTGGCCGAAGGTGAGTATTTCAACTTGATATCAGGCGTTCATGATAATAAACAACTGGAAGATGTTGTTCAGTCCATCATTAATATCACCGGATTGAAGTGCAAAAAAACAGCCAACAAAATAATTATTTATGCAGATTGAAAGAATAAAAAAGAATATTTATTAATTATTAACCATTTTAACCTCTATGCTTATGACAAACTTAAAAATGCAAACAGAAAAAGATTATTGCCGAAATCGGACAATCACTCGGAATATGAAATGACATTCTCAGTAAAACATGGAAAGCATGTATGTAATAGAAATTATTGTTTAATCACTAAAATCACGAAAAGATATGCAATTATTAAATTTATTAAAAATAAACAGTCATCGTTTTACGTTTTTATTCGCATTATGTTTCTTTATAATTTCAGTAGTTTCGGCTGAAAATGTAAAGTCGCAGGTAAAAAAGGATACCGGTATTAATCTTTCGTTGACGAACGTTTCTGCTGTATCCCTCGTTGAAGCTATAAGCGAAGAAACCGGATACAACTTTATCTATGATGAATCCATCTTATCGCAATTGAATAATAACATTATCCGGTTGAGAAGAGCCACATTACAGCAAGTTTTTGACGAGGTTACCAAGCAAACCGGTCTTTTATTTGTTAAAAATGGGGATATGTTTGATGTTATCCTGCCCGAAAACAAAGCAGACGCCAAAGCCATAACTCAGCAAGGTGTTCAGGTAACCGGTACAGTATCCGACAACTTTGGGGAACGGTTGCCTGGGGTAGCCATTGTGATCAAGGGCGCCACCCAGGGCGTTACTGGCGTTATTACCGATGCAAACGGTGAGTTTGTCATTACGGTGCCAAGCGCCGAAACAGTGTTGTTGTTCACTTTTATCGGTTTTGAGGGACAGGAAATTGAAGTGGGCGAACGCAGAATTCTTTCTGTAGTCATGAAGGAAGCCGTCACCCATCTTGATGAAGTGACAATTGTAGCCTTTGGCTTGCAAAAGAAAGAAAGTGTAGTCTCGTCAATTCAGACGATCAAACCCAAAGATTTAAAAGTGCCGAGCAGCAACCTTACCACTGCCTTTGCCGGTCGTATTGCCGGTATGATCTCTTACCAAACCAGCGGTGAGCCGGGTTTGGATAATGCTTCATTCTTTATCCGCGGTATCACAACTTTTGGTACAGGCAAAGTGGATCCGTTGATTTTGGTGGATAATGTAGAAGTCACATCGAATGACTTATCCAACCTGCACCCCGACGACCTTGCCAGTTTTTCCATTCTGAAAGATGCAACAGCAACTGCGTTTTACGGCGCTCGCGGAGCAAACGGCGTGATTATGATTGCGACCAAGGAAGGAAGCGAGGGACCACCCAAAGTGAATGTTCGTTTGGAATCATCGCTCTCGCAGCCAACCAGCCTTATTGATATGGCCGATCCCTTCACGTATATGTACTTAGCCAATGAGGCTTCCACTACCCGAGACCCTATCATGCCGCCACGTTACAGCAATTATAAGATTTTTCATACCATCAATGGAACCAATCCGTATGTATATCCTGTTGTGGACTGGATGGACATGCTCATTAAACCGCAAACATTCAACGAACGGGCGAATCTGAATATTTCAGGCGGCGGCAATATTGTTCGTTACTATGTGGCAGGTTCGGTGTCCAGAGATAACGGGATCCTGAAAGTGGACAACAGGAACAATTTTAACAATAATATCAATTCTAACAAATACCTGCTCCACAGTAACATTAATATCAACCTGTCTAAAAATACGGAAATGATTGTACGGTTACACGGTACTTTCAATGACTATCAAGGACCGATTGATGGAGGAAGCGCTTTGTACCAACGCATCTTGATGGTAAGTCCGGTGGATTTCCCCGCCTATTATGAACCGGTGGGTTTTTTCAGAAATGTGGGTCATATCCTGTTTGGAGGCGAAAGAATTGAAAATATTTATCAACTGAATCCATATGCCGAAATGCTGAAAGGATACAAAAAAACGAGCAACTCCACGATGATGGCACAATTGGAGTTGAAACAAAATTTCGGCAATTTAATCGAGGGTTTAAGCGGGCGCATCATGGGTAACACACAGCGGTTTGGCGCTTTCGACCTGTCCATGCAGTACTCGCCTTTTTATTACAGGATTGGAACTTACGACAGGCTCAATAATGATTATACGCTTTTTGAAACCAATCCTGATACCGGCACCGAGTATCTCAATTACATCCCTGGAAATAAAATCATTCATTATTCTCTTTACGCAGAAGGCTCTCTTAACTATCAACGTATATTTGATGAAAAGCATAATATCAGCGCAATGTTGGTGGGTATCATACGCCATTACCAGTCCGCCAACGAGACCCAGTTGGTTAATGCACTGGCGCAGCGGAATCTGGGAGTTTCCGGAAGATTTACCTACGGGTTTGACAACCGTTATATGGTCGAATTTAACTTTGGTTACAACGGCTCTGAAAAATTCGATAAAGGACATCGCTGGGGTTTCTTTCCATCGGTGGGTGTTGGATGGAATGTGACGAATGAATTGTTCTTTCCTGATAATCTGAAAAAGCAAATTTCCAAACTCAAAATACGTGGAACCTACGGATTGGTTGGAAACGACGAGATCAGTAATCAACGGTTCTTTTATATTTCTGAAGTCCAACCTGGCAGCGGCGATGCTTTCCTCACCGGCTATGACTTCAACGGTCTGAATCGGAGCGGATACCGAATCAGAAATTATGCAAATCCCAACATCACCTGGGAAGTATCCCGGAAAAGCAATCTGGGTATCGAACTGGGATTGTTCGGTGGCAAGGTGGAAATTCTTACAGATATATTTAAAGAGTATCGTACAAATATTTTGCAGTCTCGGATAGACATACCTACCGAACAGGGTCTCTGGAGTACCCCTTTGGTTAACATTGGTGAAGCTGAGGGAAAAGGTGTGGACATATCGATCGACTACATACAAAACTTCAACAAAGATTTATGGTTTTTGGCTCGTGGCAATTTCACCTATGCCCGTTCTACTTTTGCCTATTACGAGGAAACTGCATGGGATATGCTCGGCGTACCCCAGAAATCACGAATAGGCCGGTCGGTTAATCAAAGATGGGGATATGTTGCAGAACGGCTGTTTATTGACGAGGCGGATATTGCAGCCTCGGCACGCCAGGATTTCTCGATATACCAGCCCGGTGACATTAAATACAAGGATATGAACAACGACGGTGTCATCGATTTATTGGATCAGGCGCCTATCGGATATCCTGCTGTTCCCGAAATCAACTATGGGTTTGGTTTGTCTGCCGGTTACAAAGGATTCGACTTGTCGTTTTTCTTTTCGGGTTCAGGCCGTTCCTCTTTCTTTATCAATTCGTCGGATATGGCGCCATTTATTCAAAGAACTATCAATTCTGCCGGTTCTATTACGACGAATTTGTCAAGTGGAAATGCAAGGATGAATGGCGGATTAGCCAAATTCATTGCCGATGACCACTGGACGGAACTGACACAAAACCCTTATGCAGCCTGGCCGCGATTATCGGACATCGAAATAACCAATAATACACAAACCAGTACGTGGTGGTTGCGTGATGGTAGTTTTCTGCGCTTGAAGAGCGCCGAAATTGGTTATACAATGCCCAATAGACTATCTGAAAAGCTCAGAATGAGTTCTCTACGTTTTTATCTGAGTGGAACCAATCTGCTGTTATTCAGTAAATTCAAGTTGTGGGATGTAGAGTTAGGCAGTAATGGACTAAACTATCCCCTGCAACGCGTTTATAATTTAGGTATTAATATTTCATTTTAAAAAATATAAACATCATGAAAAAGATTTTTTCCTTTGATTTTTTTAGAATCTTTAAAAATACTATTTTAATAGTTAGTTTATATTCTATCACTTTTTCCTGCAATTATTTAGATGTAGTCCCTGATAATATCCCTACCATCGACCATGCATTTAAAAACCGCAATGAAGCGCAAGATTATCTTTACGGCTTGCTGGGTGGTATGCCCGATGTGGGAAATTATGCTCAAGATCCCTCATTGGCGGCCAGCGACGAAGTATGGGTGCCGGATTTCGCCGGCGGGCAGTATTTACAATTAAAGCGGATTCTGATGGGAGAACAGGGACCGGTTTCTCCATGGGTCGATAATTGGTCGAGCAGGCAAAACGGTTATAATCTTAATGGGGGGAAACCATTGTGGACCACCATATCCGACTGTAATATTTTTCTTGAAAACATTCACCTTCCCTATGATTTGTCAAAATCTGAACAAGACAAATGGAGGGGTGAAGCGCTTTTCATTAAAGCTTATCTGCATTTTTGGCTTTTTCGGCAGTACGGCCCTATTCCGCTGATCAAGGAGAACCTGTCGGTCAGCACCGGTACGGAGGAAATAATGCGTCATCGTGAACCTGTGGATGAAGTGACCGATTATATTGTTGAATTACTTGACCAGGCTATGTCCTTGCTACCACACAGGCTTGAGTATGAAACAGTTGAAATGGGACGGCCTACAAAATGTATTGCCGCCGCCCTGAAAGCGCAGGTATTGGCGCTTGCGGCAAGCCCCCTGTTCAACTGCAACCCCGATTATGTCAATTATATTGACAATCGAGGAGTGCAACTGTTTCCGCAGGATCAGAGCGTTGCAAATACCAAATGGAAAAGAGCCGCCGATGCAGCAAAAGAAGCCATTGAAATTGCTCATGAAGGTTACTACCGCCTGTACGATGCACATACCGATTTTCCAGCCACCGGAACGCTTAGCGAAGAGACGTTTTTGTCGATACAGGTAAGGGCTGCTGCTACCGAACGTTGGAACGACGAAATCATCTGGGGAAATTCCCGAATCAATAATCATTCACAATTACAACGTTACTGTTGCCCGTTTTTCATAGCTACTGATTATGGCTCAACGGGTGGATTCAAATCCTGGGGACCTACCTTGCGGGTGGTAGAACAGTTCTATACCAAAAACGGATTGCCCATTGAAGACGATGCGGAATGGGAGGGACGAGATCGCTGGGCATTACGGACTGCTACCGAAGACGACCGACAATACATCCGACAGGGTAGAGAGACAGTCGAACTGTTTTTCGACCGCGAAGCCCGTTTCTACGGATCAATTATGTTTGACCAGGGTACTCTTTTCGGTAGAGGCGACTTCACTGCTGATAACACGAACAGTCCGAGTAATCTGTTTGTAACCGAACTCAAGTATGAGCAATTGAACGGTTATAACGTTTTTGAAAGATCGACTTTGACAGGATTTCTCTGCAAGAAATTATTACATCACAGAACCACAGCTACCTCTTCGTCATACACCAGTTACATCTATGCTTTTCCCATCATACGGCTTGCCGACCTGTACTTGCTCTATGCAGAAACTTTAAACGAATGGAAGGATACTCCCGACGGCGAAGTATATGAGTATATTGACCTTGTACGGAAACGTACCGGATTGAAAGGGGTTGTGGAATCGTGGAACGATCATGCCATTGCCGCAAAAAAGAACTTACCTGCCAGCAAGGAAGGGATGAGGGATATTATCAGGCGCGAACGCCTAAATGAATTGGCGTTTGAAGGCGTACCTTATTGGGATATTCGCAGGTGGAAATTGGCCGAAAGTTATTTTCACAATCGTCCTATCCAAGGGATGAATATCTATGGAACAACTGCAGAAACTTTTTATATCCCAACCGATCTTTATACGCCCAAATTTGAAAAGAAAGACTATTTTTCCCCGATAAGGACGGATATATTGGTAACCAACACAAATTTGTTGCAATCACCCTATTGGTAATAAATTCAATTATTCAATTAATAATAACTCATAATTGTTTTTCGTATGAAAAGATTTAAATATTTTTTATCAGGAATAATACTGATCTTTGCCATTTCCTGCGTTTCGCCCGAGAAATGGAATGACGAATATGAAAACATTGTTCCGGGACCGGTAAGCAATGTAAAAGTGGAAAATGTGAGCGGAGGAGCGATTATCACTTATACCCTCCCTTCGGTAAAAGACCTGTTGGGGGTTAAAGCTATCTTTTCGCTTACTCCCGAAGGGGAACTAATGGAACGATGGTCATCATCGGCAAAAGATACGATTGTGTTGGAAGGTTACGGTGATACAAACGAACGGACGGCTACTCTTTACGCCGTACATAAAAGCGGCGCTATTTCTGAAGGAATTACAGTTACTATCAATCCTTTACTACCTTCTATCTTTAGCATTAGAGAAACGCTTCTTGCGCTTCCTTCTTTCGGAGGAATTAAGGTAACCTGGGATAATCCCTTACAAAAGGATATAGGTATTTCACTGTATGTGGAGGATTCAATCTCACATGAAATGGTACTGTTTGATAATTATTATTCCAACAGTGTTGAGGGAAAAATGATTTTCAGATACTTTGAACCTATAGAACAGAATTTTCGCATAGAGATGTTCGACAGGTGGCAAAACTATGCTCAGCCTTATGAAACAACCCTTATTCCTATGGTTGAGACTGAAATCACTGCCCTTGACAGCCGTGGCGCTAATATGTGGACGCTGTTCGATGATGGCAGAGTGATCGAAGGCGATGCTTCAACTCCATGGAGGTACATTTACAGGTGTGATATCCATAACCTTTTGGAAGATGTGACAGTGGGACCCCGGGTTTGGACCAGGGTGCTTAATTGGGTTACGGGAGAAGCCGAATATTGGCATCCGGGCGTCTTTCACACACAGGATATGTATGTGACAGGAGCAGGTAGTGGGTCTTTACCTTATCCCTTGTGCTTTACCGTCAACATGGGAAGAAAAGCAGTATACAGCAGGTTAAAATGGATCACAAGGCAAAGAGCGCCTATTTATACGGCCGTTATGCCTATCGTATTTGATATCTGGGGTTGTAATGATCCCAAATTGGTACAGGATGTTGAAGACCCTCGCGGGATATATCCAAAGGGCAGTAAGGAAGCTAATCAAGCATACTGGAGTTCATGGCCAATAGCCAATGGGACCGATGCGTGGAAAAATGACTGGGTGAAACTTGCCTCCTGCACGTTGACTCTTTCTTCCGGAGAAAATGAATACTATGCCGATATGCCACTGTCGGCGGAAGACATTGCCCGATACCAAAGTGAAGGATGGGAGTTTGATTTTAATTTAGAAGTAATGGAACCGTTCCAATACTTGCGCTGGGAAATACATAAAACAAATACTGATCAGCGTGAATTAATGATTTGTGGATTAAAGTTCTGGGGAAGCTATGCGGATTGAAGTTTAAATACATAAACATATATATCAAGAATTTACAATTTTAATAATTTTAATCAATTTTTACAAATGGAAAAAACAGAAATTAAAAGCAATGAGATGCTTTCTTGCGGGTGTTGTTCACAATCGCGACGCGCCTTTTTGTCTAATTGCGTAAAATGCGTAGGAGCTGTAGGAGCTTTTTCCGGTTTTATCGTTCCGTCGATGCTTGCAGCAGAAAGTAATGTACCCAAACAAAAAAGCGATACGAAAGTTCGGGTCGTTTTTATACTTTGGGAACCTTTACAAACGAGAGCTACCTGGCCAAATGCCGGTTTCGACTTCAATCCTGTTATGGGAAAAATCTTGAGCACGCTGTCTGCCGGCTGTCCGAGAATTGAGTTCGCTCAATCGATGGTCAGTAGCCCCGAAGAAGCGACAAAAGTCATCGAATCAGACCAGGCTGAAGGAAAAATCGAAGGTTACCTCGTACTCCAATTGAACAACTGGACCGAAGGCATCAAACAGGTGGTAGAATCCGGGAAACCGGTTCTCTATGCTGATTTTCTCTATGCAGGAAGTGGCGGATTCTTGACACGCACTGCCGGACATATTCGCTCCAAAGCGGACAATTTCGCCTTTATGAGTTCGGGCGATTTTGCCCACCTTGTTGCTGCCGTCAATTGTTTTCCGCTTGCTAAAGGGGGTGGAAACAAGGCGTTTGTCGATGGAGTAAAGAAGATTCGCCAGAAGATAACGGCCAGTGTGAAGGTAAATAATAAATGTCTCGAAGATAAACTCGATCTTATTTCGATCGAAGACCTCTTAAAAGAGCTTAAAACAAAAAAAGTGATAGCGTTTGAGGGTGAATCCTCTATCAGAGCGTCGACGAAAGAGACTTTAGGCATTGAGATTATTCCACTTAAATTTGCGGAATTAAACGCGCTATGGGAAAAGGCCGACAAGGACCAAGCGATGGGAATCGTCCGACGCTGGAAGAGTAGTGCTGTCGGGATCGAAGACGTTTCCGACGAAACACTCGATAAATCAGCAAGGATGTATTTAGCCATGAAACAGTGTTTGAAAAATCACGATGCTTGCGCCGTCACGATCAACTGCCTCGGCGGGTTTTACGGCAACCATATCCAAGCATATCCGTGCCTTGGTTTTCATGAACTGTTGAATGAAGGATTGATCGGCGCTTGCGAATGTGATATGGTTTCGACAGTGACGCAAGTCGTTATGACAACGTTAACGAAGGGACGACCCGGCTTCATTTCAGACCCGGTGATGGATGTTGCGACAAGACAGATTATTTACGCTCATTGTGTCGCTTCGACCAAACCGTTCGGACCTAAGGGACCTGTGAATCCTTTTACGATCATGACCCATTCGGAAGATCGCAAGGGGGCATCATTACGTTCGACGCTTCCTGTTGGCTACATGACAACAACATTGGAAATGCATCCGACCCGGAAAGAGATACTGTTCCACCAGGCCAAGGCAGTTGATAACAGCACCGAAGATCGCGCCTGCCGGACAAAATTGGCTACAGTACCTGTAGGAGACTTCGAAAAGCTCTATACTGAATGGGACAGATGGGGATGGCATAGAGTTACGTTCTACGGCGACCTGAAAAAACCGGTCTTCGCGCTTGCTGATAAACTGGGATGGAAGGTGGTAGAGGAAGCATGATGATGTAATTATTAACTTTTTTATTTATTTTATATGTGTGAAACTTGTAATCATTTTATCGGAATTGATCGTCGTGAATTTCTGAAAGTTAGCGGTTCGGCAGCCGTTTTAGGCGGTCTGGGGACAATCGGCGCACTGGCGCAAACCTCGAACAAAACTGTCACTTTCCAGCCGATTCAAAAAAAACGCACCAAAATTGCTGTCGTTTTCATGTATCCGCCGGCAGATGTAGTTAACGAAGGAAAATTAGAAGACTCCTGGGCTGTTCACCAATGGTTTACCTACCCCGGCAACCAATATGAACCGGAGAAGAATCATGAAAAAATGCGGAATATTATCGACGGAATTGGCGCTACTTACTCGCTTGATCTAGATTATCAGGGCGTGATCTATACAAAAGCTAAACTTGCTTCGTTCATTGAAAGTACGAATGCAACGCCTCCCGACACACTGCTGATCGTCAATTTCTGGAACACCTTCTCTGCATGGGTGCTTGAAATGACGCAAAAAATATCTGTTCCGACGATCATCTATCATCCGGTTGGCAGTAATCACCAGCATCCACCAAAGTCATTGATGAATGCTCCGGGCGTTGTTTATATCCATTCGGTGGAAAACTGGGAAGCGCTTGAAAATGCGCTGATAGCAGCAAACGCAAAAAGATTGGTAGCGCAGAGTCGCCTGTTACTCGTGGCAGATGTGAAGGAGACAACCACGGATACCGATAAGAATCTCGGTAACGAAATTATTACAATCCCTGCTGCGGAATACAATTCGCTGTTCGATTCCATCAAGGCGGATAACGCGATAACGCACGATGCCATGGCGTTCAAAGCAAAAGCATCTGCAGTAATCGAAGTAGAAGACCGTTATATTATCGATGGTTTCCGTTCCCGGAAGGCAGTGCTCGAGATCATGAAACGCTACAATGCCGACGCCATTTCAATCGTATGCCTTATGCTGAAAGAACGCAAGCCATGCATTGCATTTTCCGTCAATAACAGCGAATTGATCCCATGTGCCTGCGAAGGTGATTTGAATAGTGCAAAGACCATGATGATCGGTTCACATCTGTTCCAGCGCGGAGGCTTTCAGCACAATCCGGAGTACGATATTGACCGTAATCAATATTATGGTTCACATTGTACCTGCGCTTTGAAATTGCACGGGCCGGGAAAAGGAGAGATGCCGTTTCGTATCAGACCGTTTACACACCAGTTACCTAAAACTGCGGCGCTTGACGTCCGGATGACACCCGGAGAAAAGGTCTTAGTAACGAAGTACTTCCTTCAAAGCGACAGTTTGTTTATATACACAGGAACAATGGTCGGTACGCCGGAAATCAATACGGCCGGTGGTTGTGCAACGCGGTTTGTAATGGATATAGACAAGATTGACGATGTCTGTTCCACCTACCAGGGAGCCCACCCGATCCTTTACTTCGGCAGTCCGTCGGAAGCAAAGCGGATGAAAATGTTCGCTAAACTTGCTAACCTGAAATTTACAGGGAATATTTGATTTGAATCTTCCACAGAAACTTAATCTGTAGCACCAATTATGTGGCTACAACCGCAAAGCCGCAGGCGACTACCCCGCCTGCGGCTTTACGGTTTTGTAGCCGCCAACATAAACTTTTTCTTTGCCATTTTTTGCTGTTTTTTTTGGCTTTAAGCATATATTTCTCTGGATTGCTTTGCAAGCTCGCAATGACGTGAAACAATCTTCGTTATTATAAAGCAAGTTATATAATAACTGTATTTAAAGTGATTATTATACAAAAGAATAAATAAACACGGTGAATACTGCTGTTATTTTCAGAATAATTATTACCTTTGTCGCCTGAATTGTTCAAAAGATGGATTGGAATGTTTTAAGTAATGCAGCGATTGTTCAGGAGACGGGTAAGCGAATAAAAGCGTACCGGTTAAAAAAGAAATTGTCGCAACAGGAACTTGCGGAAAGAGCAGGCATCAGTATATTTACAGTAGCACAGATTGAACACGGTAAACCGGTATCAATCGCTATGATTGTGCCGGTGTTGCGGGTTCTGCGGCTGTTGGATAATCTGGAGGCTTTATTGCCGGAAGTAGGAGTCAGCCCTGTTGAAATGCTGAAACTCAAGGGGAAACAACCTCAACGGATACGTTCAAAAAAACTAATTTTGCATCTTCAATCAAAGGAATAACTTAAAAAAAATAGTATGGAATCGTCAAAAGTATTTTTTACAAACTTGCGCACCTCTGCGCAAAACAATATGTTGGATAAGATGGAGCGCCTGATTAAGAGGGCTGGATTTCTTAAACTTGACTTGGATAAAAAATTTGTCGCACTCAAAATTCATTTCGGTGAACCGGGTAATATGTCGTATATCCGTCCGAATTATGCCGCCCGTGTGGCCAAACTGCTTTGCAAAGCAGGCGCTAAACCGTTCCTGACAGACAGCAATACGTTGTACTCCGGTGGTCGGTCGAATGCAGTCGACCATATTCAAAGCGCCATGGAGAATGGATATAATCCTATCTCGGCGATGTGTCCGGTGATTATCGCCGACGGGTTGAAAGGGACAGACTACCGCGAGATACCTATAAACGGGAAGTATTGCAAAGCGCCGAAAATAGGAGCGGCAATCGCTGACGCAGACATAATCGTCAGTTTGAATCATTTTAAGGGACATGAACAAACCGGCTTCGGAGGCGCATTGAAAAATGTCGGTATGGGAAGCGCCAGCGTTGGAGGTAAATTGGAGCTTCATTCCACTTCAAAACCGGTAATTAACCAGGATTGTTGCACGGGATGTAAGGTTTGTGTGAATCATTGTGCGCACGATGCTATCCAGTTGAATGAGGATAAAAAGGCAGTCATCGATTATGACAAATGCGTTGGGTGCGGACAATGTATCGCCTTATGTCAATTCGATGCGGCAGTGCTTGCCGACTGGGGCACGCCGGAAGCCCTCAACTGTAAAATAGCCGAATATACGAAAGCGATCTTAGACGGAAAACCTCATTTCCATATCAGTTTTATCATGAATGTATCACCCGATTGCGATTGTTGGGGACATAACGACGCACCCATTGTGCCTGATATTGGCATTGCCGCTTCCTTCGACCCGGTTGCCCTCGACCGCGCGTGCGCCGACCTTGTTATGAAAGCGCCGGGCCTACACGGCAGCCGGCTGATGGACTTGTGCCAAGGAAAAATCAATGAACAAGACGATAAATTCCTCATCGTTCATCCGAAAGCTATCTGGAAAACAGGGCTTGAATATGCTGAAAAACTCGGTATTGGTACGCAACAATACGAACTAATCAGTTTGTGAAGAAAAACCCCTGTCACCCCAATTGGGTCTCTGTCGTCCCATAGGGGATGAAAGTCTGTAATAATCACTTTATGATAATTGATCGAACGATTTGCGCCGTTTCGACACCTCCCGGTGTAGGAGGGATAGCCGTGATACGTGTTTCGGGGCCGGAAGCGATTATGATTTGCGACCAACTCTTTAAACCGGGTAAATCGGGAGAACCGGCGAAAAAGGATTATTCTGAGGTTACGGAGGATGATCCACTCCCGTTTCGGAGGTTGGCCGGGGTGCCGGCAAATAAGGTGGTATATGGGCGCATCTGTCGCGACGGAGAAGTGTTGGACGATGTGTTGGTTACTGTTTTTCGGGCGCCACACTCTTTTACGGGTGAGGATACGGTGGAGATTTCATGCCATGGGTCGTTTTTTATTCAACAACAGTTGATGCAATGGCTGATAGAGCACGGAGCATTTCAGGCGCTTCCGGGTGAATTTACACAGCGCGCGTTCTTGAACGGGAAGATGGACTTGTCGCAAGCAGAAGCTGTAGCCGACCTTATCGCTTCAACCTCAGCAGGGATGCACCGATTGGCGATGAATCAGATGCGGGGAGGGTTTTCCGGCGAGTTACATCTCTTACGTTCACAACTTCTTGATTTTGTTTCGCTTATAGAATTAGAGCTTGACTTTGGCGACCACGAAGAATTAGAATTTGCCGACCGTCCGGTTCTTCGTGTATTGGCGGTGAAGATAAAGGACAAGATAACAGGTCTTGCTGATTCTTTTGCAACAGGTAATGCGATAAAAAACGGCATACCGGTTGCTATTATCGGCAAACCGAATGTTGGGAAATCGACGCTACTCAATGCTTTACTGAACGAAGACCGCGCCATTGTTTCGGATATCCCGGGAACAACACGCGATTCAATTGAGGAAACCCTATTCATAAAAGGGCGACTGTTCCGTTTTATTGATACGGCAGGACTGCGCGACCACACTACCGACCTGATTGAGGCGCTGGGTGTTAAGAGAAGTTTTGAAAAAGCTGAAAAAGCCGCTATAATTTTATATCTTTTTGATTTAACACAGGAAGAAGCGAATGAGGTCATTCAGATAAACCATTGGCTACAAAAATTCAACAAGCCATTCCTGATGATTGGAACGAAAAACGACATCGCACACCGCAGTCCGATGCACATATCCGACCATGTAAAAGAGATTCATATATCATGTAAAGAAACTGCCGACATCGAACGGGTAAAAAATAATATTCTCCACTGTCTTGATTTACAACCATTAGAAGCTAACGATGTGATAGTCGCCAATGTCCGCCATTATGAAGCTTTGTGTCACGCCGGAAAAGCCATTACCCGCGTAATAGAAGGATTGGATAATCAACTATCCGGCGACCTGCTGGCGCAGGACATACGTGAATGTCTGCACTATTTAGGGGAAATAACCGGCGGCGAAATAGCTACTGAAGAGGTACTCGGAAACATTTTCTCCAAGTTTTGCATCGGAAAGTGAAGCCCTGTATTACTGCTGCAAACAACAGCCAAATATCAACCAATAAAATGCAAATAAACCCCGTTGTTTACTGCATTTTACGGAAGTGAAACTTCGTGTCTGCATTAACCAGGCGTTTGATGATAGAATCATTCCGGTTAATCCTCTAAGAGGCGTTAAAGGGTTCAAGCAAGAAGAAACCGAAAGAGCCTATTTAACTCTCGATGAAGTTAAAATGATGGCAAAAACTGAATGTAGATACCCCGATTTAAAACGCTCATTTCTATTTAGTTGTCTTACCGGATTACGCAAAAGCGACATCGAAAAAATGACATGGAGCGAAGTTCATAAATTTGGCGATTCGACGCGTATTATATTCAAACAGAAAAAAACAAGCGGCCAGGAATACCTTGACATTAATCCACAGGCTGCGGCATACATGGGTGAAAGACGTGGCAACGCTGATAAGGTTTTTCCCGGATTCCAATACAACTCCTGTTCGCTTATTGAATTGAGACGATGGGCAATGGCATCGGGCGTCTTTAAACACTTTTCTTTTCACGCCGGACGACATACTTTTGCCGTCATGATGCTTGATTTGGGCGCTGATATTTATACGCTCTCCAAATTGCTTGGACACTCCGATCTGGGTTCTACTCAAGTTTACGCCCGGATACTGGACAAAAAGAAACAAGAAGCCGTCAACCTTATCCCTAATATTAACGATTAATTAATGAGGCTATGAATTATTATCAAACAGTTGTAAACGCAATTACTGAAAGGATAGAACAGGGGTCATCTTATCTTTCCTTTTTCAAGCGTGAAGCGCAAATCAGCAAAAGAGACAATTTTGTAGAATTTTCTGATTTTTTCAACGGCTGTTCCAATGTAGTAGAATCTTACCACAAAGATTTAAAACGACAGTTCGATGAAAGGATTGAAGATCAAAACCACAGCATACGGCTTATTAAATTCGGACGGGCGGACGATCACATTCTTTCAAATACTTATTCCGAAGCCGAAAAGGAAGAAATCTTGAAAGACTTCGAGACACAGAAACAACATATCATTGATCTGGGTTTATCTGATTACGTTTGTATGATCTCCGAATCCGGGGAAATCACAGACCATACCAGCTATAAATATTCAATTAATCAACAAGCCATGCTTGAATTATTGTTTGATATTATCCAAGCCGAAAAAGAACTAACCAATCCAATTTTAATCCCTCAAGTTCAAATGCCTGCTAACACACCATCGCAACTACTGGGTAAAATCCCTGAGCGAATAGTTTGCGCTCTATATTCTGCCATGTGTAAAAAGAAATTGATTGAACCGGATGAAGAATCTTTTCTGTTTTGGTTTGGTGTTTCGTCCAATGCACCGGCCAACTTAAAACGCCTTGTTTGGACGGGCAAATCAAGTTCTTTGCTTGCTCTATTTGTTGAAGTAGCTAATGATAAATTAGATTTGATGCATGGAGAAAGGCGCTTAATCGCTCCTTTTGAAATGATGTTCGGCGTGTCAAATATTTCCGGCTCTATTAGCGATTACAAAAAAAGAGGTATTGTCCCTTTAGATAGTAAAATTATTTATAAACTCTTCGATTCTATTCTTAAATAACATATTGATATAAAGCAATCTAACTCCTTAAACTATCCCTATGTAATACCTATGTAGTACCTACATAGGTATTTTTATTTTCCATTGTTTCTGATTTTTGCAGCCACAAACCGACGGCGGGAGCGGTGCACAGCTTTCAATGTCATAAAATTTTAAAAAAATGGCAAATAAAAATGAACTTACCCAATTAGACCGAATAGAGCGTAACAGCCTGTTAGCGTCTAAGAGCGTTCTCACTTTTGAGGATGTCGTTCTCCTTACCGGATTTTCCGGTAGTCATGTGTATAAGCTGACATGTAGTCGCCAAATCCCGCATTTCAAACCGCATGGCAAACACATCTTCTTTGACAAAGCCGAAGTCGAGGACTGGTTGAAACAAAACCGAGTTATGACAACCGATGAGATCAACAAGGAGGCAACCAATTATATTGTCACCGGTAAAATGAAAGGAGGAAAAACAGCATGAATGAAAAGAAAACGGGCGCACTGGGAGAGACAACTCCGATAGCGCCCATTTATACAGAACGGCAGGACAAAGGTAATGGAAAAAGTTTTAAACTCAAAATTTTATCCATACTTTCAAACAATCCGGCGACAGCTATTGCATTAAACGATGCGGTAAGAACCGGCGACGCAAGGAAATACATCAGCCTTTTACGGCAAGATGGGCATCTAGTCTCGGATTATCGGATACCGGACAGTAACAACCGAAAGGTATATTTTATCAAACCTGAAAAGCTATGATGTGCGAATCATTTGAATCTGAAAAATTGAAAAAGCTGATAGATAGCAAGAAGCAGTTTTTTGAAAAGCAAACGAACAAAGTTGCCGCTCAACTCCTGCAAGATGAAATCGTGTTTCTAAAGCGTGATATACTGCCTGTTGTGTTGCAAAACACAACGATTCATCACTCCCAGGTTATGAGATATTGCGTCCGATGTTTCGATAAGGCCGTAGAATGGAATTGTAACGCTTTATTAGTGTACATTCCAATAAAAGATGATTATGAAGATACTCCCCGGATCGGAATCGCTAACAGCCGGCAGATGCTTGACTTTGGAACTCCAGGAGCGATAGAAATTTACTGTAATAGTGTAGAACTCTTAAACACCGACGGGAATGGATCGACTGACAATGTTGAATGTTTCACTCTCCCAATACATGAGTTTTTATGATAGTTGATTTAAAAGTAATGCGACCGGACGAAAGCCGGATACAATCATCCTATTCAAAGGATGACATTTTGAATTCATTACTTGAACAGATACGACCGATAGACTTTGCAAAATTGCAATACCCGAACCTGTCGGATGAAGAGCGGAAAGACAAAAAGATAAACCGTTCGGAAATGAGGGTATTGATATTGGACGAGATTCTAAGGATGGCGCAGTCAAATAATTGGGCGTTATGCAAACAGGGCGGATACTGTTACCTGTTTAACGGCGCTTATTGGGAGACATTGAACGAGGACGACCTGAAACGCTTTCTTTCCGGTTGTACCGTTAAAATGGGCGTGAAAAGAACAATTGCAGAGGATTATAAATATGTACGCGAGCTTTACGAACAGTTTTTGTTCTCGGCACATCTGCAGCCCCCCGAATTTGACAAAGGTACGGTATTAATCAATCTGAAAAACGGAACATTCCGTATTACCACACAGAAACAGGAGCTTGTACCATTCTCAAAGAACGATTTTTTGACGTATCAACTACCGTTTGAGTATGATAGCAGGGCGTCATGTCCTGTATTTTTTAACTACCTTGACAGGGTTTTACCGGATAAGACTTCACAGGCAGTTCTGGCGGAATACGCAGGTTATTTATTTATCCGGCACAGGAACGGACTGAAATTTGAAAAGTGCCTTATTTTGCATGGTAGCGGCGCAAACGGGAAATCGGTTTTCTTTGAGATAATGACCGAGTTATTAGGAAGTGAAAATGTAAGTACATACACCCTTGCAGACCTAACCGACCGAACCGGATACTTTCGGGCGGAAATTGCAAACAAGTTGTTAAATTATGCCAGCGAAATAAGCAGGGAGATGAATACGGACTTCTTTAAAAAACTTGCAAGCGGCGAAACCTTTACCGCCAGGTCACCATACGGAAAACCTTTCGAGGTGAAGAATTATGCAAAGCTGATTTTTAATGCCAACGAACTACCAAAGGATGTAGAGCAAACAACGGCTTTCTTCCGCCGGTTTATGATGGAACTGAAACAGAAGCAAACGCCAAAAATGTATCGGAAGAAGAATTGGCGTCGGCGATAGAGGTATACATGATAAAAAGAAAAAACCGGGAGATGGCAGAAGGGACAAAAGTAATATGTGAAGAATTTTTGAACGGCGAAACGCCGAGACGGCGGTACACCGTAACGTCTGAAAAGGATTTAAACGGAAATAAGAGAATTTATGAACGATAAAAGAAAAAGCAGTAAACAATGCCCCTTGGTAAAGAAAGTGTCTTAAATCGCCTTAAAATGGCCAAATATCAAAAGCTATGTTAGACAACATAGTTGTGAAACATATCCGGTAATATGTCATCACAAATTGTGACCACATAAATTAAAGCTGATTAATCATTATCAGACGGTTGAATGAATCCGATAGGTTTACGCGGCTTATTTGGTTTGTTCTTTACCTGTAATTCTGCCAATGATTCCTGTAGCAAATGTAATTCCATGCGCGTATCTTCGTTGATGTCGTTCTGGTCGGTGATAATATCTTCAACGTATTGCCTTAATTTATAGACGTCATTTTGAAGTTCTTTAACTTCATGGATGACCGGATTATGCATAAGTTGGCGTATGGCAACAAAGGCGCGCATGATATTACGATTTACTTCTATGGCGGTATCCGAACTTAACACGCTACTCAACATAGCCACACCTAATTCAGTAAATGCAAAAGGTTGATAACGAGAGCCTCCCCAACTTGAGGACGCAATTTGCGACCTCAAGATATTCCATTCAACCATTGTTAGTTCAAACATGAAATCGTCGCCATAAAACCGTTTTAGGTTGCGTTTTACGGCTTCTTTCAAACGTTTTGTTCCAATACCATACTGAAAGGCCAAATCAAAATCGAGTATCACTCTGTAACCTCTGATTTCATAAATCTTGTTTTGAATCGGTAATAAGTCCATAGTTCAATCTTTTGATTTAGCGGTTAATTCAATACTCGTCCCGCATTTCGGGCAAATGATGCTGCCGGATGCGGGCGCCTCAAACAGTTCAACAACCGGGACATTGAGAGCGGCGGCAATACGCTCTAAGGTTTGTAGTTGCGGATAATCGCCACGCAATGATTTGTTTAGGCTTATATCGGTAATATTCAGCTTATCGGCTAAATCTTTTTGCGTAATCCCTTGATTGCTGCAAATTGTTTTAATTTTTTCTCTAAAATTCATAATACATATCGTTAAAGCACCGCAAAGATAACTATAAAACTATAACATACAATAAAAAAGAAAAAATAAATATTGAAAGTATAATGATTTATGTTTATTTAACATTTGAGACGAAAAATTTAACTAAAATAATTTGGTGGGTAAAACTATACACGCTAACTTTTCACCATAATATTAATAAATAAAGTATAATATTTTACTAATAATAAATAAAACAGAAGATTATGGAAACGAACATGAGAGTTAAGTGCGATAGGAGCAGCGTAATGAAAAGGGCTTGGGAGATGAAGAAAGGCCGTAACGGCTGGGCGTACACCTTTGCCCAATGTCTGAAATACGCCTGGAAGGAAGAAAAAAGGCTTATCAGACAATTTATGTACCAATACGAATATCAGACGATGGCTATTTATAAAAAAGATATTGCATAACATTCTAAAACAAACGATTATGAAAACGAAACAATTTTTAAGCGAGTTGATGAGCCAGGCATGGCAGTTTGTAAAACGCAACGGGGTATCCCTGTCAGAGGCTTTAAAGGTATCATGGCGCAATGCAAAGTTAAGAATCGCAATGGTGATTAGGATAGTCCGGTTTTACTTCCAGAAGGTAGACGGGACGATACGCGAGGCATACGGCACGTTGAACAGCTGCCGGATTCCGGCTAATTCCACAACCGGAAATGGCACTCGCAAGCGGAACGAATCCGTACAGGTTTATTTTGATACGGAAAGGCAGGAATGGCGGAGTTTCAAGAAGTTGAATCTTATTAGAGTAATGATTTAAAAAACTATAGCCATGGAAGGAATAAAAGTAGATTCTATTTTAGAAACATCCCCATTTAAACAGACGCACAACCCGCTTTCCGATTTGTTGTCGAAGTTTCGCCTTACAGGTCACGAAACTAACGGCGACAACTGCCCTGTTGACGGCAATATTCAGGAAAATCATATTGAAAACAACACAGGCATAACCGGAATAACCGGCACGGGTCATACGATTACCATTAATCAGTGTCCGCAGGAATTTATTGAAATTTTATCAAAATTGATTGAAATCACAAAAATAAATGGAATATGAAAAAAGAGTCGAACAATCAACCAGGCGCAAACAATAATAGCGCAGAATTGAAGCAAACGGAGCGAAACGCCATATCGATAGAAGAGCGCAGGATTGAAAAAAATAGTACAAAGGAACTGTCAGGGGAAGTAATAAGAATAACAAAAGGCGATAAAATTTATAAAGCCTGGCAGGAAAACAGACAAAGTAATTATGCCGGAACTATACTTCAGTATTATGGTTATATCAGAAAATGAACAATATGCGATAATGGGGAGAGAAAAAACAAAGAGGCGCAGAGGAAAGACGCCGAAAGGCACGATAAGAGGATATTATGTAAGCAGGATAATTCAACCATAATTTAAAAATACGAACATGAACAAAGAATTAACCAATCAAGGAGGTGTGAAGGAGAGTAGCGCCGAATTGACGTCAGCCAACGAAACAGGCAATAGCGAATCGATATTTCCGCCGGAACTGATACAGTTTGCACGGCAAATACATTACATGTTTGATTGGATTGAATAGAACAAACATAGGCGACCGATATACAAGTGATTATAATGATCACACGGATAAGATGATAAACATATTATCAGAAGCAGGAGAGCAACTTTCAAAGATAGCAGGGAATGAATTTCTCTGGACGTATGCTTGGGAAAGTCCATTTAGTGAGAGCAAAAAAAGTATGAACAAAGAAAACCAAAACTATGAATGAAGAAACGCGCAAGCCGGCATACAGGCAACAGGAAATCGAAAGCGAGATGATTGAAGCAGTACAAAAATACTTGGAATGGGGCGGCATAGAAACTGCTGTTGAAATGTTTTTTGATTTATTTGCAGGAATGAGATACGAGGATTTTAATTCAAAACACATCTACGATACAGGATGGGAAATGATGAGGACACTATTAACACTCACAAGATTATATCAATTAAATGAGCAAAGGGAAGCGGCAATGAGAAGCGGAAATGAAGCGGAAATTAAGGCATTAAAAAACAAGCCCTAACAAAAAAACAGGACTTATTCCGAGAAACGCCCGTGAAGCCTGTTTTTAAGATTATCCGGATTTGCGCCGCAGGTTTTATGCTTTGCTTCCGAAAATGTACTGCAAAGATACAACCATTTTTTTAATCTGCAAGACTTATTAAAAAAATATTCGTAGTTTCAAATTCAGAGTTAAAAATTCATAGTACCTTTACCGCGTTTTTACGAAGGGTTTAACGGACTTCGGCTCTTTGTGAAATTTTATTTTGAGAGGTCCCCCTAAATATACACTTTATGAAACGTCGTAATTTTTTAAAGACATCACTCTTAACTGCAGGCGCATTAGGACTTGGCAGACAGCGCCTGTTTGCAGATAATCCGATTCCGAGAACCGGCGATCCTGCAGTTCCTCACCTGACAGCCTATATTTATGATTCGGAAAAATCAGCGGCATGGGTTCGCTGGAACAATCTGATTGTTACCTGTTACCGTGCCGAAGCGCTGCAGAAATATCCTTATTTTTATCCGCTTCGCGCTCTCAAGTCGGGTCTGTCGCTGACGTCGGAGACTGCCCATCCGTGGCCGCATCATCGTAGCGTCTTCTTCGGACTCGACAGGGTCAACGGCGCTAACTACTGGCAGAACAATCCGGACAAGGACCGTATCGTATCGGCCAAACTTGAATTAGGTGAATGTACCGAAACATCGGCGGAGATATTCAACGAATGTCTATGGACGCCTTTTCAAGGGGAGCCTGTCATCGCCGACAGACGCCATTACGTGTTGAAAATCATCAATGAAGAAACATATACGCTCGATAGCTATATTGAAATGACGGCCTTGACCGATGTCGTCTGCGAGAAAACGAATCACGGACTTTTCGGTGTGCGTCTCGAACCAGACCTCTCCGTAGATTGCGGAGGTGTACTGCTTAACAGCGAAGGTCAGCAAACGATGCCGAACACACATGGTAAACCCGCCCGTTGGATAACCGGATATGGAAAACGTTTCGGTCGCGATGACGGGTTAATCGAAGGGATAGCTATCATGTCGCCACCGTACAAACGTTCGCCATTCGACCGGAATATATGGTTCACCCGCGACTATGGTTATATTTCGCCCATGCCGTTCGATGTATTTGCCGATAACGAGACGTTTAATATGCCTAAGAATGACACGCTCCGTCTTGCCTATCGAATCGTGGCGTTTACCGGTGTCCCTACTAATTCGTTTCTAAACAATCATTGGGAGGAGTTTACGGCGCTGTCGGAGGGGAAGAGGTCGTAAGGGTGAAGGGGGGAAGGGGCGAAAGGGCGAAGGGGGGAAGGGGGGAAGAGGTCGTAAGGGGCGAAGGGGGGAAGGGGCGAAAGGGCGAAGGGGCGAAGGGGCGAAAGGGCGAAGGGGCGAAGGGGTGAAAGGGCGAAGGGGCGAAGGGGCGAAGGGACGAAGGGACGAAGGGACGAAGGCACGAAGGGGTGAAAGGGTGAAAGGACGAAGGGGTGAAAGGAGAAGAGTTGAAAGGGGAAGGTGTAGACCTTTCCAACCTTTTCCTGACTTCGCGTATGCACCACCTTTTTGTAACAATTTTTGATATATATAGTTGATTAACAATCAATTTACCGTTATTCTGCGCCACCCAAAAAAACACTAAATTAAAAATATAAAAATATAATACTTCATTAACATATTGCAACCTCTTCATCCCTTTCGTCAGTTCACTCGTTCCAATCGTCAACCGTTCTCCACCTTTTGCAATAATTTTTGATCTATAGTTGAATATCAAGCAAATTACCGTTTTTCTGCGCCAACTAAAAATATACAAAACATACAATGCTGATTATCATTCGATTAATTCATTAACGTATATCTACCCGTTCACGCCTTTACGCCTTCGCACCTTCGCACCTTCGCGCCTTCGCGCCTTCACGCCTTCGTGCCTTCACGCCTTCACGCCTTCGTGCCTTCACGCTTTCGTGCCTTCACGCCTTCGTGCCTTCGCCCCTTCACCCCTTCACCCCTTCACCCCTTCGCCCCTTCGCCCCTTCGCCCCTTCGTCCCTTCGTCCCTTCGTCCCTTCGCCCCTTCGCCCCTTCGCCCCTTCGTGCCTTCGCCCCTTCGTGCCTTCGCCCCTTCGTGCCTTCGTGCCTTCGCCCCTTCGTGCCTTCGCCCCTTCGCGCCTTCGCCCCTTCGCGCCTTCGCACCTCGGCATAGCTCGAACAAGTTCAGCTCTGCGCTCGGCTTGTCGTCGTTTCAACTTTTTTTGACCGCTTTTTCCAGGTCGGAGAAGAACAACTCTTCTTGTTTGCCAATGGCTTTCAGACGGTCGCCTATGGTCTTATAATCCAAATTTTCGGTGGAGCGATTTTTGGAGATACGTCCGGCTTCGGTCGCAAAGACGCGCCATTGGTCGCCGATGTCGGTCAACCGATGCGAGAAGTCGTTTAGCGCACGGATTCCTGTTATTTCCGCTGCTTCCTGCAGGAAAGCGGCGTAAAGAAAGCGGAACCCTGCTCCACCCGTTCCTATTTCTTCCATCATACGTATCAATTGGGCTAAATGCAAAGCCGCTTTCCTTTCCCCGTATATCTTCGGGAACTTGGGAATCTTGTTGCCCAGATGCTTAAAGGCGTTCACGCCTACATAAGGTACAGGGCCGGGTTCGCGAATCATCCGGCTGCAGTTTTTAAGGATCGCCTTCCGGACTAACTTGTTCATATCGGGTAATTTTTTAGGAAACTCTTTTATCCAGTATAATTTCCCGAGTGGTGGCCAAGTCCCTTTCGCAAAACGGGCGCGTAGGAGGTCGTGCGATGTGATAGTCACTTTTTCTGTCGCTATGGGGTCGCTGAGCAGATATTGGTCATCCGTTTTTCCAATGACGCAAACGTTATGTGCATTAAAATGAAACCGGTACGCCAGCGGCATATAAGGCAGGAAATACATTCCTACCACGCATCCTGTCGGGGTACCCTCTTCTATCAGACGGTCCAATGCACGTACCGCCTTTTTCTTACTAAAAAAAATCTTATTATAAATTTTAAATCCAAGCAGCCGTGTCACACGCGCGAAAATAACGCCCGGCAATGGTCGGAAGGAGGTGACAGGGAACCCTGCTAATTTTATAAACGGCAGGTGTACAAAAAAAAGCGATGCAGACAATCCGAAAATCAGCGGCTCGGAATAATCATATCCATAATGACGTAACAGATTAGCTGTTACCCCATCTTCACAATGGGCAGTCGGGCGGTGTTCAAAAGCTATTTCCATTCGCCTACATGTTTTAGTTCTTCTACTGTAATACGCATTGCATCAGCATATTTCTGCAATGTATCCTCATCTGATTTCATAAATTCATCATATTTTAAGTGCTTCCGGATTTTTCGTTTAGGAACGCCCGAATAGGAGGATAACAGGCAAACGTTCTGCAGCGATTTTCTAAGATGGTAAGCCAGCGGACTAACCTCCTTCGCCAGCACACGCAGTCGAATTTTCTCACACTGCTCGCGGATGTCGTCCCATACCACACCCAAAGCATCGTTTTTAACACTCCATCCGTCGCTGATAACCGGCGTATACTGACCATTTTCATCGACTGCATACATCACATCCCGGACTACATTATCCTTAAAATAGCACAAATCCTGAGGGACGTCTTTTTTCTTCATATATTTATAGTTTTCAGTTTTCAGTTTTCAGTTTTCAGTCTTCGCCCGTTCGCCCGTTCGCGCCTTCGCCCGTTCGCGCCTTCGTCCGTTCGTGCCTTCGCCCGTTCGTCCGTTCGCCCGTTCGCGCCTTCGCCCGTTCACCCCTTCACCCGTTCAACACGCTGTCAGCAAAGCATACGCATACGAGAAGCGTGCGCTTTCGGGCACCATAATCAAAATACGGTCGCCTTTCTTCACGCGTCCTGAGCGATTCAGTTCTTCTAACATCGCAAACGGCGATACCGAAGCCACATTTCCTATCGTAGGAAGATTGAAAAACCATTTACTTTTAGGCATTTCGTAGTTATAAAAAGCAAACTCCTTTTCAATTTTTTCCTCAAAATACAAAGACGAGAGATGCGGCAGGTACCAGTCGATTGATTCGGGGTCGAAATTTCGTTTCTTGACAATTTCCTGTAAAAACCGACCGCCAAACCGGATGATATTCTCATCTAAGAGCTTCGTATCTTGCTTCAGCGAAAATAGGGAACGGTTCAGCCATTCCGCTTCCGGGAACGATGCCCAGCCCTCCAGCCCGCCGTTTTTATTCTTTTCGGCGCCGGCATACATACATGTTTCAATCTCGCTGGCATACGATGTCAGTTCAATCCATTCAATCCGGTACGACAACGTTTCTTCTGCCGGTTTATCCTGCAATAACACCGCCACGCTTCCGTCGGACAACATCCAGCGCAGGAACTCCTTTTCGAAAGCAAGGATAGGTCTCTTTTTCAACTGATTAATCAACTCGGATTCTTTCTCGAAATAACGCGCTGTCATCCAAGCCGATAAACGCTCGGAAGCAACACACACCGCATTGCTGGTGTCGCCTGTCAGCGTTGAAAAATAAGCGTACTTCAACGCGTGCATTCCCGAGCAGCACGACCCGGCAAACGAAACGACCTCCGTCTGCCGGCTGCCTTTCAGATCGCCATGAACCATTACGCCGTGTGACGGCATCAGTTGCTCGGGCGACGCCGTACCGCAAGCCAGTAAGTCAATCTGATCCAGCTTCAGCCGCTCATCCGTCAGTCCACGAACGGCATTAGCCGCCATTTGGACGTTCGTATGCGTCGCCTCTCCTTCCCTGTTCAGTGCATAATATCGGTTTGTAATCCCGTTTTTCCCCAGTATCAACCGTTTAGCAAGCAATGATTTCTCATTTACCAACCCGATATATTGTTCCATTTCATCATTTCCGACAGGCTCGTTTGGAAAAAAAGTCGAAAAACGGTTAATATAAACACTGTTACTCATATCTATCATTTAATTAAGCACATAACACATTTCCTGTTTAGCTTTCCGAAACGAACTCCTTCGAAACGGATAGGTCAGGTAGAAAAATAACATTCCAAACGGCGAGACGACATAAAGCACAAAAAACAGAAACAGGCTGAAAAGTCGCAGACGCGGTACCCTTTTCGGGTCATTATAAGCGCCTTTCTTCAAAACATACCGCGCCCATCCGCCCCACATTTTGGAACCGTTTTTTTCAACAAAATAAACGGTCGGCATAAATGTCACGGCGTTCTTTTCCATCATTTTCTGCTGCATCCCAGCAAAATCGTTCCGTTCCATGGCCTCGCGGATAATCCGCCCATAAACTGTCGCGTTCTCTATATCTTCGGGCGCAACTCCGGCAGCGGGTAACAATCGGGTCGCTTTCTTTTTATTATAAAAAAGCCAGCGTATCACCGTAATCACACTGATTAAGTTCGGCGCTTTGTCCTGCAGTGAGATAAAACCGACATAATTACCGCCGGCCTCACGGATATAATCGCGTGTCTTCAGTTGCGTATTCACCCACATATTACGGCAGCCCATACACACCACTATATTGCGTCCTTTCAAGTAGTTACGAATCTCTTCCGACTGAAAAAAAGCATGTAACGGTATCGACCACGACAGATACCAGCTCTGACCGGCGATCAGCACAAGGTCGGCGTCCATCACATCGCTCAGGTCAATCGGTTTCAGCTGGCACGGTATGCCAAGACGCGATTCGGGAAACGCCTGATAAAAGCCCATAGACGACCAGGGAAAAGGGAACGGTTCTTCCGGCAGGACAGGTTTGCGCACAACAACACATCCGGCTTCCTCTAACGGCCCGCAAATTTTTTCGGCAATCTGAAGCGCCTGTCCTGTCTGGGTGTAATAGAAAAGCGCTATTTTTTTGGGTTTTTCCTTCATTCTTTGAAACAAATACATTCTAAACATCCTTTTTCGCCTTCCCTGCAAAGCCGAAAAATTGGCCGCAAAGTTACAAGAAAATTCCGAAATACATACTGCCAAAGACAAATAATTTTTTTTAGAGACATCTAATAAGGAGAAGCGGACGGGACGTCCGCGCACCCAGTCCCCGTTATTGCAAGCCTGCGAACACGGAAAAATTTATGTAAATCATAAAATCACATTTTCATTATTACATAAAAAAATGAGTTTTTTATGTAATAATGAAAATTAATTACTATCTTTGCCCCAAAAATTTTGATTTATGATAGAACGAGACATTACTGACAAATTACACTATTTGTCCACAAAATTTCCGGTGGTTACATTGACCGGCGCTAGACAATGTGGAAAATCCACATTACTCAAATCTTGTTTCCCTACTTATCGTTACGTATCGCTCGAAGATTTGGACATTCGTCGCCAAGCGATAGAAGACCCGCGTGGTTTTCTATCCAATTTCGGAATAAAAACCATCATTGATGAAGCGCAGTATGCACCTGATCTATTTTCGTATATTCAAACAAAGGTAGATGCAGAAAATGAAACCGGGATCTATTTTTTATCCGGTTCTCAAAATTTTTTGTTGATGCAAAGCATTACTCAAAGTCTTGCTGGACGAACGGCTTTAATAAAATTAGCGCCGTTTTCAATACAAGAACTTAAACGGGCTTCTCGCTTACCTGCCTCATTAAACGATTGGCTCTTTACCGGCGGATATCCCCGTATATACGACAAGGCAATTGACCCCACGGATTTTTATCCAAACTACATTCAAACCTATATCGAACGGGATGTTCGGTTATTGCGTCAAATAATCAACTTATCACAATTTGTGCGTTTTTTAAAATTGTGTGCTGCTCGCGTAGGGCAATTGCTAAACGTCAATTCGTTAGCTATCGAATGTGGAATTACGGTCCCTACTGTCAATGCTTGGCTTTCAGTATTAGAAACCGGCAACATTCTTTTTTTTCTTAAACCCTATTACAAAAACTTCAATAAACGTTTGATAAAATCGCCCAAACTCTATTTTTATGACACCGGTTTAGTAGCTTCGCTATTGGGTTTGGAAAATGCAATGCAACTATCGACTCACTATTTACGCGGTGAATTATTTGAGAATATGGTAGTAGTAGAATATATAAAAAGGAAATTCGCTCAAGGCAGAGAACCGCAAATTTATTTTTGGCGTGATTCCAATCAAAATGAAGTAGACTTGCTGATTGAAAGCGGTGGCGCGCTTCATGCCGTTGAAATCAAATCAGGCGCTACTTTGAATAATAGTTATTTCAAAGGATTACATCTTTTTCAGCAGATCGCCGGTATCGATACAAACAATTTATCGGTCATTTATGGCGGTGATTCAGATTATACAACCCCCAACGGCAATTATATTTCCTGGAAGAATTGTTGGGGGACCTTATAAAAGTCAATGAACGGTAACATCCTGGTTCATACTAATACTTCCCAACCAAATGCGTCCGTCTTCAAGTACTAAATCTTTTTGTGATATTCCATGGCTTAGCCCCGGAAATTCAAAATACATCTTATAATTACCGGCGGGCATCAAATCAAATTGATTATAAGTTATTGAGATATCTTTGTTTTCACCGCTTCTTATAAGTGTCAACCATTCTTTATCCCACGAATTCCAGGGATTAGGAAAAATTACAGTTTCCTGATGCGTGAAGAATTTAGTGGGTGGATCGTCCAAGAATGTAGGCCCGTTTGTAAAATAATGGAATAAGCCGAACCCCATTTTTTCCGGGTCTAAATAATAGTAATCAAAAGTGTCGGGGTTCGATAATTGAAAATTCAAGACCACCTTCCCGCTTGAAACTTGAACCGATTCTATCTCACAACGTAATCCTTCATGATATTGTCCGTACTTCTTCAGCGCCGCAATTATCCGTTTATCGTTGCGAAGGTCTTCGAACCCTGTATATGGTTGGAAAGAAATGCGGATAATATCATTTTCATAAAAACTCGGATTTGATATATACGCTCCTACAGGAAAAGTAGACAGATGCAAAGGGTGAAATGAGCAGTCATAAATTTTGACATCGCCAACATTAACCGACATTGACCCGCCACGATCTACTTTTCCAAAATATTGCATCTCGTTTTTCAAATAAATTATATGGGTGGATACATCATAAAAATTAATATCCGATGTAGACACAATTGAGTTGTCACCCATTTTCAACCAAAGTCCGTCGGGATTACTAAACGATTCATTTTCGCCACAACCGGTTATGGCGAAAATGCCAATGACAACAAGTATATAAAACTCTTTTTTCATAAACGCTTTAACTATTCTCGCTCTTACGGCTTCGCGAGTGTCTTGCCCTTTTCATTTCATTTTTTGACATACGGTTTATCGCCTGAAAACATTGGCAAAGATACGTTTATTTTTTCATTTACAAAATAGTTTACGACTTTTTTTACTCACAACCTTAATCGTATCGGCGGGAAATTGGAGATTGTCAGCCAAAAGATACTATCAACATATAGATATGGCTGATATTGTATACGTATTTTAGCCATATCACATTAATATTTATACTTATGGCTGATTTTAATGATTATTTTTTGCCATATAAAATACTTTTTCTACCTTTGTGGCTTGGTTTAATATCGGAAATGTATGAAAAATAGTGTTATTGGTCGCATAAACGAGCAGAAGCGTTTACAGGAGCTATACGATTCGGGTAAGCCGGAATTTGTGGCAATCTATGGCAGACGCAGGGTTGGTAAGACATTTATTATTCGCCGGATGTTTGAAAATGAGTTTGTTTTCGATATAGCCGGATTGGCTAATTCCAATACCGAACAACAATTGCTCAATTTCAATATTGCAATCAATCATTCAGGAAATCAAGAATTTGAGATAGTAAAAAAATGGTTGCTTGCATTTGAGCAGCTTCGAACGCTCATCAATAAATCACAAAAGAAACGTAAAGTCGTTTTTATTGACGAAATACCATGGTTTGATACCCCTCATTCGGGGTTTATCACTGCGTTGGAGCATTTTTGGAACGGCTGGGCTTGTTCGCGCAACGATATCATGCTGATTGTCTGCGGTTCGGCCACATCGTGGGTTATCAACAAACTGATTAATAATCACGGTGGTTTGCACAATTGCCTCACAGCGACTATTCATTTACAACCATTTACGATTTCGGAAACCGAACTTTATCTGAAATCGCAGGGAATTGATTATAGCCGGTATCAAATAGCCGAATGTAATATGATTACAGGCGGCATTCCGTATTATTTAAGCAAAATGAAACGCGGATTGAGCTTGTCGCAAAACATTGACTATATATTCTTTGAACGCGATGCGGAATTGAAAAACGAATTTAAGAATCTGTATGCTTCGTTATTCAGGGATGCTACCGGTTATGTTAAAATCGTAGAAGCGTTAAGCAAAAAAGCAAAGGGACTGACACGCAACGAAATTCTTGAAGTAACCAAACTGCAAAGCGGCGGCACATTTTCCGAAATAATGAAAAACTTGGAAAGTTGCGGTTTCATTCGCCGGTATTCATTGCCGACAAAACGAACACGCGAAGCGCTATACCAACTTTTAGATGCTTATACCTTGTTTTATTTCAAATATTTAGAAAAATTTGACGGTCATGACGAACAATTTTGGTCAAATACGGCAAACAGTCCGCAACATAATGCATGGTCGGGGTATGCTTTTGAGATTCTGATGCTGCAACATACGAACGAGATAAAACGTGCTTTAGGCATATCGGGTATTCAGTCCGCAATTTATGCATGGCATAGCGAACACAGCCAACCGGCTGCACAGGTTGATTTGGTCATCGACCGCAAAGATGGAATTGTAAATTTGTGTGAAATTAAATTTTCCCAAACACAATATGCTATTGATAAAAGTTACGAAGAAAAGCTGCGCAACAAAATAGCCGCATTTAAAGACGAGACAGAAACCAGAAAAGCCGTTCATTTGTTGATGATTACAACTTTCGGACTGCAAAAAAACAAGTACTTTAGTATTGCACAAAAAGAGGTTATTTTGGATGATTTGTTTTAGCTATCAACTTTAAAACTATGAAGAGGAAAGTTTTTTCAATTATCGGATTAACCGCAATCAGTGCGGTAATGGCGTATAATAACCCAAAAAACGAATACATAAGGGTGAATCCATTTGTCCAAAATTTGGTAAATTCAAAGGAGCCGGAATTGGTTTGCCACCTTTCTGAAGATAAAATTCTCTTAAAAAACATCATTGATTTTACTGTATTGAGTGATTCTACTTTTGTTGTGACGGATGGAAGAGGAGTATATTTGTACAATACTTCAGGAACTTTTAAAAAACAATTCGGGAGCTCAAGGCAAAAACGGGGAGAAATATTATCTCCTTCCCGTGTTTACGCTAACTCTGATTTTGTGTACATTTGGTGCAGCTCGTTGATGAAATTCCTGGTTTTTGATCACGAAGCTAATTTTATAAATGAACTGTCCGGTTTTAAAAGAGCGGTAAAAAAATTTGTAGTTAACTCATCAAATGAGATACTTTATATATTCACCAGCGGATTTCTGAACGATTCGGAAAATAAAATGATAGATGTTATTGATGTTTACAATATTGCTGAAGGCTCATCAAAAAAATTCGGGGAAAGAAGCGCTGAAGATGAAGTATTAAGCACTTGGAGTAACAGTGGAGGCCTTTATGTAGATGAAAGTCGATTAATATATCTTCATCCGGGTAATCTTATCATCCATGTTCTCGATATCAATTCAGATAAGACTATTCAATATAAAATTGATGATAAAGCATTTAATACTACGAAAATAACCTCTCATGTCAGGGATGTAATGGGGAACAGACCAAAATTGACTGATTATTTACACAACAACAGTATAGTGAAAGGTCTTTATAAGGATAACGATAAATTTATTATCGTTTCAGAAATCGGACAACACAGTTTCGATCAACAAAGTCGAGTGATGGATAGCCGGAAAAGAAAAATAAAACTTTATTTTTTAGACTCTTCTTTTAACCCCAATCGTACGATTTTATTTGATTATATATCCTCCTCGAACATTATGATTCATTCAGGGGCAATGTATTTTATTACTTTGACTCTGGGCGATGAAGATCAGATAATATCATTATATCGATTTTCTTTGTAGGAGGTGAGAGGTGATTGAACAGTTGCAACTGATCAAAATAATCGTTACCTTTGCAGACGATTAATCAAACATTATGAGTATGGATTTAATAAGAAAGTTGCTTGCTGATATAGAAAACGAAAGAGTTGAGAGGACGACTTCCACAAAGGATACTGACAAGTTTGCCAAAGCTATTTGCGCTTTCGCCAATGATTTGTCAAATAAAAAACTGCCGGGTTATCTTTTGATAGGTGCTTATGATGATGGTTCGTTGAACGGACTAAAAGCAACAGACGAACTGTTACGGAATTTAGCCGGATTGCGTGCAGATGGGAATATACAGCCAAAGCCTGCATTGATGGTTGAAAAAGTGTCTTTTCCCGAAGGCGATATTGCCGTTATTGAAGTGCAACCGAGTAAAATCACTCCTGTAAAATACAAAGGCATAACTTACGTTCGCATTGGAGCAAGAAAAAGTGAAGCCAATGAGGAGGAAGAACGAATTTTACGGGAAAAAAGCGAAATAAAATCACCTACTTTTGATACTACTCCCTGCTTGCACAGCACTATTGATGATTTGGATTTAGCATTGTTCAAAACGGATTATTTACCAAAATTCGTAAAAGCAAGCGTTTTGAAAAGCGAAAAAAGAACCATCAAACAACAGTTGGCTTCTCTACAATTATATGATTTAGCGAACGATTGCCCGACTGTTGCAGGAGTTTTGCTGATTGGGAAAAACCCGAAGAAAATTCTTTTCGGCGCATACATTCAATATGTGCAATTTTCGGGTAAGACTCGAACTTCTACCGTATTGAACGAAAGGCAGTTTGCCGGCAACTTACTGACAATACTGAAAGAGTTGGATTATTTTATCAAATATACGATTCAAAAACAACGCCCTGTATTCGTTACTGTTCTTCGCGAAGAAATGCGAATCAATTACCCATACGAGGCTATCAGAGAATTGGGGATGAACCTCGTCATGCATCGTAATTATCAGACGAATGCACCTGCCAAATTCTACGAATATTCCGACAGAATAGAAATGGATAATCCCGGAAATCTTTATGGAAAAGCCAGTCCGGAAAATTTCCCGAATGAAACCGATTACCGCAATCCGGTGATAGCCATTGCCATGAAAACACTTGGCTATGTCAATCAATTCGGTAGAGGTATCGAAATGGTGCAGGAAGAATTGGAGGCGAACAAAAATGGGTTACCCAAGTTTAAATTCGATGACATTACTACTTTCAAGGCAATCGTTTTGAATGCCGACCCAAAAACTGATGGTGCAGAAAATGGTGCAGATGGTGCAGAAAATGGTGCAGATGGTGCAGAAAATGGTGCAGATGGTGCAGAAAATGGTGCAGAAAATGGTGCAGAAAATGGTGCAGATGGTGCAGAAAATGGTGCAGAAAATGGTGCAGATGGTGCAGAAAATGGTGCAGAAAATGGTGCAGAAAATGGTGCAGATACGTTAACAGCCAAAGAGAAAAATATTATCTTTCTTATCAAAGAAGATAATAGTATATCAAGAAAGGCTATTGCTGAAAAATTAGGCATAGGAACAACTACTGTTTATAGATATATTGATTCCCTTAAAGAAAAAGGTGTAATAGAACGTATCGGTAGTGACAAAGGCGGTTACTGGAAAGTCAAATAATTTTACAATGTCGGTGCAAACCTTACAAGAACCTTACAAGAACATTACAAGAAACTTACAACCTTACAACAATCTTACAAGAACATTACAAGAACATTACAACAACCTTACAAGAAACTTACAAGAAACTTACAACCTTACAAGAAACTTACAAGAAACTTACAGTGTCATGTCAACCGAAAGCTGTCGCATCGTCATTGCGAGCCTGTGAAGCAATCCAGAAACCTGATGTGCATCTGGATTGCTTCGCAAGCTCGCAATGACGTGAAACAAACTTCGTCATTGCGAGCCTGTGAAGCAATGGAAAGGCAGATGTCATGCCAGCAGTTCGGCTGCGTATTGTATGTTTTCAATGATGGGGACGACGAAAGGGCATTTTTCTTCGCAATTTCCACATGCGATGCAATCGGTGCTGTTTACAGGAAGCGATTTATAATGCTGTTTGATGCTGGGCGGGATGTTGTTCTTATCCAACAGGGCTATGTCCAAATATTTGTGCACCGTAGCAATGTCTATATCAACCGGACAGGGCTGGCAATGGTTGCAATAAACGCATTTGCCGGTGAGTTCGCCACGGTATTGACTGATAATATCCATGTAGTCACGCTGTTCGCTTGTCGTATTTAGATAGTTGACAGCCTCCTCGATGTGCACTACCGACTGACAGCCGACCATTGTGCTGACAACTGCCGGGCGTGTCAGGGCGTAATGGATACATTGGGCGACAGTCATCGGCTTTTTAAACGGCGAATTTTCCGCAGATAAGAGCCTGCCTCCTCCCAGCGTTTTCATGGTAGTAATGGCAATTCCCTGTTGTTCGCAATATTGATAAAGTCCGGCGCGTGCAGGATCAATGGTTACATATTGTTGTTGTGCAAGCGTCTCAAAGGTATCTAAGACATCCGTACCGGCAGGCGTCATGTCGAAAGCGGGATTGATGCTGAACATCAAGACCTCTATGATTCCTGTTTCCAACAATTTGCGGGCGGTCACCGGATTGTGGGAACTTGCTCCGATAGCGCGGATGACCCCTTTATGCTTCAATTCCAAGGCATAGTCGATGATGCCGTTCGACTGTATCTGCTGCAGTGCGTCGTCCGAATCAATGAAGAACAACATACCGACATCAATATAATCGGTGCCAAGGTTAGCAAGCAGTTTTTCAAAATAGGCTTTACATATCGGCAGATCGCGACTGATGTCGTATTGTTCGCGCAAATCCACCGAACCGATATGTCCCTGAATAATGACGTCTTTACGCCTGTTGCCGAGCGCTTTGCCGATATTACGCCGTATCTCGTCGCCCGGCATAAAAACGTCCATGATATTAATTCCATGTTCCAATGCCGCATGAATAGTTTCTTCGACTATTGCAAACGGCTTTCCATCAAGATGTTCTGCGCCAAGCCCAATTACGCCGGCACGAAGACCCGTTTTTCCGATATTACGATATTCCATATTATTCTTGTTTGTTTCGCGTGCAAAGATACGATAATTTTCTACTCTCAACATTGTTTACATTCGGGAATTGGGAAAAAGAGGCAAGTGGTAACGGCGTAGAATTAAAAACAGAATGTCTTGGGTAATCATCATCGTGCAAAAAAATGCTTACATTTCAAATAAAATATTACCTTTGCACCATGAAATATGGCGTTAATTTTGGTTTGTTCGGCTGCAAGTGTGATATAAAGCGGGTTGCCGGAAAAGTCGGCGGTTTTACGGAGGGCGTTATTACCGGCTTGTCCGGAGCGTTGCCCGGGCCGAAACGAAAGGGCGGCTGGCAAGTGACTTATAATCAGATAAATTATTCGTTATGACGGCAAAAGAGTTACAAAAATATCTGTTACAGCGTTTTCCGGTAGAAAATGAACAGTGGGAATGGAAAGAATTTTCGCATTTGAAACACGCTTTCAGAGGAAGCGAAGGAGACGATATAATTTCCTACATATCAGCCATTTCAAACATGAATGGCGGCTCGCTTATCATTGGAGTGAAGGACAAAAGCCTTGATATAACGGGGATACAGGATTTTCACAACTATACAGCCGAAAATATCAAAAAATCGTTGCTTGAAACGTGTACAAACCTTTCTTCCGAAGGATTAGCCGTAACCGAGTATGTTACATCGGATACCAACCAAACGGTTTGGGTCGTTGATATTCCCAAACATTTGCCTCGTCAGCCGGTTTATGCGCACAAAAAACGATGGCAAAGAGTGGGCGATTCGCTCGTGGAAATGCGGAAAGAGCGGCTCACAGTCATTCTTGA
>Ga0099364_10001536_pt1 | contig 37708 bp, 37 predicted proteins | sample TergutTh196P3_FD_73070 | JGI IMG/M metagenome (GOLD analysis project Ga0099364, IMG submission 73070) | Microcerotermes parvus P3 segment gut microbial communities from Pointe-Noire, Republic of the Congo - Th196 P3 | ecosystem: Host-associated > Arthropoda: Insects > Digestive system > Gut ... | reverse complement strand
TGGATACGCAACACATGGTCTTTTCCCATACAGAGGTAAGTTTCATCCTCAATTGATCAAGGGTTTTTTAGGAGTAAAAAAGGGGGAAACAGTGCTCGATCCAATGACTGGATTTATCGATAATAAAAATAGTGATTGGGAAAAAATTATATGGGTATAGAAGGTCAAATCACCGGGATAATATACGAATTATTACTTGCTGATACTTTAAAACGGTTCGGTAAAAATAGGTTTAATATAAACAATTCACCTGCATTTTTTATTCTTAAAGATAGAAATAATTCATATGCTATATCAAAATGGGTATCACCTAAAAGGACACGCTCTTATCCATATGAAAGAGTATATAATACTCTTAATTCGTCAAAGAAAATCACAATAATACCTATCATAAAAGACGAAGGAATTGATGGAGACAGAGATTATCTACAATGGGACACCATCTCATTGATGTCCTTACTTGATGTTTTTGTGATTTTTGCATATTATGACGAAGCCACAAAGAATCCTAAATACGAAAACAAAATTACAGGTTTTAAGTTTAACAATAAATATATATTATCAAAAATTAAAGAAATAAATCAATTTCATAGTTCAGCATTACATTGGAATTTAAACGAATTAAATACCAACTTCTTTGGCATAGTGGAAAAAAGTTCAAAAAAGCTACAAAAAAATCGAGGCTAAAACAGGAGTGATTCTACACAACCAATCAGGGATTGATAAGTTTTTACAAAAAATTGGTAATGATGCGTCTGTATTTATGAATTTTTCAAGAGAGAAAGCAGAAAAAGCACAATCCAGAGAAATATCAACTGTCCAACCAAAAGAAAGATTATCTACAGCAACAAAAGCAAAACTCACTATCAAAAATTATTTAGGAGGACAATATTTTTTCACAGTTGACGAAATTAGTTTTGATAATAATATACTATTATTGACTGAAAGTAAACATACAAAACATAGTCTTTTACCGAGTAAAGGTGATATTAAAGATGGGCTTTTGAAGATGATACTATATTCGAACCTAACCAATGTAAAAATAAATGGCATAAAGATACAGAGTAAAGGTGTCTTGAATTTGACCTCTTCATTATTACAAGGTCAATTGATTTCAAACCACAAAATTCATGAAAGAGTAAATTTTTTTCTTCAAAATAATCTATCATCAGAAGTGTCAGTATTTATTGATACTCTTTTCAAAGAAGCTGATACTAATAACTTTATTCTAAAAATAGGGCGGTATGAATGATAAAATCACCTCTGCGGTATCCCGGTGGAAAAAGTCGGGCTGTAGAAACAATAGCGAGATTGATACCTTCATTTGAAGAATTTAGAGAGCCTTTTTTAGGGGGGGGGTCTGTTTTTATTTATGTAAAACAAAGATACCCAAATAAAAAATTTTGGGTAAATGATTTGTACCCTGAATTATACAAATTTTGGGTAGCTGCTCAAAATGATGTAGATTCTTTAATTATAAAAGTGCATGAATGGAGAAAGAATTTTTCAGTCGGAAAAGATTTGTTTTATTATTTAAATAAAAACATAACCACTTTTGATGATTTAGAAAAGGCTGCTGCTTTTTTTATCTTTAATCGTATTACATTTTCAGGCACCACTTTGAGCGGAGGTTATAGTGAGGGTGCTTTTAAAGATAGGTTTACAGAGAGTAGTATAAAACGATTGAATGATCTTGCAAAAGTGATAAATGGCACATCAATCACTAACCTTGACTACGAAGAATTAACTAAAAAAGATGGTAATAATGTCTTTATTTTCCTTGATCCACCATATTATTCGGCTACTAAATCAGCACTTTACGGAAAGAACGGAAATTTACATAAATCGTTCGACCATATTCGTTTTGCAGAGAACATGAAAAGATGCCCTCATAATTGGTTGATAACTTATGATGATAGTGAATATATTCGTAATTTATTCTCTTTTGCGAGAATAATCCCCTGGAACCTTAAATATGGGATGAGAAATGTGACAGATAGTTCTGACCAGAATGGAAAAGAACTTTTTATCTCTAACTATTTAACACAAAATAGCTATCTGTGCTACGAGCAATTGAAGGCATTTTAGATGAATACATATCTAAACAAAATTACTCAAGGCGATTGTCTTGAACTTTTACAAAATATCCCAGGCAACACTATAGATATGACATTTAACGAAAAATGGCGTTCCCTACAGAAATAGGTTGATAGGATTTACAAAATACAAAAAATTGTTTTTTTAGATTGCTCCTAAAATTTTGTTTGACAAAATATCTTATTTTAAAAATTAGTTAAAATAAATAATATTTTACTTAGGAGTTTTCCATGCAACCTTTGATAATTACGACCGCTTTGACAGGTGCTGAAACCACCAAAAAAGCACAGCCCGCTTTACCTATTACGCCACAGGAACAAGCGCAGACAGCGAGTGAGTGCTTTGCCGCAGGTTCTACGGTATTGCACCTGCATGTCAGAGATGACATAGGCAATCCCACGCAAGACCTTTGCAGATTTGAAGAGGTCATAAACAATGTCAAATCTACAGTACCAGAGATGATCATACAAATGTCGACAGGCGGTGCAGTAGGCGAAGCCTTTGAAAAGAGAATGGCCCCTCTCAAACTAAAACCTCATATGGCTACTCTCAACGCAGGTACGATAAATTTTGGTGATGAGGTATTTACAAATGCACCCGCAGACATTGAAAAATTAGCTGCTTTTTTTCAAGAAATAGGTGTGGCTCCAGAGATCGAAGTATATGAGTCTGGCATGATTGATTATGTGGCAAAACTAGTCAAAAAGGGACTTCTTACACACACACCATTACATGTACAGTTTGTTTTAGGCGTACCGGGTGGGATGAGTGGTAAACCCAAAAACCTAGTGTATATGGCAGAGCATTTAAAAGAGGAGATCCCATCTGCGACATGGGGCGTGGCAGGGATAGGTAGGTGGCAATTGCCTTGTGCTATCATGAGTATTGTCATGGGAGGACATGTCAGAGTTGGTTTTGAGGACAACATATTTTATCATAAAGGTGTTTTAGCAAAATCAAACTGTCAGCTAGTAGAAAGAATCGTGAGAATAGCTGGAGAATTTGGCAGACCAATAGCAACAGTATCTCAAACAAAGGAAATATTAGGTTTGTAGTATTTACACCAAACCGCTACACTATTTAATAGGGAGGTTTGTTTATGGCAGATAGACCATCATGGCATGTTTATTTTATGAAAATGGCTTTATTAGTGGCTGAGAGATCGACTTGTAAAAGAAGACATGTTGGTGCTGTTTTGGTAAAGAACAATCAGGTGATAGCATCTGGTTACAACGGAGCACCAAAAAGAGTGTTACACTGTGATTTAATTGGCTGTACGAGAGCAGAAAATGATGTCCCATCAGGTGAAAAACATGAGCTGTGTAGAGGAGTTCATGCAGAACAGAATACTATTATTCAGGCAGCTCTAAATGGCACTTCGCTCTCTGAAGCCGTACTTTATTGCACAAATTTTCCGTGTAGTATCTGTGCGAAAATTATTATAAATGCCGAAATAGAAACGGTCTATGTTTTAAACGATTATCCAGACAATCTATCAAAAGATATGTTTGCTGAGTCAGGGACAGAAATAGTCTTGATAAATTTAAATGATAACACATTAAAAAAAATTGTGTAGAAATCTTATTTGACGCTGATGACCAGTGAGTGATCAAAAAAGTTGAAATAAAAAATAAAGCATGGGTATCTTATGGCAAATATCACACCAGAATATATAAAAAGCCAGATAGTAGAAAAGCTCTCAGAGATAGGTTATTTGGCAGATGAGTCCTCAAAAAATGCTCTGATTATGGCAAAGTTTACTGAAGATCGTGAGCTGCCGTCAGATATCGTAGAAAGCCTATTAAAGAACATAGAAATAGCAAGCCAAAGAAATTTTCCACTTTGCCAGGACACAGGCACCGTAGTGTTTTTGGTAAAAATAGGCAATGGTTTTTTTATAGACACACCAAAAGCATCTGTTGTAGAGTATCACCATGAAAAATATATTCTTGAAACTTTGATCTATGATGCGGTAAAAGAAGCTTTTCAAATAAACAACTTTCGCCACTCTATAGTATCTGACCCAATCAACAGACGCAACACAAAGGACAATACCCCTCCCATTATTCACTATGAATTTACTACTGGTGACTTGCTCGAAATATCTATGATGCTCAAAGGGGGAGGCTCTGAAAACATGTCTGCTTTAAAAATGATGATACCTTCTGATGGACTGACGGGTATCAGAAATTTTGTTCTGGATACAATTAAAAAATCTGGTAGCAATGGATGCCCTCCTTTAACAGTCGGAATAGGAATAGGAGGAAATTTTGAAACGTGTGCATTACTTGCTAAAAAAAGTCTATTTCGAGATTTTAATGAAATAAATAAAGATGAGTTTTGGGCAAATGAAGAGCGATATCTATTAAATAAAATCAATCAGCTAGGCATCGGGCCGATGGGTCTGGGAGGGAAAACCACTGCTATAAAAGTAAATATAGAAGTAAGACCTTGCCACATTGCATCACTACCTGTTGCAGTAAATTTAGAGTGCCATGCACATAGGATAGGAAGGCTGATCATCTCAAATGGTAAGCTTGATAAAAACTCTTGACTTCTCTGAATAAAAAAAAAGAATGGATTCATATAAATATGCAGATTATCAAAAAAAAGCAAAATCTGCTATAGGCTTGTAGGAGACATCAAAATGGAGCATTTAAACAGTTTTGTATCTATGATGGAAACAGAGGGTATAAATAAAAAAACTATACAAATTTTTTCTCATTACTACAATCAATGTATTAACGGAGAAACAGGTAAATTGAGTAGAGAGCAAGTCCGTGCTCCAGAACAAAGTCAGGTATTAGAATACGAGAGTTTGTCCCAAACAAACCCAGATAATCTAAAAAAACTCGCAATCATAAAATTAAATGGGGGACTCGGGACATCCATGGGTTTATCAAAAGCAAAGTCTCTATTACCTGTAAAAAACAATGAAACATTTTTGGATATTATTGCAAAACAAACTATTAAACTGAGAAAATTGTATCACATCGAATTGCCACTAATATTTATGAATAGTTTTAACACATCAGAGGACACCTGCGATTTTTTAAAAAAATACCCTGATCTAGCGATTTCGGGATTACCTTTAGACTTTTTACAAAATATGTTCCCCAAAGTCAGAAAGGTAGATATGAAGCCACTAAAATGCTTTCATAAATCTCAAAACTGGAATCCGCCGGGTCATGGAGATATTTATAATGCCTTGTCGGATACGGGTTTGTTACAAAAATTACTTGATAGAGGTTTTGAGTATATTTTTGTTTCAAATTCTGACAATCTCGGAGCGATAGTGGACCCTGCAATATTAAATAGGCTATTTGATGAAAAAATCGATTTTGCGATGGAGGTATGTCGTAGGACAGATATGGACAAAAAAGGTGGGCACCTCGCAAAAACACCCACGGGTGGTTTAATGCTCCGAGAAATAGCCCAATGCCCAGAAGATGAGATAGATGAATTTCAAAATATAAACATTTTTAAATATTTTAATACAAATAATTTATGGATAAACTTGGAAGCATTACATAAAAAGTTGGTGCTATATGATGGAGTGCTCCCACTGCCTCTGATATTAAATAAAAAAGAGGTAGAAAAAACTCCAGTCTATCAATTTGAAACTGCCATGGGTTCGGCAATATCTATATTTGATAATTCTAAAGCTATCTTTGTACCCAGAAATAGATTTTTACCTGTGAAAAAGTGTCAGGATCTTTTGCTTTTATGGTCTGATGGTTATGAATTAAACAAAGATTTTGTTCTAGAAAAAAAAGAAGGTAGCCGTGACACCGTTTTAGAGCTAGATAATGATTGCTATGGAAATATAGACCAATTAAAAAAGGCGTGTGAAAATGGAGTTCCCTCGTTATATGATTGTGAAGAACTAAAAATAGATGGATTCATAAAATTTAAAAAAGATGAAGTTTTCACAGGAAAAGTTTTTATAAAGGCTACAGAAAATAAATTTTAAAAAATAGGAGCTATATGTTTGTATTAGATGGTGTTCTCAGCAGTTTTCAGACTATACTGAGTCACAAATTTAGGTCATTTTTAACCCTGCTCGGCATTTTGATAGGCATCACTTCTGTAGTGGCAATGTTTTCATCTGTAAGCGGCTTTCAGATGATAGTCACAGAAAATATAGAAAAAATGGGTTGGGACAACACATTAGTAGTTTCAGCAAGTAGTCAGTCAAACACGCAAATCAGAGGTTTTGGTCAAACAATCATCTACAGAACAGCCCATAGACGAGCTTTATCACTGACATATCAAGATTTTGAGTCATTAAAAGCAGAGCTGGACGTAAAATACATTTACGGAATGATAGACTCATGGGAAAGATCACAAACTAGAAGAAACTGGTATCGGGTACGAGCTACCAATGAGGATTTTTTCCACAATCAAACATATCCTCTGAAAGAAGGTAGATTTTTTAATGCTTTTGAGATGAGTAGAGGTATGAAAGTTTGCATAGTAGGTCCTACATTTTCAAAGGATCATTTCAATGACGAAGACCCCCTAGACCAGTATTTTACAGCGGGTAATCATAGGTACAAGATCATTGGTATCCTAGATGAAGATGTGCTCAACAAAGGTAATAATATGGGTTTTAACCCATGGGGGAGACGATGGGATTTACAAGCTATCTACATACCGCTCAAAACAGGAGCTATATATTATAGAAGAAATATGTCACTAGATTATATTACCATACAAGCTCACGGTCTTGAAAGTTATGCTGATGTAAAAAATAGAAGCACTCAAATATTGCTAGCAAATCGTAATATGCAAAGAGACTTTTCTTTTCAAGACGTAGGTGCTGAGATATTAGAAATCACACAACAATTGAACGAAATGATCAGTAAATGGTCTCTGGCTTTGGTCTCAATAGCTACAATATCCCTTTTAGTCGGTGGCATAGGATTGTTTTCTACGCTACTGATTTCAATAAATGAAAGGATGTCAGAGATAGGTATCAGAAAATCTGTGGGTGCAAAAGATAGAGACATCTTTTTTTATTTTATTATAGAAGCCATCACTCTTTCAATCATAGCCTCTATTTTTGGGATTATTTTAGGGTTGTTGGTGACATACGTACTCGGAATGGCTATTAATATGCCAGTTCCTGTTTCTATGGCTAGTATATATATCGGGTTGGCTTTTTCACTGGTTATCGGTTTTTTGTCGGGATTGTATCCAGCGATAAAAGCTGCGAAAATCAATCCTATCCAAGCGATCTATTATTTTGAATAGGAATATGGGTTTTTTTAAAAAAATAGCTCCAACGCATTGTTAGTCATTGTGTGTTACCAATTTTAACATCACTATTCTCTGGACAGATTTACGCCATTTCAAAAAAAGACTACTAGAGATATTTATAATAAACCTTTTTAATAGAACATTTCCTTTAAAACTGAAGAAATCTAATATTTTTTTTCTCTCAAAAACACGCAAGGTCACAGGAGACTCTGCTCTTAAATTTACAGGAATTGAAGACTCCAGTATGATATTCTCTTCTCCCCATGAATCATACTTTTTAAGATAATCAAAGTTACTATTGCTCATCCAGACAGATATATCTCCTGATTCTATGATAATAAAGGACCCATCTTTTCTCTCTGATACAGAAATAATGTCACCTGATTCATACGTTTTTACCCTGCCTAGTCCGTAAAATTCTGCACGCTCCTCTGGGGTAAACCCAAGTAATATATTAGGTCCCGTGGGAATGATAGAAAAGCTCCCCGAATCAATCACCTTCTGCAAAGGACCATATAAATCATTTGAATAATCAATAGCTTTTTTAACGAGTTCATAAAGCTCATTTGATTTGATAGGTTTTGCGATATATCGATATGCTCCTGCTTGAATCGCCTCAACAGCACTTTCAATGCTAGAATATCCTGTTAAAACTACAATGACGGCTAAAGGACGAATTTGCTTTAGCTCTCTTATCAAAGTCATCCCATCCATTTTTGGCATAAATAAATCTATGATATATAAATCAAAATTATCTAAGCCTATTTTCTCAAGAGCGTCTACTCCATGTATAGCAGTGGAAACGCTGTATCCTTGTGTTTCGAGCAGTTCACAGATTATTTCACGAATCTCCTGCTCGTCATCAACTACTAATATCTTTTTACTCATACATATCCCTAAAATATTTGTATTCTGTGCTGAAACCGGTAAACAACAGAGTTTTCTCTCAATGATAGCTCGCCCCCATTTGCCATTCTATACGGGATTACCCACCAGTCTCGCACCAAACCATTCTTTTTTTTTGCACAATAATGTCAAGCTCTATTTGCGTAAAAAATAAAATTTTGCTTTTTTTGTTTTTGCCGTAGTCCCCCTCCGAGCTTCGCTACGGGTTTAGTGCCGTTTATTATCCGTGCGGTGCTTTTCCCTCTTCTATCCTGCTTATTTTAAGGATCGGTACAGGAGCCGTACAGGGAAGGTATCAGAAAACGAGATTGGGTGCGGTTTTCTCGATTGGAAATTGGGTGTTTTTTATCGATTTTGGGCGGGGATGATAGCGGAACGCAAAATTGCGTTCCCTACAGAAATTGTCTGTTTCCCGACTTTTAGGAGGAGACTCCGAAAACCCTATTTGATGTAGGGAACTCAATTTTATGTCCCGTAACATATTGGGTTTTAATACGATAGCGGAACGAAAAATTGCGTTCTCTACAGAAATTGGTTATTTTTCGACTTTTCGGAATTACCGATTTGGTGGAGGTGCTGAGGGTGAAAAATTCTATAATGATTGTTTTTCTTCTTGACAAATTATCATAAAAATAAGAAGATGTTCCCAGAGGTATTCGATGACAGATATATTAAACTATGAGAGCAAACGCGTAGATTCATTATTTGCGATCTGCACGCTGGGGCTTTCGGCTGTTCCTGTAGCCATGATTGCAAAGCTCAATTTATTTAAAGACACTTCTATTGACAAAGATCCTGCATTGAGAGTTTTAGCTAGATTTTTTTCGTTTCTTTTTTTGACAATACTCACTGCTGTAATTATGTTTATTCTTCATCTAATAAAATATATATACTATCATTTCAAAGTAAGGAGATATTGTAAAATTGCATAGTTTTACCGCTAGTAGATTTTCACTTGATGGCAAAATGGTCCATCCTGATAGGCTGTTTATTGACGCAGAGAAAGTTACATACTTGAGTAATAGGGCAATAGGGGACAGGCAAATAGTGGTCTCCCAAAAAAATATTGCTAGTGTCCAGATAAAGAATTATTTATTATTTGCTGATGTGATTATCGAAACTTATGGAGGGCAGTTTATAGAAGCAAAAGGTTTCACAAAATCAGATGCACAAAAGATAAAGGAGTTTTTAACATAAAAAGAAAGGGGTATAAAAGATGAATATTATCAAAAAATCTGAATTGCAGGATTCTGCTCATAAAGATGGTAAAATGGAGAACTATTGTCTTCATGAAGATCGAGAGGGCTTTTCGTATTGTACATCAGACAGAATACAAGCTTGGCTGGATAAATTTTTGTCTAAAGAAAGGAAAAGATATTCTCGTATTCATAAATTCAAGCTATCACCGTTGAATAGAAAGATAATAAAAATGCTGGAATCCAATAGAGCAGACATTGACGAATATAAACTAGCATATCGTGAATATCTTACGCACCAAACGGATTCAGCTCGTACCAGATTTGAGCAATTGACAAAAAACATTACAAAAAGGATACTTTCGCGAAACTCAGATGGGGAGCGTGCCGTAGCTGATATCCGTGCGATAATTGGAGATTTTAATGCAAATTTTGATGCAAAACTCAGAAAACATAAAGCGGAGATATCAGTATATTTGAGTACCCTCAATTTTCATATAATAGCAAAATATGGAAGTGAGGTAATGAGTAAACTCAAAGCTCAAACAGAGTCCGAGCTGATGAAAGAATATGGCTTGGACAACCCAAGTGATAAGTTTGAAATAGAGACATTTGAACGCACTGATTTTCCAGAAATCAGGAGAGAAAATGAAAGCAGGTAGTCAAAAGCATAGATAACAAAGGAGAACAATATGAATACAATAGTTAAAACGATCATTTGGGTAGTTTCATTTAGTTTTTTAGAAGCTATCTGTCTGTATCCACTCGTGAATGGAGTAGAAAGTTTGCATTGGGGATACGCAATTTTTGCGTTTGTTGTAGCTGTTTTGATATGTAGTACGGCGTACGCAGGCTCGCTCATAGGAATAGGACAGCTGTTTATAATACCCTATTTTGATTCCAACGAGATAAAAAAAGATTTAATCAAGGCATGGAGCTTTGCGATAGCTACTGTGATAGGTTTTTGTTTTGTTCAGTTGAAAATTTACAAATTACTCTATTCGCCAGAAGGGGTACTGGATCCTGAAAAAATGAGTGCATTGATATACAATCTCCCAAAATTCTTACTGCTGGCTGTCTTTTTAGGGGTAATATATCTAGGCTATCATATGGCAAAAGGGCAAGGCAAATATACAAATGAAGACAAACATAAATCAGAATTTCGTAAAAAAGGAATTAATGATGGAAGAGACAATGTCACGATACATAAATGCCCAAATACACAAAAGCAATATACTGATTTTATCGCCCAAACTATGGACAATTTTGTCATAGAAATAAAAAGAATATGGAATACAGAAAAGTACAACAAAAAACTACAGGACATCAATAAAGAGATTGATATAAAAAATCAGTCAGGCAAAGAAATATTGAGCAAAATAAACAAAGTAGTAAATGAGAAAAATGCAATAGTCTCAAAATATAAAAATGATGAAGGTCGAGTGACTGCTTATACCAATGAAAAAAACAACGCGATAAAATTAAACAATGGGTACATCAACGAACTAAATAACCAAGGTATTCTACTGGAAAATAGAGCAAATGAACTAAAAAAAGAGTATTCTGATCAAATACTAGCATTGCTAAAGAGCTATGCCACCAGATTGGCCATATACTGGGAATATCTCTCAAAACACCATAAAGACAGAGAGAAACTAGATCCAAGTCTCCAATCCGAATATTTAATTAAAATGTTTGATATCTCAATGAACATTGACCAAGATTATCCGACCCATAAATTTATGATTACAAGCGAATATATAGAAAATTTATCATAGGAGAATGAGCGATGGAAACAAACCAAAAAGAGAAACAAGCCGTCAGTGTCCTTGTAAAAAGATGTATTGATGCTGCTGAAACAGAGGTAAGTGAGGAGCTATCTAAAATCAGTACAAATGCGGCGACAAATGATACGAAAAGAATAGAAAAATTGGATTCCTTGTACCAGGAATCTATAGGTATCTATATAAAGGCAAAACAAGGCATAAAAGATGCATGGAGTAAAATTGTAGAAGATAGATCATTTCGTGAAAGTCTGGGTTATGATGATTTGTTTAGCAATATAGAAATTAATCTAGCAAAATTGTCTCTGTTGAGAAAAAAAAAAGATGAGGCAGAAGAAGAAAAAAAGACATTAAAAAAGGCATTAGAAAATGTAAAAGATAGCGAAGAATATCAAAAGATTTTGTACGAGCTAGAAGAAGACCCTTCTTTGCAGGAAAAAAAAGGAGAGCTTCAAGTCGTAAAATATGTTTCATTTTTGATACAAAAGCTAGAGGGTGGACAAGAAATAAAGCCTGAAGACTGGGATAAATATGATTCCTATGTAAAGAGATTGGATAAAACATCAGAATCAATAAAAAAAGTAGAAGATCTAGTCTATATTGAAGAAGAAGAAAAGGAGGGTAATGATGAGTAATTTTAATAGTAGCCCAAAAAAGGAAAATATCAAAAGATACATTAAACAGACCAGCATCTGGGAGATAATCGTTTTAGTATTGTCTGTATTGGTTGACGCAGGTTGTTTTTTATTGGCACTATATTTTTTTGGTACTCCTATGGAGTTTGCGATCCCCTTGGGACTCCTTTTTGCAGCGATATTAAATGTTAGTGCATTTTATGGATCTTTTCTTGGATTGGGAAAGCTAAATGTGATACCTTTAAAACTACGTAAAATAAAAAATATCGGAGAAGATTTAAAAAATGCTGTCTTGATATTGATAATAGCTAGTATCATAGTTATAGGTTTTCAGGGGTTTTTCTTTGGTATCAGATATGATCAAATCAGAGCAGAGGATAAAAAATTACAGGAATATGTAGATTTTATTAATTCAGAAGAGTTTAAATCTCGCACAATAGAAGAACAAAATGCATGGACCCGAAACCGCCATAATAGACCTCGATATTATACAGCGTTTAACAAACAGCTGGATTTACTGACCTTGATCATGCCTATTGTGACGACATTGATTTCTATCATGATAGGTTTACGCAAAAAACAAAAGTATGATTATTATACTCTAAAGACCGAAGAACTTGAAGCCAGTATCAAAGCAGAAGAGGATTTGTACAAAGACAAAATAAATGATTTAAAAAGAGATTTACAAGAAAAGATAAGGCAAAGTGATAAAGATATCGTTATGTTAGATGATAGTATCAGTGTACTGGGTGCTTCGATAAATGCAATGACAGGAAAGATTAGTAATTTTGCTGGTGAAATAAACAATGTCAAGGACAGGATTGTGAATAGGGAACAGGATAAAAAACATATGGATATGTATCAGGAATTGAAAACAGAAGTAAATGAGCAGCTCACAAAGGAAGCACCAAAATTATATAAAAAAGATATTGAAACCCTTGTCGCGAGTTTAGATGACAAAGCAAACAAGATTCACAAACAACTAAAAGAGGGTTCAGAAGATCAGACAATATTTAGTGAAAAGACACTAGATATTTATAAAATGATGTACAAAGATCATATTCGGGGACAAAAAGACCTTTCCTCTCTAGAAATTGTAGTACGGAGTATTGCTGAAAAGTATTTTGAGTTAGCTGATCAAAATCCAGATGGTACATATGATATTAAAACAGCTCGTGGAATTTTTAAAAACGTAGAAATACTGGCGGAGGGAAAAAAGAAATGAGAAAGGTTCATATAGTGTTGCTTTTTATGATAGCTCTCGCGGTCATGTTTATTTCATGTGGAAAAAAAGCGGAATCTAACAGTGCTACGGTCATAATAGTAGGTCGTCATGCAAACGCAAATGCCTTTGCAGATGCATATTACAATGCTGTTGAAAATCATGTTCGAGATGCTTTCACAAGTGGAGGTTTTGTCCGTGTCGTCATATGTGATGGAAATCCCAAGCCGCTCGATAACAAATTTGACTTTTTAAAAGAGTATGAGCCTGATCCAAGCAGACGAGTTGCAGCAATAGAAGACGAAGTCTTACGCGTGATGACATTATTAAAAGATGAAAGCGTACGAGCCATCAGCCCTGAAACTGATTTATTGCAATCACTTCATGTCGCCAGAAGATTATTTAATGAGCTAGAAGACTTTGCTAAAAATGATAATAAAAAAATCCAGCGGAAACAAATCATTATCATGGACACAGGTATTGTCACAACTGGTGCATTAAATTTTACTACGCATGATGTAGAAAACTTTTATTTTGATGTGTCCGATGAAGAGATCAGAGAGATAACATCTCAAATAGCTACCAGACTGAGCAACGATCGAGCACTTCCTGACCTCCAAGATGTTCATATAGTTTTTCTGGGCTTTGGTGATGTAGCAATGCCACAGCGACAATTGTCTCCAAATGTAAAAAACGGGATAAAGATTTTGTGGGAAACTGTTTTTGAGAAAAGCAATGTAGATATCAAGCATGTAGATATAAAGGATTACGAGAGCTCTCATAGACCCAATATCGTTGATTTTCCACCAGTCAGGGTTTTAGATTTTTCTGAATATGGCTGGACGGTGAAAGTTGATTTTGATTTTGGAAAATCTGTTTATAACGATTCTGCAGAGACAAAGGAAAGACTGGTACGATTTGCTACTTTTATAGATAAGTTTCTTTATAGGAATCCAGGAGTGATATTGCATGTGGTCGGTTCTGAATCAAATGACAGAGGGGGCACTTATAGTCACCTGTTGTCTGAGCAAAGAGCATTGACTGTGGCAGACACTTTATCTACACTAGGGATACCTATGACTAAAATGAATGTATTTGGTCTAGCGATTTATTTTCCGGGAAGAGAAAATGATAGACCAAACGGTATATTTAATTCAGAAATAGGAGCTAAAAACCAAAAAGTGATGATCATCCCTAGTAACATAAAAAATCAATCTTTTTTACAAGAAGTATTATCTGAAAGAAATAAACTCTATGGAAATATTTGATGAAAAAACAAATAAAGATTTTTGTGGCTTTTGACAACAATGTCGAAGAGGATATTGTTCGCTTTGGAGACTTTTTGTGTGGATTGAATGCGCAGTGTGCAAATATCGAGCTCAGTGTATTTAAAGCCGAAAAAGATTTATGCGAGTCATTAGAAAAACCAATATCAAAAATAAAAGATGAAATAAAAGCCAGTGACTATTTTCTGCTAATTTTAGGAAATAAAATAGATGAGTATGCAATAGATAAACTCGAGCATGCTATCGAACAATACAATCAAACAGATGCAACCCCAGAAATACATATTTTTGTAAATACACAAAGTCAAAATTCAAAAGAAATAATAACCTCTTTTGCTGATGGTAAATACGAACACTTTGTTGAGCAGTTCCAGCATAGCGATACTCTCAAAGCAAAATTTCTGATATGGCTCAGAGCTAGGCAAAAGAGTTTTTTTTATGAAGTTGGAAAGGATCGGCATGGTACTCTTATCATAAAAGTCGATGGAACGCCAGTGTCAGGACTCAACTATTTTGATGCCCTATTAAACAACGAAGATTATCAAGCAAACAAAAAAAAGCTAACGAAAAAGATCAGTCAAAGAGAAAAATTAATAGAAGAATCAAAAAAGATGACGGGTGAAAAACTTGATGATACATGGGATGACATCAGTCACCTAGCCAGTGAAATAAATGTTTTACAAGAAGCAATCGATAAAATAGAAAAAGAAACTATCCAGTTGTATCAAAACTATGCTATAAAAACTATGGAGAACGGATATGATGCTAGACTCAAAAAAGCTCTTTTGTTTATTGAACAAGGAGAAATAGACAAAGCAAAAGCATATCTCGATCCAGATGCGAGTATCATCAACCTAAATGATATAAGTAAAAAACTGGATTCTATAAATGAAGAAAAAACCTTTTGGCTAAAGATAGCAGAGAAAGAGATAAATATACTGTTTTTTGAAATTGATCGCTTGAAGATGCTAAAGGACGTTGCCGACAAATATGTGAATATCGAAAAATGTTTTCAGCAAATAGAATATTTTCAAAGAAAGTTTGGACTTGAACTGACAGTCTTGTATGAATATGCTCTTTTTTTAGCAGGGCAGAATAAGCACGATGAATCTCTAGAAAAATATGAACAAAACCTCCAAAGGCTACAAAAGATAGCCGAACAAAATGAGATAGATACAAAAATGTCAAAAGAAGAGTATTTAAAAGAGCAGGCAGACACATTAAACGGAATAGCTGTTTTACAACAAGAAAATAACCTCTATGAACAAGCAGAAAAGAAATACAACGATTCACTTTTAATATGGGGTGAGCTTCTAAAGCTAGACTATGGAAAGTATCCCAATAAATATATTAATACACTGAGTAATATCGCTATGTTACTACATGAGACAGAAAGATACGAGGAGGCAGAAGAAAAATATAATGATGCTCTTTCCATCTGTATCAAGATTGCTGAAAAGAACAAAGAGGAAGACTTGCTAGCACTAGCATATTTATACCAAAATATCGCATTTTTACAGCAAGGTATTGATCGAATACATGAGGCAGATATAAACTATACAAAAGCAGCGAGCATCATAAACGAGCTCCTTGAGACATATCCTGACAAATATCTAGAAGATTACGCATGGATATGGAATAATATAGCTTGTTTACAATTGGAAACAAATCAGCTTGATAAGGCTGAAGAAAACTTTCATAAAATATTATCCATTCGGAAAGATTTGGTAAACAATAATCCTGACAGGTATTTATGGGACTTTATGTTGTCATATCATAATCTGGGATTTTTACAATTAAAAAGACAAAAATATGACGAAGCAGAAATAAACTTGAACGAAGCTCTTTTGATAGTTAGGAAGCTAGCAAAGAAAAATTCGAAAGTATATTTAGCAGATGAAGCAGATGTTTTAGATACTTTGGCAAATTTACAGCATGATACTAAAAGATATAAAGAAGCAGAGTCGAGTTATATACAAGCATTAAATATAAGAAGAATGCTCGTAGATAATAGCCCAAGCGTTTATTTATCTCATGTAGCAAGATCACTACTTAATTTAGGTGATCTCCAGAAAGACACAGAGCAATATGATGAAGCCATGAAAAGTATAACAGAATCTTTATCTATATGGCAAGAGCTGCAAAAGAAAAACCCTACAGCTTATTTAAAAGAATATGCCAATACACTGGTTGCAATGGCTTTTCTGCAACAAGGCATAGGAACCTTAGACAAAGCAGAAGAAAATCATAAAAAAGCATTGGATATTTACCGCAAAATAGTAGAAAACTATCCAGAAGGAGCTATGCCTGACTTCGCAGAGATATTAAACAACCTAGCTAGTGTACAAATTGACAGAGAAAAATATGAAGAAGCTGAGATAAATTTTCAGGAGGCACTATCGATATTGCAAGGGCTGGCAGAGTTTTATCCGGAAATGCATGAACCTCGAGTTTGTCTAGTACTAACAAACCTGATAAAATGCAAAGAAAGTCTTTTGAAAACAAAAGAAGCTGATGATTTGAGACTATTGCTGGAAAATCTAAAGCGAGGAGGATCTGATGACCAAAGCACATGAACTTAAAATTTTTTTAGCATCATCATCTGAGCTAGAGCTGGAGAGGGCTCACGTAGGTGATCTCGTAAACGACATAAATTCTCATTTATTAAATACATTTTTTAGAATCAGATTATTAAAATGGGAGATTTTTGACCATGAATTTAAGGGCGAAAGGAAGCAATCAGAGTACAACCAACAAATAAAAAAGTCTGACATATTCCTTGTTTTGTTTCGATCGAAGTTTGGCAAATTTACCATCGAAGAAAAGGATGTCGCACTGCATGAGCACACAGAGAACCAAAAACCGAAGGAACTATATTGCTTTATACAGGAATATCAAGAAAAAAGAGATTTTGATGCAAGGGATTTGGTTAAACAATTAGGATCGTCCTTTGTGATGGGATCATATATGGATACCAACGAATTAAAGCAGAATCTTTTAAAAATATTAAAACCTCACATTTGCAGCTCTGGTGTACATATGACAGAAACGGAAAAATACTTTATTATAAACTCTGAAAACTTTCTCAGAAAAAAATAAAACAAACATTCAGGTTTTTTAGATGCTATCGATCCCAAAAGAAGTGTTTTTCTTACTATTATCTGCAGTAGTATTTGTCTTTGTATCTCTGTATTATCTATACCAATTACGAAAGAAAAAAAGAAAAAGCTTAAATCACAAGCTTTTTGTGCCTACGATAGGAATTTTTATTAGTGTTTTTTTGCACAGACTCATTATTAGTTTTTATGAAATTAATACACAAAGTCACTATGCATTGGTAAAAAAAGAAGACTATGATTTGATGGTAGAAATTCTGCATGGAATAGTCAGAACAATGCAGACCTTTAGCTTGGATGAAGATTACCAAGAAGCAATATACATAGGTAGAGAGTTGTTTCTTTATGAGATCAATTCTACATGTTTGTCAGAATTTTATGGAGTATTTGCTGCTCTCTTAAATGTCTGTGCTCCTGTCATCGTGGCAGCTTTTTTGATGGGTGTTTTGACCAATTTTTTCCCTCGCTTAAAATTGAGTTTAAATTTTTGGAAAGTGAAATATGTGTTTTCAGAACTTAACGAAAAAGCTATATATTTGGCAGAAGACATCATAAAGATAGCTGAAAAAAAGAAAAATAGCCAGAAGTTTTTTAAAAGATTCGCCCCTCTACCACTCATAATTTTCACTGACGCTTATATTGACCATGAAAGCGAAGCAAGCTCTGAATTGCTCTATAGAGCAAAAGAAATAGGAGCTGTTTGTATTAAAGATGATATACTCAAAAAAACGTTTTCCAAAATCAATATTTTGTATTACTTTTTAATAGATGAAATAGATATAAACAATATTCATGCACTTTCTGCGTTGGCTACAAATGAACTCTTGAACAGAAAAAACAGATGTTATATTTATACGTTTTCTCAAAATCCAGAAGCTAGTAATATTATCAAGAAACTAAACAGAGAAGATAAATTATTACGGTCAAATCTAGTCATAAAGGTCGTGCAAGAGTATACCAGTATTGTATACAATTTGTTAAATGAAATACCCCTATATTATCCGTTGTTGAGCAAATATTCTTTTGATGAAAACGATGCTCAAAAAGAACTAGAAGTGACTATCATAGGTGGAGGGAACATTGGTACGGAGGCTTTTCTGGGAGTTTTTTGGTGCGGACAGATGCTAAACTGTAGGCTAAAGATTAATGTTGTCGTAAAAGATGCTAAAAAGTTTATCTCAAAGATTCATCTTTTAAATCCTGATATATTAAATAGTGGGGTAGTATTCGAAGACACGAATCCAGCAGGCTTGCCAGAGAAAAATAATGAGCTGTTAAGAGTTTTTAAAAACAAAGAGATATTTGCTGAACCATACGCATATTTTCGCTTTTATAGCACTGATATGACTTCAAATGATTTTTTCGAAGAGCAATTTCCTCTTTTGTCATCTGATTTCTTTATTATTGCTCTCGGATCTGATGAAATGAATATGTCTATTGCTGCTCGCATTGACAAAATCGTGCGTAGAAAAATACTGGATGGCAAACTCAAAAATTTGCCTATAATTGCTTATTCTGTATATGATTCTAAAACCAACAGCTTGTTGAACAAGCTCGACTTTACAAGTGAGAACATGTCGTTGTATGCTTTTGCGTCCCTTGAAAACATCTATTGCTGTAAAAATATATTTATGGATATGATGTCAGAGCCAGCCTTTAATATCAGTAATATGCATAGTCAAAAAGCGATTAACTATTTTTTAAATGATGAATATACTTGGTGGTCAGATATAGCAAGAGCTTTACACATAAAGTACAAAGTGTATTCCGTGGGTCTAATTGGTACAGACAGAGTTCATGATCAATTGTCAGAAGATGTTCTAAAAGCATATAAAGATAAAATAGGTGATGAAAATATCAATATAGAGCTATCATGGCTAGAGCATCGACGTTGGAATGCTTTTATGAGAACAAAAGGATTCAATGCACCTTCGGAAAATCAAATGAGTCAATACGCATTTAAAAATAATGTCGATGATCACAAGCAGCTTGATTTAAAACTACATCCATGTATCGTAGAAAGAGCAAAGTCATCGAATGAGCAAGTTATTGATCTCGATGATGATGATTTCCTTAATAATCAGGAATATGACCTATTAGACATGGCATCAATAAAAGTATATCAAATGAGAAAGAAACGAACTGGTGAGATCAGAGATGCAATCTTTAAAAAGCACGACAACCCACTCGTAGACATAAAGGATTAAACATATGTACAAACCAAGCCCTATTGATACAAAAAATATTTCTTTCAGTGATGAAATAAGTGCTCTAGCAGAGATTTTGGCACAAAATACACATGATGTTTGGGCAAAGGGAAGGATGGATGAAGGATGGACATACGGGGAAATGAGAGATGATATTAACAAAAAACACCCATGTTTGGTTCCCTATCAAGAGCTGCCAGAATCAGAAAAAGAATATGATCGTACAACAGCTATGGAAACTCTGAAAGTGATCATAAAGCTAGGATACGTTATAACAAATCAGACCTCGGAAAGAAAACCGTAGCATCTCCGCCCCCGATCGATGATTGGCATCATCCTGTAGGTGTCCCCTCCGAAAAGTCGAAAAATAACCTATTTCTGTAGGGAACGCAATTTTTCGTTCCTTATATATCCTTGATACATAATATGTTACGGGATATAAAATTGATTCCCCTACATTAAATAGGGGTTTTCGGAGTCCACACCTACGGGATGGTGCTAATTTCCAATCGAGAAACCTGCACCCAATCTAGTTTTCTGATACCTTCCCTGTACGGCTCCTGTACCGATCCTTAAAATAAGCGGGATAGAAGCGGGAAAAGCACAAAGGGCTACGACAAGAATCAGCTTCTTCCCCCTCAATCGATAAATTGGCACCATCCCGTAACGGCAATCCCCGCTACGGTTTTTTTTGTATCCCCGTCTCGATTAGTTCATTTTAAAAAAGGCATGGTTTTGAGGACATTGTTCCACGATAATTTGCCAGTATGCTTCCTACATATGTCAAATATTATTTTTCTTTCTGCATCTGTTTTAGGTAATATTTTGTAAACTTTGTCTATATTTTTGAGGATGATGTTTTTTTCTATTTTTACTCTTTCTTCGCTAGAAAGCGACATCGCATCCACATCATTTACATGAACTCCAGTATTGATGTTTCTGTCTGGTGAATCTGCAAAATCAAATATATAAAAAGGTTTTATTTTTTCATTTTTAAATGCTTTTTGCAATAGAAAAGCAGAGCCACATGCTTTTGTTAATATAGCTACCCCTCCAAAGGGAATAGTTTCAATCTGAGCAATCCCAAAAGGCTCATAAATTGACATGCCAAACTCAGAATCAGATCCAAGCCTCAAATCCGCAAAACTAGTGTTGGCTGGAAGTCTGTGCCCCACTCTTTCAGGAGAGAACCCAAATTGATTTATAAACACCATCTTTATCGATCTCGAACGCGCATTGAAATATTGAATTGAATGATAAATCTCATTTTCATCACCTAGCAAGTCAGGATATCCTTGTTTGTGCAAAACAGGCCAGCCATAATTTTTTTCCATTTGAGTTATTTCGTGGCTATCTCTACCATTTCCAATCAGACTTGATAGAATTATACAAAAACCTTTTATTTTATTACTAGTAAATTTTTTATCCAATGCTTCTAACAAGCTGACATCACGCCACAATCCTTTGCTGATCACTAATCTAGTCACATGAGTCATAATGACATCTGGAATAAAGTTGTATAATGTATCGCAGTATGTTTGTAGTTTTTTTCTTGATTTCAGCTTTTCCGCAAAACTATAGTTTGGATCGGGCGTGCCGTTGTAACAAATATGTATTTTTCCTGTTTCTGCATTTGGAATCAAATATTTATACTCTTTTTTTACCCAGTCTCCTACAGCAAATGTACCGTCAAAATAGACAGTGAGCTTCACTAGCTCGCTTCTAGAACTTTGTTTTTGACTACCAAATCGGTCTTCCATAGATACCCCATTTGCGAGGTCTTTTTCGATACAGCGATAAAATGTGATGTCGTGTCCCGGAATCTTTTCTGTGATTGCTCTAGCTGTAGAAATTTCATGAGCGTGGAAGTATATTTTTTCTTTGTTTTTATCACGTCCGGCAATGTTAGGCGTATCGGTATTCTGATTTTTCAAATAGATAGAAAGGCAGGATGCTACGCCCATATATTCGTGTGAAAAATATATATTTTGACCTTTATTCTCTGCTGTTTTGTCACCCATCGAGTTCTCTTTTTCAAGCACGGCATCACAAATGTCTCCAAAAGGGACAGCTATGCGTAAATACTGTTCAAAGTCCCAATCCTTTTCATAATCCTGACAAGAAAATTGAAAAGTTTCCCATAGTTTAAACTTAAATAGATTTAATAGCTCAGTATTTATCGATTTTATCCCGACCAAGATAATTTCAATTTTGTTCTTTTTATCAGGATGTATCTCATCAAATAGAGTTTTTTTCCCATAAACTATTTCTATTTGATATTTTTTTATGAGGTTTGAAAATAAAATATCATACTTTGACCCTTTTATCTGATCTAGTGATGAAAACAATACCTCAGCATCACCGCCCAGTCTATTAGTAGCGAGGGAAACATCGTATTGCAGATTTGGTTTATCATCAAACAAAGGTCCATAAAATAGAGTCCTATCAAAATATGATAAATATGTTTCAGATGTGCACATCCCTGACAGGACAGACCCTATGCCTCCTATTTTTTTGGATGCTTCGTGTGTGATATGTATAGCTTTGTTCATTTGGACTGCCTATTTATTTCATCTATTAGTAAGGGAATTATTTGGTTTACATCACCCAGAAAGCCTAGATCGGCCACATCAAATATAGGGGCATTGGGGTTTTTGTTTATGGCAATAATGAGATCCGATTCTTCCATACCTGCGAGATGTTGTATAGCACCAGATATGCCGCAGGCAAAATACACTTCTGGGCGAACAGTTTGTCCTGTTTGTCCCACTTGAAGCCTATGTTCTAGCCACCCTGCGTCTACGACGGCTCTCGAACCAGAAACCATACCTCCTAATCTGTCAGCGAGCATTTGAAACATTTCTAGGTTTTCTTTTTTACCGATTCCTCTACCACAGGAAACCAATACGTTTGCTTCTGTGATATTCTTTTTTACTATTTTTTCCTTTACTACATCTAATATTTGTATGTTCATATCTTCTGCACATAGTTTGGATTCGACATATTCCATGTGGATATGAGGGACTGATTCGATAAAGTGTTTTGTCATGACACCCGGACGCACAGTGCTCATCTGTGGTCTATGATCTGGGCAGATGATAGTCGCTAGTATATTGCCTCCAAAGGCAGGCCTAGTCATTAGTAAGTTACCAGTGTCCGGGCAGATGTCCAGAGAGGTGCAGTCTGCTGTCAACCCAGTGTGTAGCCTAGCAGATACTCTAGGTGCGAGATCTCGACCTATAGTAGTAGCACCAAAAAGCACAGATTCGGGCTTTTCTCTATTAATAAACTCTGACACCACTTTTGTAAAAGGCTCTGTTGCATAGTCTTTGAGCATCAATTCATTGCACAAATAGATTTTGTCTGCTCCATATTGCATGCATTCTTTGGCATGAGATTCGGATAGATTATATCCGGGGACAAAAGCTATGACTTGAGCAGCAAAACCAGAATCTATATTTCTATTCTGGTTTGACTTTGCTATTAATTCTTTTGCCTTTGATATCAATTCGAGTGACACACTTTGTATTTTACCATCTCTCTGTTCAACAAAAACAAGAATGTTCTTGTACTCTGATGTATTCATAAAATTTTTTCTCCTTTCTCTAAAAGCTTACTTTTCGCTACAGACGATACTTTTAAAAAGTTAATACACAAGACAAGCACCTAGATGCTTCAAGGCATAATATACTTTTCCTGAAGCTTGTCCATTATGAGTTTTGCAGCCTCTTTTGGATCGCAATCATGAACTTTGCCGGCTGATTTTACCCCTTTTGTCATAGTCTTTTTTACCTTTGTAGGGGATGCATTTAGACCTGTCATTTCTGGATCTAACTCAATGTCAGCGATAGATAATTTTTCCACCACAGGATAGACAATCTCGCTTTCTGCACTTTTTTTGAATGAGTTCGTATTACAAATATCAAAAATTCTACTCACAGTCATAAATCTAGGCTCATTCATTTCTTTTAAAACAGTCAGTAGGCATGGCATCTTTACTCTGATCATCTGAAAAAAGTCTTCAAAAACCTTTTTGACTACTAAAGCATCGTCTTGTTTATCTATTTCTGTGACATAACTCACCTGGGGAATCTGTAGGTGTTCTGCAATTTGAGGTCCTACCTGTGCAGTATCTCCGTCAATAGCTTGTCGCCCACAGATTATCAGATCAAATCCGTTATTTAGTTCGCTCAAAGGTGTAAACTTTATTTTTTTGATAGCATACGCAAGAGCTAGAGATGTAGCCCACGTATCAGAGCCAGCAAATGCTCTGTCTGTCAGCAAGATGACCCTGTCTGCTCCCATGGAATAAGCCTCTTTCAGTGCTATTTCTGCCTGTGGTGGTCCCATGCTGAGTACTGTGACATAGCCTCCAAATTTTTTTTTGAGTAAAAGTGCCGCTTCTATACCAGCTTTGTCATCGGGGTTGATGATGACAGGAATACCTGATCTAATCAGGGTTCCTGTTTTGGGATCAATTTTTACTTCGTTTGTGTCTGGTACCTGTTTTATGCATACTATTATATTCATCAATCATTCTCCCTAATTCGTTTAAATACTAGCAAAGCAAAACTATGTCCACCTGTTGCTAGGCTATTTATATACTCCCATCCGTCAGATGCCATTTGGTTTATTTTGTTAGTTACAAAAACTGCTTGATTTTGACCTTTGGCATCTCTGGGGTCATACAGCCATGTTTCATATTCTGTTTTCATACTTACACCTCTATTTTCATTTTAATATAGTAGCAGAAATAACCATCCTCTGTACTTCAGATGTGCCTTCATAAATCTCAGTAATCTTTGCGTCTCGCATCATCCTTTCTACAGGATATTCTCGAGTATATCCATAACCTCCGAAAAATTGAACAGCTTTAGTTGTGATATCCATCGCAGTCTCAGAAGCAAATAGCTTTGCCTGGGCAGCTTCTTTTGAAAAGGGTTTGTTTTGGTCTTTTAACCATGCTGCATGGTAAACGAGCCATCTAGCTGCATCGATTTTTGTCTGCATATCTGCTAGTTGAAACTGCGTGTTCTGAAATGAAGCTATAGGTTTACCAAATTGCCTACGTTCTTTCACATACTGTATAGTTTCATCCATAGCACCTTGGGCGATGCCTAAAGCCTGGGCTGCGATACCTATGCGTCCTCCATCTAGCGTTTTCATCGCTATACCAAACCCTTTACCTTCCTGCCCTAACAGGTTTTCTTTAGGTACTTTGACATTGTGAAAGATCAGTTCACAGGTGGCAGATCCTCTGATTCCTAGTTTTTTTTCTTCTTTGCCTATAGTAAAGCCAGAAGATCCTTTTTCTACGATAAAAGCAGAAATTCCTCTAGTGCCTGCTGTTTTATCCGTCATCGCCATGATAACATATATTTCTGCGGGACCAGCATTTGTGATAAATATCTTCGAGCCGTTAAGCAAGAAGTGATCATCATATTTTTCTGCTACCGTTTGCTGAGAAGCCGCATCTGTACCAGCATTTGGCTCAGTCAGACCAAATGCTCCTAATTTTTCGCCCAGGGCAAGTGGTTTCAAATATTTCTTCTTTTGCGCCTCTGTCCCAAAATCAAAGATAGGTGCGGCACATAGTGATGTGTGAGCAGAAACTATCACTCCACTCGTAGCACATACTCGCGACAGCTCTTCTATGGCGTTCGCATAACAAAGGGTATCTGCACCTTGCCCGCCATATTCTTTTGGAAAAGGCAATCCTAAAAAGCCATATCTGGCTAAATGAGGTATATTCTCTATCGGAAACCGCTCTTTTTCATCTATTTCAGCTGCTAGCGGTTTTATTACTTTTAATGCAAAATCTCTAAACATCTGTTGTGACATTTTATGAGCTTCTGAAAAATCAAAATTCATCTTTTCTCCTTGTGACATGGTGAGATGTATGTCATTCTTTAAAATATCGCTGCTTTTCCTTGGGTACCACGCATGTGCCGACAGCTCGACACACTACTATAGGAGAACAAAGAACTTCTGCGGCAGAGTCATTAACTTTTGGTAATGGCTGTATTACTTTCCTTGCCTCAAATGTCATCTTTCTGGAGGTGTTCCCGACTTTAACAATTTCTCCTTCTGCCTCTATATAATCACCAGAATAGACGGGTGCGAGAAATTCGATCTTTTCATATCCTACAAATAAACCCTCGTCTCCATCATGTATTATGTTTAATTCAGTAGCAATATCTCCAAATAGATGTAGCATCTTTGCTCCATCTACGAGATTCCCTCCATAATGTGCGTCTCCTGCTCCCATCCGCACTCTAATAAACGACTTTTTCATATTTCAAAACCTCTCTAGTCTTTTTTTGAGAACAATATTTTTTTGGTATATTCTATTGTCAAGGTCTATTTTTCATTTCTTGCTACCCGAATCCCTATTAGATGACTTCGCATCACTCTATTTAGTCCTCTTTCGTCAGGTATTACCATAAAGTCTTTTTGAATAAATTTCTGCGAAGCAAGCCTATTATAAAATGCCTCTTGTTCGGAATTTTGATAAATAAAGTATTTTTTAGGCAACATGCCAACATCATCACAAAGCCATTCCTTTACATTTCCTAAAAAATCATAAAGACCATGGTTGTCCTGTGATTTCTGTGCTACAGGGTGAGTTTTCTCTGCAGAATTGGTATAAATCCACGCAAAGTCTTCAATGTCTTTTAACACTTTTTGGTCTAGAGTATTATATAGGTAGTCCCATTCGTAACTGGACAACAACCTAAAACCATTTGCCGTGGTATCAGGATAGATTTTGTTCCATGTAGCCACTCTATGTGAAGGTATTCGTCCCCACATTTTGATCCATTCATGTACATCTTTGCTACCATTATCACGCTGATCGTATCTGTGATGATATATATATACAGGCTCTAGCCCGTGCGAGATGCTCAATAGATTACAAAAAGCAAGAGCCTCGTACCAGCTGACCCGTTCTACAGGTAGATTTTCACCTTTAAAAAGAGAAAGATTTGCGTGCATTATATCTTCATAAAGTTGTTGAGTTATGGGGGTGTTTGATACATAGAATGGGGAAATAGTATTATCAGTAGGGGTTATCAATACCATATCTAAGCAGAAAATATTCAAGAAAAAAATTAAAAAAAATAAACCTAGCAAATATCTACTCATAAAATGCTCCTCCTATGCTATAATAGAACATAATATTTCTAAAATAGTTACAAAAAGACTTGACACAAAGGATATATTGAAATACTTTGGTTTTAGTACATATAAGTTTTTGGAGTTTAAATGAAAAAAGTATTTTTTATAGCTATTATATTTATTTTTCTCTGGAGCAACTGTTTTTCTCAAAATGCGAGTATGACAATGTCTGCTCCCAACACTGCCGCATACAGCTATTCGGGTACTATGAATGACGCTGACCAGTTAAAAATACTCACTTATATTTGGGGACAAATACAGAGACCAGGATTGTACATTGTTCCGGATGATACTGATATATTGACCCTGATCTCTCTGGCAGGTGGACCCACAGTCGATGCAAAGCTAAAATCAGTAAGAATCATTAGAAATTCAGAAGGTGACAAAGAAAGAGTCATCTATGTAGATATGAAAAAATATATAGAGTCAGGTGACTATGAATTAATACCTCGTTTGATGCCCGGAGACACTGTGATAGTACCAGGAACATCATTTTATGCATTTACGAGAATAGCAAACTTTCTGTCTCAGGTTGCGATAACTCTAGGTGTGTACCTCACTATCAGAATGTTGTGATATTCCCACCCCTTGTCGCTCGACAGCGGGATTCAGTAGTTGTAGGGCTAAGATAAAAAAAATATACCGCAAGCCATCTCTGTATTATAGATTTTTCATCCTAGAGCGACATCTAATATCATCATCAAAACAAAGCCCAGTATTACACCTATTGTGCCTGAATGGGAATGTTTACTCAGGCTTGCTTCTGGTATTAATTCTTCTACTACCACGTATATCATAGCACCGGCAGCAAAAGATAACATCCAAGGCATGATAGGTGCTATCCAAAAGGCGAGCAGTATTGCTAAAAAACCAAATACGGGCTCTACTATACCTGACATCGAGCCTAGCAAAAATGCTTTCCCCAAAGAAACTCCTTCTTGGCGCAAGGGGAGAGAAATAGCCGCACCCTCTGGAAAGTTTTGAATGCCTATTCCTAGTGCTAAAGCTATCGCTGGTGCATACATTTCTGGACTCCCCCCATTTTGAGTCGCCAGAGCAAAAGCGAGCCCGACAGCCATACCCTCGGGGATATTATGTAGAGTTACCGCTGATATTAGTAACGTTGTTCTTTTAGATTTTGATGACAAGCCCTCTTGAATGTTTGTAAATGGATGTAAGTGTGGAATAAGAAGATCCAAGACATATATAAACAGACAGCCCAGAATAAAACCTCCACCAGCAGGTATCCAGCCTGGTCTGTTCACAGCTTCTGACATTTCTATAGCAGGAATTAGCAAGCTCCAGATAGAAGCAGCTATCATCACTCCTGCTGCAAAACCTAGGAATATCTGCTGCATTTTGTCTGGAACCTTTTTTCTGAAAAAAAATACTGTAGCTGAGCCTAAACTAGTCATAAAAAAAATGAAAAATAAACCTCCACTTGCGTAAAAATAATTTTGCATAAATTCTCCTTAAATATTATCAATTTGCCAATCTATAGTATCAAAACCCATATTTTTAATATGAGTGTTTGCTTTTGAAAAATGTTTACATCCAAAGAATCCAGAATGAGCAGAAAGTGGGCTAGGATGCGCTGCTTCTAAGACTACATGATATTTATTTGATATTATGCTTTTTTTGGATTTTGCATTATTGCCCCAAAGCAAAAAAATTACAGGTTTTTTTCTACTGTTTAGATGCTCAATTACCCTATCAGTAAAAGTTTCCCATCCTTTTCCTTTATGAGAATTTGCTAAGTTTGCTCGAACTGTGAGGACTGTGTTTAATAAAAGGACACCCTGCTTTGCCCATTTATCTAGGAATCCGTTGTTTGGGATGTAAAGACCTAAATCCGTATGAAGCTCTTGATAAATGTTCAACAGGGACGGAGGGGGCTTGATTCCTTTTTTGACTGAAAAGCAAAGACCGTGTGCCTGTCCATGTCCATGATATGGGTCTTGTCCTAAAATCACCACCGAAACATCGTCATATGATGTCAATTTTAAAGCATTAAAAATATCATACATATCAGGATATATCGTTTGAGTAGCATACTCAAACTTTAAAAATTCTCTCAGTTTTTGATAATATTCTTTTTTGAACTCTTCTATTAATAAAGCATCCCAACTGTTATTAAATTTCACCATAATCTGCCTCTCTACATAGTCAGCGTATTAAAATATTGACCATGCTCTGTTCTAGTCTACTTAACTCTCCCTCTAATCTGCCAAACCATTCCATATTATAGGCATTCGTTCTGGCTTCACTTTCTGTTTGACCATATCCTTTGATATAATCATTTTGATTATGTGGGAGGTTTATTGTTTGCACCACTTTATTATTACTATCTTTGATATCTATTCTCAGTTTTAAATCTGTAATATACTGATTTACAGAAATTCTTTGTGTATGCTCAATAGGGGAGAGCTCTAGTAGCAAATCATATCTGTCACCTATTCTATAACCTCGTTTTTCACACAGTCTTGTAAACGTGTTTCGGAGGGCTTCTGTTCTACTATTTATTTTCAATGTAATATTTCTGTTAAATAGAGGGCTAAAGCTGTCATTATGATATATTATTAAAGATTGACTGTCAAAATATTTATAAAGATCGTGCCCCAGTAGTATCACTATTTCATCGTTAAAATCTGCGATGTAGTTTATCAATCCTTGCCTGTTTGTTGTGTAGTTTGCGCGATTGATACTTACTGGAAACTCTATCAAATCCTTGTTGGTGTCTCTGATTTTAAACTCAAACTTGTTGCTAAATTTCACATTACCACCGATTTCTGTGACTTCTATGTTTCGTGCATTTGCAGTGAATGTATTTAGGAAATGTCCATAGATTCCTTCAAAATCTCGAATTATTTTGTCTGATAAATATTTTTTGTCCTCGTCAAACTTGCTTTTTAGAGCCAAAATTCTTTCAAGCTGATAGATAAATGTCCCATTTAGCCCAGCTATCATATCAATATTGTTTTTAAAAGTTTCGTTCGCAGAAATCCAAAAATCATGATATCCTGCAAAAAAGCTATCAACGTCAAAGAACAGTTCTACCCAGACTCTATCAAAAATGGTGTCTTTAATTAATGATCTTTCGTGATAAATTCTGTTTATTCTCGTTTGCAGATAGTGCTCGCTTTCTATTTTTATTTCTTGCTGAGAATAGTAGGCATCTTCCTCTATTAGCTTAGAACCAATTACAGTGGAGATGTCTGTCAAGTGTATACTTATATTGATACCTAGCTCGCGAGCTATCATTGCCTGAGCACTATTGATAGCATTTTTAAATGCTTCCTCATAATCTATGTCACTCTGTGAATATCCTACATAAAATCCCTTTTTTACAATCTTTTGTGTCTTTAAGCTGACATCTCCAGACTGCTCTATTATTTTGCCTGCTAGCTTATTTGTAGAACAGCTCAAATGTAGTATAAATAGAACATGTAAAGCTATATAAAATATCTTGTTTATCAATCTTTGAAATCGAAATATGCACATAAAAAGAGTTACAATAAAAGAGAGCCTTAATTTTCCAATTAAGGCTCCTAAAACTGCAAAATAACTATATTAGTTTCCCAGTATCTTATCCATTTCTGCAAAGGATTGAGAAGCTCTAAATTGATTATAAAGAGCCTCTTCATTTTTGATACGATTCATCATATCTCGATTGATCTCAGATTTTGGTATCGCTACTTGAATAAAAGAGACGTATCTGCCTTCTGGATTTGTAAACATTCTCCTTTGTGTGATCTGAGTGCCCGAAAATGTTTGATTAGCAGTAGTCCTGATCACTTGCTCTGTCATCGTTAATACCTGAGGATTTTCAACTCCTGCTTCTGAAATAAAATCCTTTGTCATTGCTTGTACATGAACTTCTACAAATCTGGCAGCTTCTGCTACAGCATTGCTGTATGCACTTGTTTCTGCGGCTTGTTGGCTCACTCTCTCTGCCGTTCCATATGTAAATACATAGTCAGCGCTACCTTGGATCCCATACCAATTGGGTTGTGGTACCTCTACTAAACCTCTAGGTACTGATCCTCTATTACCACCACAAGCAGCTAAAAAAATACTGCTCAGGACGATAAAGATGATACATAAACGTAAGATTCTCATAAATACTCCTTCTAAATCTTAATTTTTTGTTTTTACGAAATTATTTTTTATTATTTTTTGTCAAGAAAAATAAACTCGCTACTAAATTTTTATACTCCATCCGAATCGATCTTCTAGCTTTCCTGTTTGAATTCCTGTCAATTCACGATAAATCTTTTGTGTTATTTCTCCTAATTTACCGCCTCCGACTGATATTTCTTCTCCTTTGTAACAAAAAGCTCCTACGGGTGAAATTACAGCAGCTGTTCCCGTGCCAAAAATCTCTGTGCATTTACCTGATTTTGCAGCTAATACGAGCTCATCGATTGAGATTAAGCGTTCTTCTATTACCATTCCATTAGCTTTTGCTAGCTCTAGCACACTTTTCCTTGTGATCCCTGGTAATATACTACCTGTGAGTGCTGGGGTGACGAGCTTGTTTCCTTCCATCACAAAGCAAATATTCATGGCACCTACCTCTTCGATATATTTGTGCTCATTTGCGTCCAGCCACATGACCTGGGCATAGCCATTTATACTAGCGATAGATGCTGCTTTTAGACTGGAAGCATAATTCCCTATTACTTTTTTATCACCAGTACCACCTTTTGCTGCACGACTATAATACTCTTCTACAAATAGTTTTATAGGGGAGAATCCCTTTTCATAATACGCTCCTACAGGACTGAGTATAATAAAAAACAAGTAGTTTTGTGACGCTCTGACACCTAGAGCATTATCAAGTGCAATAATAGACGGGCGTATATAAAGTGAGGTTCCCTCTTCTGTAGGAATCCAATCAGCCTCCAGCTTCAAAAGTGCGACCAGAGCATCATACACTATTTTGGTATCAACTTTAGGAATACAAAGCCTCTCTGCTGAGTCATTTAATCGCGAAAGGTTGTCCATAGTACGGAACAATCTCAGCTCGCCGTCAGTGTTCTTGTATGCCTTTAATCCCTCAAAAATTCCTTGTCCATAATGAAATATAGCCGTAGATGGTTCTAGGGACAAAGGTTCATATGGGACTATTTGAGGTGGTTCCCATTTGCCTCCGACAAACTCCATTGTTACCATATGGTCAGTGAAATATTTGCCAAATCCTAATGGACCATCTGGTTTTTGTTTCAGACTGGTTCTTTGGGTTGTTCTGATATTCATTTCTTATACTCCTCTCAAATGTAATTAATTTTATGCTAAAGCATTAAAAAGTAATAAACTATACAAAATTTGCTTTGTTACACAATATTTGTAAAAGGGTATACAAAATTTGCGTAGAAGACGGTTCACTAGTTTGTTTCGATAAATCAGCACCAACCTATTTCTGTAGGGAACGCAATTTTTTGTTCCGCTATCGTATTAAAACCCAATATGTTATGGGACATAAAATTGAGTCCCTTACATTAAATAGGGTTTTCGGAGTCCACTCCGGGGGCAAAGAAATAAAATTTTTACAAAAGTAATCTTTTTGCTTTGACAAAATTTGGTGGTAAAAAAACATTGTGAACGAGGTAAACGGTAATAGCTTGAAAATATTCTATATTAGGAGGCTGCTTTGAGAAAGCTAGTTATTTATTTATATTTGTTACTATTGTGTTCACCGCTGATTGCATCGCAAAGATATGTAATCGGTGAATTATTTTCTATCACATCATGAGGACCATGTCCAGAGGCGCGGTCGGCGCTACGCATTATGGCGGAAAACGATGAGGATTTTCCTTTTTTGATCCCGCTGATATGGCAATTGGACGGTAATGTTAGTCCCTCAGCTACTGCGAGAATGTCATTTTATGGAGCAGGTAGTAGCACTCCTTTAGCAGTATGGGGTGGGACACATTTTGTTCATGGTGGTGATTCTCAAACACTGCCAAATTACATAGAGCAATATACAAGTATGGAGTCTATCCCGAGCCCTATGGAAATAACCATTGGATTGGATATGTTAGAAAACACGATATTTGTTTCTGCAACAGTGCAAATGCTCGAGAGCATAACAACAACAAACAATAAAATACTGTTTCTGGTATCATACCATTATGACGATAACATCTACTGGGATTTTTTCGCAAGTGTTGTTCGGTACAATGAACAAAACTTTGATTTGACAACAGAAGGACAAAGTGGAGTTTTTGAACACAATTTCTCTTTGGACTCATCATGGGAACACGAAAAGTTGAACATGATAGTCATTGTACAGTCTTTTACTGGAGAAAAAACTATTTATCAATCAAAAAAGAGGAGGCTGGACTATTATTTACCACAACTTGGTAAACCCACAAAGCTGCTAGGTGACTATGAGGAAGCCAGATCTTTAAATGCTATCAGCTTGAGCTGGAACCCTCCGACATATGATAATACTGAGTTTTTAGGATACAGAGTTTATAAAGACAATATTGTCATAAATGACGAGCTTTTAAATTTTGAAACCACCAATTTTATTGATACAGAAATAATCCCTGCAATGATGTATTATTATTATATTACAGCTCTATACACAGATGGTGAATCAACGCGTTCTAATATTATCGACATTTATACCGATAATTCTGTGCCTCCACCCATTTTGGGTCCACCATTAAAGTTTGATGGATACGAAACAATGAGTCCAAATGGGAGGTTTTTGATATGGGATCCTCCCATATATGAAAGCGCTACTTTGATAGGGTATAAATTGTATAGAAATGGAGTAGTAATAAAAGAGATAAATAATACATATGAAGTGTTTTATACTGATTCAGACATTACAGAAATAGGGCTGTTACAGTATTACGCCACAGCTGTCTACACTCTGGCAGAATCAAAACCTTCGAGTTGCTATACTACGATTGTCCACGAATACAGCCCGCCCATTTTAGGAGCTCCTCTCAATTTTACAGGTACGGAAACACCAGATGACAAAGAGATTTATCTCACATGGGAAACCCCAGAATACGCCTATACCACATTTAGCAGCTACAGGATATACAAAAATCAGGTAGTTATAACAGAAATAGACGATATACATGTGACTACGTTCACGGATCGAAACATATTAGAAGAAGGTCTTTTGGTTTATTACGCCACGGCTATTTATGCTGACGGAGAATCAGAGCCTTCTCAAATATATGAAACCTATGTTTTTGATGCAGATAAAATTAATCTTCCGTCTGATACAATGCTAGGGAAAAACTATCCCAATCCTTTTAATCCGAATACTACCATCCATTTTGAATTGCACAGAGCATCCGCTATAAAACTAGACGTATACAATGTAAAAGGTCAATTTATAATATCATTGATAGATGATTACCTCGAAAGAGGGGTTCATAAAATACAATGGATGGGAAAAGACGAAAATGGGCAGTCTGTCTCTTCTGGCGTATATTTTTATAGATTAAAAACAGATTATTTTTCAGATATAAAGCAAATGATTTTATTGAAATAGAGGCTCGCCCTTTATTAATACTCAAACACGCTGCCCGATATAAATTCTCTTAAAATAGAGTTCATAGGCACGAGAGTATCTCGTATGTCTAGGAAGTGTTCTAGCAAAGAGATTAGGTCATGTGCTTCATCGAAAGTAGGTGATTTATAGTTTATTGATCTCAGCATGGGTAAAGCGTGCTTTCCTAAGACACCTAGTTCGTATGTCAAAGAGCTATTAAACATAAAATCAGCATCTTCTTGAAAGGGGAAAATGTTTTTGTGCTCACCATCTCTGACGGATGCCCATCGTGTCAAAGTCTCTTCAGCAGAATACCCCCTGTACTGGGCATCTCGAACAATACGTCTTATTTTTCTGCAATCTGTCGTAGGTATTCTATTGTGATAATCTATATTTAATTGATTTAATGCACTGATATATATCTTTACTTTATTATCTTGGGGGATAGATGATGTCAGTTTTTCATTTAGCCCATGTATTCCTTCTATAATTAATATGTTTTCTGGATCCATCTTTAAAAAATGGTCTGACATTTCCCTTTCTCCTGTAAAAAAATTGTACCTTGGTAAGCGAATTTCTGTGCCTTTTAACAAGGCAGTCAAGTCGTGATTTAACAATTCTAAATCGAGAGCATTTATGCTTTCAAAATCATATTCACCATCTTGTAGTCTTGGGGTTCTTGATCTCGGCAAAAAATAGTCATCTAGTCCTAATACAAATGGTTTGTATTCATTTACTTTGAGCTGAACCGCTAGCCTTTTCGCGAACGTTGTTTTTCCAGAAGAAGAAGGTCCAGCGATGAGTATAATTTTTGCTGTTTTTCTCATTTTAACATAGTCAGCGATAGTAGCGATTTTTTTCTCATGCAAGGCTTCTTCTGTCATAATAAAATCTCTTATTTTTTTTTGAGAGATCATTTCGTTTAGATCACCCACCGTTTCTACATCAAGTATTTTTATCCACTTGTCGTGCTCTTGATTTTGTAAAAACAGCATTTTCGGTATTGTAAATCCTGTGGATAAAACGCCTGTATCTTCGCTAGGAAACCGTAGTATAAAACCTTTGCCTTCTTTCACTACATCATAGTGCATTGCACAGCTAGTATGCAATGCTATAGGGCGGGGTATGTAGTCAAAATAATCACCTGCTTTATAAAGCTCCAAATATTTTTTATTACTAAAATCTAAATTTTTGATCACATCATCTCTGTTAAACTCATGCAGGATTTCATATGCATCATCTATAGAAACAGTGATTTTTTCTATTGAAATTTTTTGAGAAATCACGCTCTGCATCTCTGCCTTTATATCGTTTAACATAACATCACTGACTTTTTCGTTTATAAACTCACAATACACCCCATCACCTATAGAGTGTTCTATGGTCAAAATTTTGCTGTTGCCGTACAGATTAAATATAGACATATTTAATAAAAATATTAATAAATCTTGGCATAGCCGAGCTCCTTGAGGACAATCAAAACGGATAGCTTCTATTTCGGAGTCTTTTGTAATAATCTTGTTTCCATGTAAATATTGGTTGTTTAGCTTGAGTGCGACCACATCGGATGAATGTTTGTTTAAATCGTTTGAGATGTCATCTACACTGACTTTTTTGTGGTAGATAAAATTAACCAACGATTTCATATTTGATTTAATATCTATTTTTATCATACGATACTCCTATCCCACACCTCATAATAAAGGAAAAGTTTTATTGAAACAGAGCTTCAGCAAAATCGTTTGCATCAAATTCCTTTAAATCATCTATTTGCTCACCTATACCTATCAGCTTGACAGGGATATCTAATTGGTTCTTTACTGCTAGGACCATACCACCTTTTGCTGTTCCATCAAACTTTGTAAGTATAATGCCAGAGATAGGTGTCACTTCATTAAAAAAGTGAGCTTGTGCAATAGCATTTTGCCCTGTAGTAGAATCTAAAACCAGTAATGTTTCATCTGGTGCATCGGGGATGACTTTTTTTATTGTTCTTCCTATCTTGTTTAGTTCATTCATGAGATTTACTTTGTTATGTTGCCTGCCTGCAGTATCTATGATCACTATATCAAAATCGTTTGTTTTTGCATAGCATAAACCATCATAAATGACAGATGAAGGATCTGTCCCCGGATCTTTCTTGAATATGGCTATGCCTGATCGCTCTGCCCAAATAGTGAGCTGTTCTATAGCAGCAGCTCGAAAGGTGTCCCCAGCAATGAGTATGACTTTTTTTCCTTTTTTATTAAAGGTATTCGCTATTTTACCTATAGAAGTAGTCTTTCCTGTACCATTGACTCCGATCACGAGAAAGACTCTCAATTTTTTATTCTCTACAGATTCAATACTAAAAAACGATTTATTATTTAGGTAATCTGAGACCAATTTGCTTCTGATGATTTTTAGCAAGTAATCTTGGACATTTAGTGATTCGGAGATATTATTTATTCTTAGTTCATCTCGCAATTCATCTATGATATTCATGGAAAGTTCTGGTCCTATATCGGCTTGTAAAAGGATCTCTTCCAGTTCATTCATTAAGTCTTCATCCACTTTGGTACGAAGCGAAAGTGCATCTGCTATTTTCCCGATAAAACTATTTCTAGTTTTGGCAAGCTTTTCTTTTAATGTTTTTACTATCGAAAACATATCCATCCTGTTTGTTATTAATACTAGCCTATCCACTGCCCCTTGTTTAAAAAAATAATAAACAAGGGGAATGGGTTTGTTTTGCTATTCACTGTTCGCTTTTTTTGCCTCTGAATTTAAATATAGAGCAATTCTCGATTTTCTTCTAGATGCTGTTCTTTTGTGTATAACACCCTTCTTTGCAGCTTTGTCGAGCTGAGAATAAACAGTTTCTAACAGAGTTTCTTTCTCTTCTAAACTAATATTTGAATGTACCTTTTTAGAAAGAGTTTTTAGCGTACTGCGGACATAATTGTTTCTCGCACGCCTTTTAGCGTCTTGTTTTAGCCTTTTAACACATGACTTATGGTTTGGCATTGCAATATCCTCCAAAATGATTTTTAAATTTTCAAACCATTTATGTTTAAGGATGAATTTTGTCAATGTTTTTTTTTAGATTAACGTTCTTTTTGTCTCAAAGAACTATTTCTCAGTCTTTTGGAGGCTGCATTATTCATCGAATAAATTTTTCGTTCCTATTTCTGTAGGGAACGCAATTTTTTGTTCCTTATATATTCTTGATACATAATATGTTACGTGGCGGCGATCCAATTCCCCTCCTTCGGAGGGGTGGCTGCAAAGCACACGGGGCGGTGAGCTACGACAAAAAT
>Ga0099364_10001535_pt1 | contig 37719 bp, 38 predicted proteins | sample TergutTh196P3_FD_73070 | JGI IMG/M metagenome (GOLD analysis project Ga0099364, IMG submission 73070) | Microcerotermes parvus P3 segment gut microbial communities from Pointe-Noire, Republic of the Congo - Th196 P3 | ecosystem: Host-associated > Arthropoda: Insects > Digestive system > Gut ... | reverse complement strand
AAGAAGAGGCTCTGTTTTGCTCTGCGGCAAGGACTATAAGCTTATTTTCCAAATCTGTAAGTACACCTACAGCTCTGCCCAGTTCTACCTTTGCTTCGTTTTCATAGTGTGTTCTTAGATCCAGTACTTTTTGCATAGCAAAGTTAAAAGGCTTCAATTAGACACCTGCCATTTTTATACTAAAATTTGAGGAAGAGAAAGTTCCTGGTCCTGTTCCATAGATACAAGCTCAAGAGGACTTTTTTCCGCTTCTGTATCTTCCGGCTCTTCTTCCTCATCATTATTTTCCACAAGCAATTCTCTTGGCTGGAAAATAGCCATTTCTTCTTCGGGAATCTCTATACCGGCAATTTCACCCAAGGCTCTAAGTGTTTCGGGTATGGAAGATCTCTCATCTATCGCTTGTAAAAGAAACTTATCAATTTCCTCTTTTTTTGCTATGGCTGCATCAATGTTAGCGTTTGATCCTTGTTTATATGCACCAACATTGATCAGGTCTTCGGATTCTGCATAATCGGCCATAAGGTTGCGTACCACACTAACAGCTTTTTTGCTTTCCTCGCCGGCCACTATATTGGCAAGGCGTGAGATAGAGGCAAGTACATCTATTGCAGGGTAATGATAACGCTGGGCAAGATTACGGGACAGTACTATGTGCCCGTCAAGTATACCCCTGACTGTATCGGCTACAGGCTCGTCCATATCATCGCCGTCTACAAGTATAGTGTAAAAACCTGTAATGCTTCCCTTTTTGGATGTACCGCTTCGCTCAAGTAGTTTTGGCATGGAATCGAACATGGAGGGAGGATAACCCCTTGTAGCAGCAGGTTCTCCTGTTGCAAGTCCTATCTCCCTTTGAGCCCTTGCAAAGCGGGTAAGGGAATCGAAAAGAAACATTACATCCAATCCCTGGTCCCTAAAATATTCGGCAACGGCTGTTGCAACATAGGCACCACGGAGGCGTGCAAGGGGCGGTGAATTGGATGGGGTAATGATAATTACGCTCCTTGACAATCCTTCAGGGCCAAGGTCGTTCTCTATAAACTCATTAAGTTCCCTGCCCCGCTCTCCAATTAATCCTATTACGTTTACATCGGCATTTGTGTTTCTTGCTATCATTCCAAGCAGTGTAGATTTTCCTACTCCTGAGCCTGAAAAGATCCCAAGCCTTTGACCTCTGCCTACTGCAAGAAGGCCATCTATAGCACGTATGCCTGTACATATCCTGTCTTTAATTCTGGGGCGGCTGAAAGGATCAGGGGATTCCGCCATGGCAGGATAACGCAGAGATGAATCTATCTCCGGCTTCCCGTCCAGGGCTTTTCCAAAGGGGTCAAGTATACGGCCAAGTAGTTTATTCGAGACTGCAACACCAAGACTGGCTCCGGAGGCGACAACACGGCATCCTATTTCTATACCTTCTGTGTCCCCATAAACCATGAGCTGTACGGTTTCGTTTTTTAGGCCTACAACTTCCGCCTGTACCTGCTTTCCATTGCCAAGTTCTATGCGGCAAATTTCCCCTATAATTGCCTGGGGTCCCTTGCTTTCTATAAGTAGGCCCTGCACCCTGTTAACATGACCTACGCATTTTATAGGGTCTGTAAGAGTGACAGTATCCAGGTATTTAGAAAAAAGATCGCTCATCCTATGGATCCTTATTTACTTTCTTTTTGTTTTTCTATTACTTTCATGGGAGAAATTTCCAGTATCTTTGTTTCCAGCTCGGTTAGCTGGCTGGATATGCGTGCGTCTATCTCTCCAAAGTCGGTTTCTATGATACAACCGCTGGCATCTACTGAGGGGTCTTCCATAATCTGGAAAGATTTTACTCCTTCTACAAGATTGATGAACTCCTTGGTATGCTCTGTTGAAAGGTCTAAATCCTGCAGATTTACCCTGACTATTACGTTCCCGCGTATCTTAACTTTTTTAAGGGCCTCTTTTATGTTGTTAACTATAACATCACGCTGGTTTTCAGATATTACTTTAATTACTTTACGGCTTAAAAGAAGAACAAGGTTTACTATATCCTGCTCTGTTTCTTCCAGGATTTCTCCTCTCCTTCCCTGTGCTCTCTCCAGAACAAGGTGGGTTCTTTGGATAAGCCTTTCTACCTCTGCCTTGCCTTCGTTATACCCTTTTTCGTATCCGCTAGTGCGGCCCTCTTCTTCCGCGTTTTTTTTACCTTCATCAAAAATAGCCTGGCTCTCTGCTTTTAAAACTTCAGCTTCCAGTTTCGCTTCTGCAATTATTTTATCTGCCTCTTCTTTGGCAAGATTTTTTATGGATTCCCCTTCCTCTTTTGCACTTTCTGCATCCAGCTCGGCTTTGGCCCTGGCTCTTGCGGTAATTTCATCGGCGTCTCTATTTGCATCTTCTAATAGAACTTTTTTTTCTTCTTCCCACTGGTTTCTGAAAAATTCTACTTCTCGCTTTATATCTTCCACTGTAGGACCTGTATATACTTCTTCCTGAGTCTGAACTTCAGTCTGCTCTTCTTCCACAAAGGCAAGATGCGCAAGCTCGGGAAAAGCAGTCGGAGGAGCCAGGATAACCCTTCCTCCGGCAAGCTCAATTTCACCTGGTCTGAATACCGCTTTAGTCATGGGATTTTTCCTTAAACCACCATTTCATCTTCACCGGATCTTGCAATTACAATCTCTCCGGTATCTTCCAGATGGCGTATAATGGACACTATTTTCTGCTGTGCTTCTTCCACATCCTTTAACCTAACTGGGCCCATATACTCCATATCTTCTTTTAGCATTCCCGCAGCTCTTTTACTCATGTTCCTGAATATCTTGTCCTGTACTTCGGTATCCACACTCTTAAGGGCTTTTGCAAGTTCCTGAGAATCTACTTCCCTCATAACTTTCTGTATGGACCTGTCATCCAGCATAACAATATCTTCAAATACGAACATGCGTTTCTTGATCTCTTCTGCAAGTTCAGGATCCTCATCTTCCAGCTGCTCAATGATCTGTTTTTCAGAAGCTCTGTCTACAAGGTTTAATATTTCTACTATGCTTTCTACGCCGCCTGCTGCTGAATAATCTTCGCTTGACAGGGTGGAAAGCTTTTTCTCCAAAACGCGCTCTACTTCGCGCAAAACTTCAGGACTGGTTCTGTCCATGGTAGCTATGCGCCTTGCTACATCACTTTGCACTTCGTGAGGTAAATTCTGTAAAATAATTGATGCCTTGTTTGGTTCAAGGTATGCCAAAATAAGTGCAATGGTCTGGGGATGCTCCTGTTGTATAAAGTTTAGTAGATGAGCAGGATCTGTACGGCGTATAAAATCAAAAGGTCTTACCTGCAAGCTCGAAGTCAGCCTGTTGATTATATCTATGGCTTTCTGGCTGCCAAGGGATTTTTCCAGTAACTCTCTTGCAAAGTCTATACCACCTGTGGATATAAACTGATTCGCCATCATGAGTTCCTGGAATTCCTGTAAAATGGCATCTTTTTGTTCCGGGTCTACGGCATCAAGCCTGGCAATTTCGAAGGTTAAGGTTTCTATTTCGTCTTCCCTGAGGTATTTAAAAATCTCGGCAGAAATTTCTGAACCTATGGTAACAAGGAATATAGCTGCCTTTTGCCTGCCGCTATACTCCTTTTGACCTTTTTTCTTTCCGGTAGCAGGTGCAGTCCCGGTACTGGAAGAAGCCTGTATTCTTGCCATTTTATTCCTCCATTAACCAGGTGCGGATGAGCTGTGCTGCGTCTTCCGGATGCTCTCTGGTCATGTTAACCACAGATTCCTGAAGATCAAGCCGGCTTCTTTCCTCGACAGAAAGGGATACATCCATTCCTTCTTCTGCATCCAGAAGTGCCTGCTGCCTGAGTGCTTCTTCACGGCGGGCTCTTTCTTCGGCTTCCAGTCTCTTTCTTCTCTCAATTTCCCTTGAAATTGTCCTTATAAGGATGAAGGCAACAAGAAGTACAGCAAGACCGCCGAAGAAAACCATAATTCCCGTTTCAAACTGTTTTTGCCTGAAGTATTCGGCATCTTCCTCTTCGAATTCCCTGCTGCGATCAAAGGCAATATTATGTACAGTTACAGAATCTCCTCGGGCAATATTAAAACCTACTGCATTTTGTATCCAGGTCTGTACCTGCCTTATATCTTCCGGAGAAATAGGTGTATATATTCTTTCTATAGAACCGTCTTCTCCAATTACAGGGTTACGGTTACTATCATATCTCATGCGCCAGGTGCCGTCAATATTTACAGAAACAGTAATCCTGTTAATTTCGGGGCTTCTTTCTTCCTGTATATTCCTTTGCCCAATTTCTTCATTTAATCTTACAGTTTCCTGTTCCACCCTTCCAAACATGGTGCTATTGTCTCTGTATGTAGGAGGTACATTTCCTTCTACTCCTACAGGACCCTCAGGAATTAAACCTGTGCCTTCCCAGGTGGTTCTGGACACTGCACTGGAACGGGTTACAGATATTGCATACTCTGAATCGTCATAGGGGAGACCCGGGGTTCTTTCTCTAATAACAGTGGGAATGAACTGGGTTTCTGTAATGGATCTCTGTGACATATCCATAGTTATATTTACGTTAAGGTCTCTTACCCTTTCTTCACCAAAGGTACTTCTTAAAGCAGAGAGTATCCTTGCTGCATATTGAGCTTCAAACTCCTGCCTCATCCTGTTTTCCCTTTGGATAAGGTTAAGCCTGTCTAAACCGGCAAGATCTTCAAAATTGTTTAGTATCATACCCCTGTGGTCGGTAATAACTATGTTCTCTGTTCTTAGTCCTTCAACCGCAAATTGCAGCAGTTTTTGTATGCCTTCAATTTTCCTGCGGTTTGTAGCAATGTCGCTGCCCGGAGACGGCACTATGCTGACACTGGCTGTTACAGGGTTTTGCTCTGAAGCAAAAAGCCTGTCTGCAGGAAAGACTATGTTTACATTGACATTATCTACATCATCCAGTGCTTTTAGGTGATCTGTTACCATTTGTGTAATGGCACGCTGCAGGTTAACATTTCTCTCAAAGTCTGTAGTTGTCCAGCTCTCCCTGTCAAACACATCCCAGGGGCTTGTGTTAGGCGGAATTAGATCTTCACGGATAAGGATATTTCTCATGCGCTGTGCAGTAATTTCATCGCGCACCTGAACGACTCCGGAGGCACTTACAACAGGGATTACCCCTTCCTGATTTAATCTTGTAACTATGCGGTCCCGCGCAAGTTCATCCCTTATGGGAACACTGATTACAGGAAAAAGATTGGGACTTGATGAAACTGAGACTAAAGAGCCCAGTCCTATCACTACAGCAAGTACTATACCTATAAGGACTAAACGTTGAGGCATGGTCCACTTGCCCCAGAGTGCACCCAGCTGGGCGATTATTTTTTTAATTACTTCCATTTTCCCCCTCCCCTGCTAAAAAACTTCAGTTTTTTTGCCAAAAAACTTCGTTTTTTAGCTTAGGAGTTTTTACTATGTAAAAACTCCATGCATTTATTTTATCTAGTGTTAATAAGGTCTCTCCATGCCTGAACCAGGCGGTTTAAAACACTTCTTGTTATATCTAAACTCATATTTGCAGTTGCCTGCGCAATGGTTATATCATGAACATCAATTGAATCCGGATCCAAAATTGCCGCTTGATTTATCATACTGGCAAAGTTCTGATCTGCAGAAACCCTGTCCAGTGCGCTTAACATTGTTTCGGACAGGCCCCCCGAACGTACTGCACCTTCGGCTCCTATTATCCTGCCTACTTCGTTTATGCGCGCACCCTGATTTAAAAAATCCTCCACGCCTGTCCTCATATGGTTTACATGAGTTGCAGTCATTTCTATATCAGACATTCCCAATAATGGTCTTCCTATAGTCATTTATTCCCCTCCTATCTTCTGCCAATTTCCAGAGCTCTCTGGAACATGGTCTTGGTTCCCTCTATTACAGAGGCATTTGCCTCATATGCCCTTGAAGCGGCTATCATGTCTACCATTTCGGTAACTATATCCACATTGGGCATTTCTACATATCCTGCATGAGGCCCTGTTAAAATTGCATCAGGATGATTGGGATCCCATACAAGTCTTGTTTCGGTAGCAAAATCCTTCTGAATTTCCATAACCCTTACACCCCTGCCCGGTCCTGTATCCATACCCTGTGGCAGAAAGGGAGAGTTCCAATGGGGACCTGTTACCATGGGACGCATTACGGTTCGGCTCCTCCTGAAAGGACCTCCCTCTGTAGTGCGGGTAGTGGTTGCATTGGCAATATTGTCGGCTATTACATCGGCTCTTAGCCTTTGGGCTGACATCCCTGTGGATGCTATGTTAATTGCAGAAAAAAGTCCCATTATTCACTCCTATATAAAGCGGCGGTATCGCCGCTTAAGTTAAATCGGAAATTAACACGAAGTGTTAATTATGACTCTCCTATCCTCTTAAGGCCAGGCTAACCTGACCAAATTCATATGCAGCCGACTGAGCAAGCAGCATATACCTTAATTGATTCTTTAAAAGCAAATTGAACTCTTCTTCGGGGTCTACATTATTACCGTTATTATTAGTTTGGCTTACATAGTCCAACACACGCCGGGGCATTACTTCCCTATAATCTCTTGGTTCCCAATCTGTTAAATGGTTTTCGTGGGTTAAAGTGAGTTCCAGAGCAGGTCTGCGCCTCTCTGTATCCAGTGCCCTGTTTACCTCTGCTTCAAAAGTTACATCGCTGCGCTTGAAATTAGGTACCTCGGCATTTGCCAGGTTATTTGCGATTACCCCCTGGCGCAGGGACGAGGTACTCATTCCCCTGTGAAGCATGTCTATAGTTCTGGCGAAAGTACTGTTTACCATCATTTTTTTTCCTTTACTTTTCTTCCTTTGCTAAGATCATCGGCATAGCAAAAAAATTCTTGAAAAAAGGTAAACGAGTTTGCTCTAAATCTTTTCATTCCCCTCCCAACTAATAATTACAAAATATATCTTCCCAAATCCTGGTCTTTTACCAGGTCTTTTAATTTATCTTCTACATAGTTCTCGGTTATAGGTACCTTGGCAGGGCTAATATCCGGAGCTTCAAAGGATAATTCTTCCAAAAGTGCTTCCATTATGGTATGAAGCCTCCTGGCTCCTATATTCTCAAGGCGGGAATTTACCTCTGCGGCCAGATCTGCCAACCTATCTATTGCCTCGGGGGTAAATTCTATTTCTACATCCTCGGTTGCCATTAGTTCTACATACTGCTTTGTAAGGGCGTTTTTTGGCTCCGTAAGTATGCGAAGGAAGTCTTCTTTGCCAAGAGAATCAAGTTCCACCCTTAAAGGGAAGCGCCCCTGTAGTTCGGGTATTAAGTCGGAAGGCTTTGCAAGGTTAAAGGCGCCTGCTGCGATAAACAGGATATGATCGGTATTTACAGGGCCCCACTTGGTATTTACTGTAGCTCCCTCTACTATGGGGAGTATATCACGCTGTACTCCCTCTCTTGATACATCAGGACCACTGCCTCTTTCGTTTTTAACAGCAATTTTATCCATCTCGTCTATAAAAATAATCCCTGTTTCCTCTACCCTGCTCCTTGCTTCGTCATTGACCTTGTCTCTGTCTATAAGTTTTTCAGATTCTTCGTTTATTAAAATTTCCCTTGCTCTTTTTACAGGGAGTTCTTTACGCTTTTTTCCCCCTCCAAAAAAGCCGGCTATTCCTGAAAGGCTGGATTCTATATCCTCCATATTTGCACCCATCATTTCGAAGGCGGGGAACTGGGGGCTTTGGTTTACACTAATTTCTACCAGCCTTTCTTCCAGCTTACCCTCTCTTAGCATGGTCCTAAACTTCTCTCTTGTTGGGTTGGGCTCGGCTTCCTTGGGACCTTCTTCTTCCTCCGCAGCTTTTTCAACTTCCCTATCTTCTGTCTGAGATGCGGCTGTATTTTGTACATTGGTAGGTATACCTATCTGTATGGCAGTTCCCATTAGGGAAGAGCCTGTATTGGGATCCGTTGGAATTGTAAAGGTTCCCATAGGCCTTACTACAGGTGCAGAGGACTTTTTTTCCTTTGTTTTTTTTCCGTCATGCAGGAGCAGATCCAAAAGGAGTTCTTCTGTACGCTTTTCAGCTTCGGTAGTAACGGTTTCCTGCATTTCCTGCTTAACCATCTGCACTCCGGCAGCCATTAAATCCCTAACCATGGATTCTACATCCCTGCCCACATAACCTACTTCGGTATACTTAGTGGCTTCTACTTTAATAAAAGGAGAGTTGGTAAGTTTTGCAAGACGGCGGGCAATCTCTGTTTTACCTACACCGGTTGGTCCTATCATTAGTATATTCTTGGGAGTAATGTCATCCCTCATTTCGCTTCGTATTTTAAGGCGGCGCATGCGGTTCCTTAAAGCAACGGCAACTGCTCTTTTTGCATTCTTCTGACCTACTATATATTTATCAAGTTCCAGTACTATCTCTCTTGGAGTTAATTTATCAATTTTTTCCTGCATTACTTTCTCCTGTTTACTTTCCATTACAATTCTTCTATGACTATATTGTTATTGGTATAGACACAAATTTCCCCGGCTATCTGTAAACTTTTTTCTGCTATCTCCCTGGCAGAAAGATCAGAGCCATCAAGGTATGCCAAGGCAGCGGCATAAGCGTAATTTCCGCCTGAGCCTATTGCAAGTGCATCTTCTGCCGGCTCTATAACATCCCCTGTGCCGGATACCAAGAGGGTTTTTTCTTTATCTGCAACAAGCAGCATAGCCTCAAGGCGCCTAAGAGCCCTGTCGGTGCGCCATTCTCTTGCAAGCTCCACAGCGGCTCTTGCAAGATCACCTGAGTACTCTTTAAGTTTAGCTTCGAAGCGATCAAAAAGCGCAAAGACATCGGCTGTTGCACCTGCAAAACCGCAGAGTACCTTACCATCCAAAAGACGCCTAACCTTGCGTGCGTTATTCTTCATAACAGTGGGACCAAAACTTACCTGACCGTCTCCGCCCATTGCCACAGATCCGTTACGGCGCACTGCCAAAATTGTCGTTGCCCTTATTTTATTGTCTTCCAAATTTACTTCCTTTCCCCGCCGTGAGGGTGAGCCTTATTGTAAACTTTCCTTAAACGTTCTATATCTACATGCGTATAACGCTGAGTGGTACTTATGCTTGCGTGCCCAAGGAGTTCCTGAACTATTCTGACATCGCAGCCTGAATTTACAAGGTGTGTGGCAAAACTATGACGCAGTGAATGCGGTCTAATGTTTTTTCCAAGACCCGACCTTTCAGCATACTTTGAAATAATCCATCTTACTCCGGGAACAGAAATGGGGGCACCTTTTAAGCTAATAAAAAGACAGTCGGTGGGATGCTCTGCTTTTATGCGCTCCTTTCTAAGTGGAAGATATGCCTGTATGGCTTCTTTTACTTCATCAGAAAAGAAGACCCTCCTTTCCCTGTTTCCCTTGCCTATAATCCTCGCACAGGAAAGGTCTTTTTCCATATCTTTTATTTTTAAGGAGGCAGTTTCGGAAATCCTAAGACCTCCCGAATACATGGCAAGAATCAATGCCTTATCTCTTTCCGGCCATAATATACCTGACTTTTCAGGCAGAAGCGAGAACTGTGCCATTTCTTTTTCCCAAAGAAAGGCAGGAAGTGTTTTTGGGGTACGGAGATTCTTTAAAAGAGAAGATGGATCATCTTCGCGATAGGCAAAGCGTATTAGCCATCGGTAAAAGCCGCGTATGGAAGAAAGTGTACGGTTCACACTTACGGACGCTATCCCTTCTGATGTAAGCACCCCTATAAAAGCCCTGACTTGTTCCATCTCGGCATCTTCGGGAGCTACACCAAGCTTATCACAGTGTTTTTCAAAGTTAGCTAGGTCTCTCCCGTAAGCTGAGATGCTCCTTGGAGAAATTTGACGGACAGAGGCAAGGTAATCAAGATAGTCTTTAATTTTATTCTCCATCCTCTTCCTCTGCTGTTGATTCGCGAAGATAATCGCATTCAGTATTTATACAGGTACGGTAAGTACCTCTTTTTTTGTCATGTTTTTCTACCATAAACCAGTTGCATTTTGGGCAGTACTGATTTACAGGCTTAAAATGAGAAATAAAATCACATTCAGGATAGTTACTGCAGCCGTAGAATTCCTTGCCCCTGCCCTTCATGGTTTTTCGCGATACAACATCACCGTCACATTTTGGGCACTTTGCAAGAGGCAGGGATTTTGGGTTCCTGCACTCGGGGAAACCGGAACAGGCAAGAAAAAAGCCGTGCCTTCCAAGTTTTTTTACCATGCTTTTTCCGCATTTTTCGCAGACATAGTCTGTTACTTCATCCAGAGTTCCCTTGTAGGATTCCAGCGTCTTGCCTACTTCGTCCACCCTGTCTTTAAAAGGGTCCCAAAACTCCCTAATCATATCCGGCCAGTGGACATGGCTTTCTTCTACTTCATCAAGCTTATTTTCCATGGAGGCTGTAAAACCTGCATCAACGAGACCGGGGAAATTTTCTACAAGGAGATCGTTAATCATCCTTCCAAGTATCGTAGGCACGAGCTGCTTATTTGATCTTGTAACATAGTACCTGTCAAGCAAAACAGAAATTATGGGCACATAGGTGGATGGTCTTCCTATGCCTTTTTCTTCCAGTGTTTTAATAATGGATGCATCTGTAAAACGCGAAGGCCCCTGGGTAAAATGCTGTTCGGGTCTGAACTGGTCTACCTTAACCTTATCTCCCTTTTTAAGCGGAGGGTAGGTATTTTCTTTTTCATCCTTGGAATTAAGGAGCTTCATTACCTGGTAAAAACCTTTTTCAATTATTTTGCTGCCTGTTATGCGAAAAATACCTGAGTCATTATTTTTTGTTACACTAATGTCTACGCTTAGTGTCTTTGTTCTGGCATTACCCATTTGGCTGGAAACAAAACGCTCCCATATTATGGTGTAAAGCCTTAACTGATCCCGGCTTAAGTGTTCTTTAATTTCATCGGGAGTGTAGCTGACATAGGTTGGCCTTATGGCTTCGTGGGCATCCTGGGCTTTTCTTCCTGTTGTATATTCATTGGCAGTTTCAGGCAAAGCTTTGGGATATTTTTTTCCTATCCATTCCCTTACTTCTGTAAGTGCCGTTTGCGAAACACGGACAGAATCGGTACGCATATAGGTAATTAAACCAACACGGGATGAATCAAGGTTTATTCCCTCATAGAGCTGCTGGGCTATCTGCATTGTTTTTCTTGAGGTAAAGCCAAGCCGTGTTGCGGCAGTCTGTTGAAGCTGGGAAGTAGTAAAGGGAGGACGCGGTCTAATTGTTCTTTCTGACTCTTTGGTTTCACTTACTATGCATTCTGCATCTTTAATTAATTTTATTATTTCGTTGACTTCTTTTTCGTTTTTTAAAAGAGGTTTTTCGCCGTTCCATGAAATTAACTGGGCAGTATAGGAACTTTTTCCTACTTTAAAATCCGCCTCCAGGGTCCAGAACTCATCGGGGAAGAAACTCTCTACCTCTTTTTCCCTGTCGCATATAAGGCGCAAGGCTACAGACTGTACACGCCCGGCAGAAAGACCGTTCTTTACCTTCTTCCAAAGCAATGGAGAAAGGTTGTACCCTACAAGCCTGTCCAGAACACGCCGGGCCTTTTGTGCATTGACCTTGGCTTCGTCTATTCCGGAAGGGCTGCTGACTGCCTCCTGAATTGCTCCGGGTGTAATTTCATTAAAACTAATACGCTGTATAGGTACTGTGCTGGTTTTTGCGTTAATTGCATTTCTTAAATGCCAGGCTATGGCCTCGCCTTCCCTATCGTTATCACTTGCAAGCAGGACCATGCCCGCTTTTTTTGCATCTCCCTGAAGCTCTTTTAATAATTTTGCCCTGCCCCTGACTGTAATATATTCAGGTTCAAAATTGCCATCCACATTAATGGCAAGCCTGGACTTGGGTAGATCTATTAAATGACCCATAGATGCCTTTACCGTATATGAAGGGCCAAGATACCTTTCTATGGTATTTGCCTTGGCAGGTGATTCCACAATTACGAGAATTTTTTTGTCGGTTTTTTTCTTTTTAAGCGCCATGATGTAAATTCCTTATACCTCAATTTCTAAATATTCTGCCAGAGCCGATGCCATAGAAAGCCCTGTACTGTTTTTATATTGCACTTTTTCTGCTGTATTAAATCCCTTAAGGGGTAAATTCCATTCACAAAGAATGTCATTGGCAGAAGAAACAATTTTTGCTCCATCCTGTACCAAATAAGCAGTACCTTTTCCTTTTGGAGAATTTACTCCGCATTCATGAACCCAAAGATCCCTGTCTTGCTCCAGTGCATATTGTGCCGTGATTAAGGCTCCCGATTTTTCGGGGGCTTCCACTATAACTGTGCCTCGACTCAGGGCAGATATTATCCTGTTTCGGGCAGGAAATGTCCAGCGCTTTGGGCTTGTTCCGGGAGCGTATTCAGAGAGAATAATTCCCCCTGTATCCAGGATACGCCTTGCAAGTTCCCTGTTTGCTGTAGGGTATACCATATCCGGACTGGAACCAAGTACCGCTACTGTAGCTGCTTTTCCTTCAATATTGCCTCTATGAGCCATTGCGTCAATACCCATTGCAAGCCCTGATACAACATTAATACCTGCTCTCCCTAGTTCCATACTGAGCTCAAATGCTGCTTTTGCTGCCTGGCTGCTTGGCTTTCTTGTACCAACTACTGCTGCCATTGGTTTTTCTGAATCCGGCAGACAGCCTCTATAAAAGAGTAAAAAAGGCGGATCAAAAATTTCCCTAAGGAGGGGGGGATATGATTGATCCCTGATTGATAAACAATGTATCCCAATTTTTAGTAAAAGGGCTGCATCATTTTCTGCCTTTTTTCTTATTTCCTCCATCCTGATAGTTTTAGTACCAAGTGATAATCCAAGTAAATTTTCAATATCTTTTTTTGATATTTTTATTAACTCATCTTCACTTTTAAATTTAAAGGCCAGTTCTATCTGTTCCTTTGCTTTAAGCCCGGGGATTCTGAAAAGCATAAGATCAAGCAAAGGAAAATGAACATTAGTCATCTATGCTACTCCAGTTTTTAAGATTTGGGAGATACTTTTTATGACTGTCACGCAGATGGCTCTGATCAATATGGGTGTAGATCTGGGTCGTTGCAATATCCGAATGCCCGAGAAGTTCCTGAACTGATCTTAGATCTGCTCCTCCTGCAAGTAGTTCAGTTGCAAAAGTATGCCTTAGTGTATGAAGCTTTGTTCCTAGAGAAGCTTCTATGGCAAGCTTTTTATAATTTTTCCATATACCTTTTCTGCTAAGTCTTTTTCCGTACCTGTTAATAAAAAGTGCATTAACAAATCTATGTCCCAGAATTTTTTGCCTTGCATCTTTTAAATAGCTTTTAAGCCAAAAGTGAGCCTCAGAACCATAAATAACCAGTCTTTCTTTATCTCCTTTCCCTCTGACCCTGGCAAGATTCTTGTCCAAAAATAGATCGTCCAGATCCATGTTTACTGCTTCGGAAATCCTAAGGCCGGAAGAGTATATTAACTCATATAGAGCCCTGTTACGTATACCAGGCAATGTATCTATAGGAATTTTCGAAAGCAGCCTGTCTACATCATCCCTGTTGTGCACTTCCGGCAGCCTGTCATAAGGCCGGGGTCTTTCCAGCATTTTTACAAAAGCTGTGTTCTCTTTGTAACCTTCGCTTTCCAAAAATCTGTAGAAGGAACGCAAGGCAGAAATTGCCTTTGCTATGGAACGTGAATCCAGTCCGTCCACATTTTGCCGGAAGCTGAGGTAGCGGCTAAGGTCAGATAGCTTTCCCATGGGGATTTCTTCTTTATCCAGCCATTCAAGATATTTTCGTATCTCTATCCTGTATGTGTCAACTGTTAATGGTGCTCTCCGCTCCAGTGCCAATAACCAGGAATAGTATCCGTCCAAAAGAGATAAATTATTCACGGCATTAAAGAGCAATGCGCCTGTCCCTTATAACAGTAGGAACATCAAGATCCTCTCTTGCATATTTTAACTCGTCCCGGAAATTTCTTGGAGGCAGTATATCGTTATTAGTTGTATTACCGGTCAGGTTTTCAAATTCATTATGGCTTATAAGCTCAGAATTAATGGGCTTAACAATTGCAGAACTTGAAGAGAGCTGCTTGTTTTGCTTAACACTAAAACCTGTAGCAATAACTGTTACACGTATCTTATCATCCAGACCGGAATCCAGATACATACCCGGAATAACAATGGGGCTTAACAATTGCAGAACTTGAAGAGAGCTGCTTGTTTTGCTTAACACTAAAACCTGTAGCAATAACTGTTACACGTATCTTATCATCCAGACCGGAATCCAGATACATACCCGGAATAACAATGGCATTCTTGTCCATATCAGCCGTTATGCGCTTTACTACATCTTCGTATTCAACAAGGGGCAGATCCTCGCTGCCTGCAACATAAATAAGGGCTCGTGTAGCACCTTTAATGGAAGTATCTTCCAACAGGGGATTGTCCAGTATGCTGGAAACTGCAGTTTCTACTCGGTTCTCTCCGTTGCCAAAACCTATTGCCATTAAAGCTTCACCTTGATCTTTCATAACAGTTTTTGCATCTGCAAAATCTATATTTATTAAACCGGTTTCAATAATGCTGTCAGAAATTCCCTGCACACCTTGCCTTAATATATCGTCTGCACGGCGGAAAGCTTCGGGTATGCTTGTTTTGTTATCTACATTGTTAAGCAGTCTTTGGTTTGGTATAACAATAAGGGTATCTACCGCTTCCTTTAGTTTTGCTATTCCCTTTTCTGCCAATTCCATGCGGTAGTTTTTTTCAAAATCGAATGGAGTAGTTACAACAGCAACGGTAAGAGCTCCCTGTTTTTTTGCAATCTCTGCAATTACTGGAGCAGCTCCGGTTCCTGTTCCCCCACCCATACCTGTGGTAATAAATACCATATCGGCGCCTTCAATAATTCTTGATATTTCTTCCTTATTTTCAAGGGCAGCTTTTTCACCTATTTCAGGCATTCCACCTGCGCCCATTCCATTGGTTATTTGAGCACCAATCTGCAGCTTAATATCCGCCGCATTATTTCTAAGGGATTGAATATCAGTATTAATGGCTACAAATTTTACACCTTTAATACCGCGGTCTATCATTCTGTTAACCGCATTACAGCCACCGCCTCCGGCTCCAATAACCATTATGGAAACCGCCTCGTCCATTCTCGAAAGTTCCTTTAAAACTTCGTAATTCATCATGACCCCCTCCCGAATCATATATAAAATTTACACCATGCTCTTACGGGCCCGGTATTTATTTAAAAAAATTCTTTTTCAAACCATTCCTTTAATTTATCCCACACTCTAGGTGATCCTTTTTCCCAGTTTCTTCCTTCTGCAATTCCTATTCCTTCCCTTATTGATCTGTCATAACCTTCCAGTACAAGACCAACAGCAGTAGCATAGGCAGGATTACGGTAATCTGCAACAAGACCGCCTACAGGTAAAGGCGTACCAACCCTGACAGGCCTGTTAAAAACTTTTGCAGCAAGGTCAGGTGCACCAAGGAGCTGCGCTCCTCCTCCTGTTAATACAACTCCGCCTCCCATGGCTTTATTATATATAAGCTTATCAAGCCTTTCCTTTACAAGGCGGAAGGTCTCTTCCATCCTTGGTTTGATAATATCAAGAATATCTCTCCTGGGGATGGCCTGCGGTGCTCTTCCCCCAACTCCGGGAACTATAATTTCGTCTTCTTCTTCAAGGAAAGGCTCCCAGCAGCAGCCTGCTTCCAGTTTAATTTTTTCCGCTGTTTCAAAAGAAATATTGCGCATAATGGAGATATCACTTGTTACCTGGGTGCCTCCGGCAGGTATGGTACTGATGGAATAAGGAGCTCCCTCTGAGTAAACGAGCACATTGCTTGTACCGCCGCCTAGGTCTACAAGGATAACGCCAAGTTCCTTTTCTTCAGGAGTCAATACTGACCTGCCTTCTGCAAGTGACTGCAGTACAAGGTCTTTAACCCTAAACCCTGCCCTATTTACGCATTTAATAAGATTCTGAGCACCTGTAGTAGAACAGGTAATAATATGGACTTCTGCTTCCAACCTTACACCTATCATGTTAAGGGGATCTGTTATGCCTTTTTGATCATCTACGATATAACTTTGCGGTATAACTTCCAAAAGACGTCTGTCCATGGGTATCATTACAGCCTGTGCAGCCTCAAGAACACGTTTAATATCGTCTTCTCCAATTTCGCGCACTTCCCTGTTTTTCCCGGTTACAGCAACTACACCGCGGGAGTTTATCCCTTCTATGTGACTGCCTCCTATCCCCGTCCATACTTCATGTATTTCCCTGCCGCTCATCATTTCTGCAGCTTCTATTGCCTGGGATACAGAGCGAAGGGTTGCTTCGATGTTTACAACAACACCCTTTCTTAAACCTGTGGACGGGCTGGTACCGACGCCTGTAATTTCCAGAATTCCATCTTCGTTAACTTCGCCTATTACGGCGCATACCTTGGTTGTTCCTATATCTAGACCAACCACTAAAACTTCATTACTCAAAGAATGCCTCCCTTGGTACATATGAAGCTATACCGCTGCGAAAATCAAGACTGTCCACTGCTCCTGTTATTAAACCGCCGTTATTGGACGCAAGAACATCAATCATCAAAAGCGTATAACGCAATATATCTTCATTTAGCTCTGACAAACGCACCCTAATATTACTGTGCATGGGGAAAATTTCTATATCGTAAGCATCCCAGGCTCTGCGGTTAATCTTTATTTCCGATACGGCACCAAGCAAAAGCGGGGATGATATCTGCAGTTTTTCAAGTTCCAAAAACAGGGAATTAAAGAGATCAGGAAGTTTCATTCCCGGAAATGGTTCTTCTATAATTAGACCTGATATTACAGGTAAAGAAAAAGCACTATTGCTTACATCTGTCCCTATTTCGAATATAACTCCCTGGCTGTCTATTAAAAGCGGAATCGTTATACCGCCTATACTTGTAAATGCAGATGCAACCGCTCTTCTGCCTTCCAGAACTATATGCAGACGATCCGGGAAATGTCTATATACCCTTGCTGATTCAAGAAAACTGTAGCGCATTAAAGACCTTTCTATCATTTCAGGGTTAGCATTAAAATAAGACATATCATTGCCAATTTGTGCCATAAAAAGGACATCTTCCCTTGTAATTTCACCTCTTCCTATGGCTTCCAGCCCGGAAATATCTATCCTTGCAAGAGGTCTAAAAGGACTAACACCCAAAAGCCAGATTAATTCTGCTGCCAGAATTAAAGAGGCCATAATAATAAATATTTTAAGAATTTTATCAAAACGGCGGGTAAAGGGATTAGTTTCTTCCTGGACCATATACTCTCCTGCCATTTTAGTAATCCTCTCTGTCATAGTAAGCATCGTTATTACCTGTATAGTTATACTTTTGTTCAAGAGTGTTACGTGAAATATTTACAATAATGCCCGCCATAATTAGGGTAATAAAAAATGAAGATCCTCCGGATGAAAAGAAAGGCAGAGGAATACCTGTAGCAGGGAGTGCTCCGGCTGTTACAGAAATGTTAAGTAAAACCTGCGAAATAATCATTGTAACAAGGCCTGCTCCCAAAAGCCTGTAGAAGGGATTTTTATTCTTCATTGATGATAAATAGCCCCTAACAGTAAAAACTCCAAAGAGAAGACAGAAAAGAATTACACCCAAAAAACCCATTTCTTCCGCATAGGAGGCAAAAATAAAATCTGAATGAATTTCCGGAACACTTACTATTTTTCTTATTCCCTGTCCTATGCCTGTTCCCCAAAAACCGCCTGAATTAATTGCAGATACAGATGCACTTACCTGATACCCTGCTCCCAGCGGCTGATACTCGGGGATTACAAAGCTCATAACCCTTAAAATTCTATGCTCTTTATTTAATATCATGAATGCGGCTGATGGAATAATAATAAAAATAGCACTAAGGAAGAACCTGAACTTAATCCCCGCAAGAAAGAAAATAAACAATGCATTAAGTGCAAGGAAAATTGCAGTAGAAAAGTTGTTCTGCAGAAATATAATAATAAAAAAGAGGGCTGTAATTATTGCAGGAGGAATAACACTGCGAGCAAGGCTGTTTAAATTTTCCTTTTTCTTGTCAAAAATATGGGCAAGGTAAAGAGGCAGCGACAATTTTACCAGCTCAGAAGGCTGAAAAGTTTGTCCCCCTATGCCTATCCAGCGTGCAGTATTAGTATGAACATTCTGGCTTGCTGATAAAAAGGGAATAAATGGCAGTATGCAGAAGAAGAGACTCAAGAATACTAAAGGTTTAATAAATTTCCTAATTAGTTCCAGGTTTATTACCGAGGCAATATAAAAAATTGCAAAGCCCATACCCCCAAATACAATTTGACGTCTTAAAAGGTAAGTTCCGTCTCCGGAAAACACCCTCTGGGCATAAGCGTAAGATGAAGAATAAAGCGTAACAAGACCAAGACCTGTTAACAGGAATATACTTGCCAAAAGAATATGATCATGTTTCCGGTTTTTACCGGGAAGCTCCATAGTAAATTTCGTGCTCATAGTTTTTTTATTGGATCTTGAGCGTAGATAACGCTATGATCGCAAACAATCCTCCCAAAATCCAAAAGCGGACAACAACTTTACTTTCTGCCCAGCCGGATAATTCAAAATGATGATGAAGAGGTGCCATTTTAAACACTCTCTTTTTGCGCAGCTTGTAGGATGCAACCTGAATTATTACAGATGCAATTTCCAGTACAAAAACGCCTCCAATTATTAAAATTAAAAGTTCCTTTTTAATTAATAGTGCAATTACGGCAACAACTCCGCCAAGGGAAAGGGAACCCACATCGCCTATAAAGACCTCTGCAGGGTGAGTGTTAAACCAAAGAAAACCTATGCAGGCACCCACAGCTGCAAGACAGAAAATCATGATTTCCCCGGCGCCGGATATAAAAGGAATACCAAGATACTCGGAAAACTCAAAATGTCCCGAAAGGTAAGTGAGTGCCGCTAATGTTATAAAAACAATAATTAAAAGACCAGAAAGTAAACCATCCAGGCCATCGGAAAAATTTACTGCGTTGGATGTACCCATTATTAAGAGTATGCCAAAAGGAACCCAGAATATTCCCATATCAAGAACAGGATCTTTAAAAAAAGGAATATATAAAAGGGTAGTTTCGGCTTCTCCGTTAAGATACATAAAAATAACTACAAAAGCAGCAATGATAAACTGTCCAATTAATTTACCCCGGCCTGATAAGCCGTCTGAATTCTTTTTGGTAACTTTTAAATAATCATCCAAAAAGCCTATTATGCCAAAGGCAACAAGGGTTATTATGCAAATCCATACTTTCCAGTTACTAAAATCCATCCAGAGCAGCATTGATATAAGCAATGATAATATTAAAAACAGCCCACCCATGGTAGGAGTGCCGCTTTTTGTTAAATGTGTGGCAGGTCCGTCTGTTCTTACTGACTGTCCTACCTTTAGTTTTGCCAAAGCCTCAATAATTTTAGGACCAAAAATAAAGCATAAGAGCAGTGTTGTTAATGCTGCATAAGCTCCCCTAAAACTAAGGTATTGAAAAACATTTAAGGGGGTAAAAAATCTTACCAAGGGATAGATAAACTCATAAAACATAAGCATCCCCCACAAGCATTTCTGTTAATGATTCAAGAGCACAGGCTCTGGAGGCTTTAAGAAGAACAAGATCTCCTGTTTCTATATATTCATCCAAAGCTAAGGATAATTCTTCTTTATCTCCTGTATAAAAACAGGGAACCATATTTTTTTCTTCCATTATGTTACGGGCAGCTTCCATTTCTTTTCCATACAGAAATATTTTACTTCCCCTGCTGTATACAAGGCGCTCTCCCAGAGCTTCGTGCGCTTCTTCGCATAATGCACCAAGTTCCATCATGGAACCCAGTACATATACTTTTCTTCCCGGCCAGTCAAGGCTATCGCAAAAATCTATTGCCGCTTTTGCACTATCAGGGTTGGAATTATAACAATCCCTAATTAGGGTTGTTCTGCCTCGGAGTATTTCTCCCCTGCCAAAAAGCGGCTTTACAGATTCAAGGCCCTTGCGTATTGCAGCATTACTTACAGGAACTTCCATGGAAAGTGCAATGGCACTAATTGCATTGTAAAAGTTATGCTTCCCCGGAAGAGAAAAATTGCACTTAACACCGTCCCATATAAACTCTGTACCTGTTAAACCCATGTTTTTTACTGAGCTTAAAGGAGAAAGTTTTTTACTCCCGTAAAAAATTACCTTCCCATTAAGGTCTTTTGCAAGATAATCCCTGTAATCGTCTTCATCAGGAATTAAAGCTTTGTTTTCTCCTGTAAAACAGGAAAAAATATCTTTCTTTTCTTTTGCTATTGCCTCTTTGCTTCCCATATTTCCGACATGTGCCGTTCCTATGTTAGTTATTAAAGCAAGATGGGGATTTAATATTTTTGCAAGGTCTGCAATTTCTCCCGGGTGGTTCATGGCAGCTTCAAAAATACCAACTTGGTGATGAGAGCGTATATTAAAAACAGAAAGGGGAAGCCCTGTTTCTGAATTATAGTTTCCCTTGTTCATTACCAGGGATTTTTCCTGCGATATAATTGCAGAGGCGATTTCTTTAGTACTGGTTTTACCAGAAGAGCCTGTAATACCTATGCGAAGAAGATTGTTAAACTGTTTAATATAAAAAGCCGCTGCATCCTGCAATGCCTTTAGAGTGTTATCAACAACTACAATAACCTTGTCCATATTGCGGCAAAGTCCATGGAGATCTAAGCTTTTATCTTCCAGAGCCGATTTACAAACAAGGGCAGCACTTGCACCTGCTTTAAAAGCAGCTTCCACAAATCTATGCCCATCCAGAGTCGCACCCCGGAGGGCTACGAAGAGACCTCCAGGGTTAATCTCCCTGGAATCGATGGAGACAGAGGAAAATCCCTTATCCGCTATTTGTTTCCCCTCCCCGGCAAACAAATGAGCATTAAGAGCATGACTAAGAGTGGAGAAACTCATTAGTTTTTCCATCAGCGCTCTGTCCCTCCTTCGATTCTAACCTGTAAAACACTTTCCGGTCTTATTCTAGTAAGCCCCAGATCATTTACTGCCACCTGCTCTATCCTTGCAGAAGAAGATAATAAAGCAAAGTTGGCTATTAATTTATTATTCTCACCTATCCACTCATCCTGGACTGCCTCAAGGCGCCTGATATTCCTTTCCAAAGCTCTGTAGTGGTTGGATTGCCAGGCAGCAAAGCCCATGAAAAGCGGAATGGTAAAAATAAAAAAATACAATAAAAAATATGGTCTAATCATTACACTGCCTCATCCAGAATTTTTTCTGCTGCCCGAAAACGTGCGCTTCTTGAGGAAGGATTTCTTCTTAGCTCTTCTTCGCCGGGACTTATGCCCTTGCCCGTAAGTATGCTGAGTATCCTTTGTCCCCTACATTTACATATCGGTGCTTCCGGGGGACATATACAGTCCTTGTTCTTATCTCTAAAGAAGTTTTTTATTATCCTGTCTTCCAGTGAATGAAAACTAATAACCCCCATCCTTCCGCCGGGTTCCAGAATATTGAATGCCTTTTCCAACAGATCTTCCAGGCTGCTTAATTCTCCATTCACAGCAATTCTAAGTGCCTGAAAAGTCTTGGTTGCAGGATGTATGGGACTATGACGGTAGGATGCGGGAACTGCACTTTCGACAATTTCTGCAAGGAAAATGGAACTCTCTATAATTCCTGTCTTCATTGCCTCTTTAATTGCCTTTGCAATACGCCTGGAATAGCGTTCTCCTGCATTATTATACAGAAGATCAGCAAGCTCATTTTCAGGTATTCTTTTTATTAGCTCGTCTGCTCCTATACCTTTAGTGGTATCTATTCTCATATCTAGTTTTTCATCATAGCGGAAGCTAAAACCCCTGCCGGCTTTTTCGTAATGGTAAAGGCTAACTCCAAGGTCAAATAGTATAATATCTGGTCTTTTTACTCCGCTAAGGTATTCGGTAAAAAAGTCATGTGACCATCCTGAGTAAAACTGCATCCTCTCTCCGTAATGAGCAAGGCGGGTTTTAGCAATTTCCATTATATTTTTATCTGCATCAATCCCTATTATTTTTAATGTGGGATAATGTGCAAGGAAACTATTACTGTGCCCTCCCTCTCCAAGATTGGCATCTACCATCAATTCTCCGTCTTTTCTGGGTGCGAGTATCTTTAATGCTTCTTCCAGTAATACCGGAGTGTGTATAGCTTCTATCATTTTTTACCTATATCTCCAGACTGTCAAAGGCAGCCTGCATTTCTGTATCGTTATCTTTTAGATAGTTGTACCAGCCGTCAAAATCCCAGATGGTCATTTTATCTACATCCCTTGCTACCATGCAGCTTTTATTTAGATTTGCGTAAGTACGTATGGGAATGGAAATTGGGATACGTCCCTGCCTATCCAGCTCTACCTGCTGTACTTGCTGGAGATGCTTTGCAGAAAGCAGCCTTCTCTGCCTTTTATCACTTTGAGACATTATCTCCTGAACAAAGCGCTCCCAGGCAGAAGGTGTCATAATTAGGGCACATCTTTCATTACCATAGGTAAGGAGGAGCTTTCCCTGAAAATATTTTCTAAACTCTACCGGGATTATGATGCGACCTTTGTCATCAAGAGTACTTTTTTCTGACCCATAATCGAGTTCTAAATTTTGTCCTGCTTCCAGTTCCATTTAGGAAAAACCACCTTTTACGAATAAAAACCACAAAATTGCAATTAAGAAGAGTATTACCTAAAAATTTTAACTGGTCAATAGAAAAAACAGAAAAACATTATGAATAGTAAAAAAAAATTTGCAAACTACTATACAAAGGTATAGGTATTTTGCCATATTGCGCATAAATTTGGCAAATGTTATCCTATGCCCATGTTTATTACAGATTTTTTTATCGTTTTTCCCGAAGGCGATACACAGGAAATTTCCGGCCGTTTAAAGCTAAATCAGGTTGTAGATGTAAACGGAAATCCGCTTCCACTGCCTTTGAGCTCAAATAAAATAGCGGCTTTTATAGTAAACAGAATAAGTACTAAGGATTATAAGGGAGGAAGCGAAACCTACCATTACCTGGAACAGTTAAGCGCCCAGGAACTAATGGAATATGTCAGATCCTAAATTATCAATAGGTACAAGAAAAGAGAGCAGCCTGCACAGGAGTTTAAAATTCCAATACTCAGGTACAGGAGGCAGCATAGAATATGCAGCTTCCTCCTATGTATGCGATGCAATTACAGAAGATGGTGAATTAATAGAAGTTCAAACAGGTAGTTTTGGTCCTTTAAAAGAAAAAATTAAGAAATTAACTAAAGAAAACAGGGTAAAAATAATACACCCTATAATAAACCTAAAAAAAATAGAACTTTATAACGCAGAAGGCGAACTAATACGAAGCAGAAAAAGCCCCATAAAAGGGAAAAACTGGGACCTCTTTGATGCTCTTGTCTATGCCCCTTTACTGCCGAAAATAAAAAACCTTTCCATAGAGCTAGCTATAGTAGACATAATAGAAAAAAGAATAGATGACGGCACTGGTTCCTGGCGAAGAAAGGGAGTAAGAATAATTGACCGCGTACTGGAATATTGGCATAGTTCTTTAATCCTTAAAAAACCAAAAGATTACTTGCAATTTGTCCCATTTGCAGGAAAAGAATGCTTTACAGTGACAGAAATGGCAAAAAAAAGCGGAATGAAGAGGGAAATGGCACAAAAAGCGATTTATGTTCTTGTAAAAATGCAGTTGTTGGAAAAAACAGGAAAAAAAGGCAGAGCTTTCGTATATAAAGTAAAGGGGACAAAAAAAAAGCAGGGTTAATCTAAAACCCTGCTTCCTCTTATTTTACCATCCGTCTCTCATGTCATCCGGATCACGGCTTTCCTCTGCAAAGAGGTCTGTTACTGCTCTTAGGTCATCAAAATAGATATAGTAAGAACCATAAGCCTGCCAGGGATCTACTACTATGCGGAAACCTCTGATTTTTAAGCCCATATTGTTATTGTAATGATAGTTACGCTGCACTATTCCCCTAAATCCGTCATCGGCCTGAGGGGGTATTGCCACTACCATTCTTCTCCAACCCTGAAAGTTTAACCTTCCCATATAGAGTTCAAAAGGCCTGCCAAAAAAATCTTCTATCATAAGCCAAAGCTCGTGGTTATAGTTACGACCTGCAACCCATACAGATACCTCTTTGGTAATTCCTTCTATAGGAATGGGGCGCATGGGGAAAACTGTAAAGTCTGTGTAACCGCGGCGAAGGAAATCTATCCTGGTACCCAGTACATTATTATTTGTTACATTCATGCCTACTTCCTGGGGAATAGGCTGAGAACCCATAGGTGCACCGCTGAAGAGCCGGCTTGTGGTATAACCATCGTCAGTTGACATGGAAGATCTCCAAAAACCTTCTCTCTCGAATCTGTCTACGGAAACTTCCATAATGCGCTGCTGCGCTGCTTCTATACCAATGCGGGAAACATCAACTGCCCCGACTTCGTTAGTCCTCTGCTGGGCAAAGGCACCACCAGCGATCATCAATATTAATGAAACAGTAAGTAAGATTTTCATATTTACTCCCCTCTCTAGTTCTGCATCCAGAATTCTTGAACTCTGTCAGGATTCGCTAACTCGTCCCCGTCAAATAGCGGATCAAAGATATCTGTAAGTATTTTAAACTGGTTAAAATAGACATAAAAATTACTTACATTTTCTGCCGGAGTTGTCCAAATTCTGAATTTTACAAAGTGCAGATTTGAATGCCGGGGCATATGGCGTCTATCCTGACGTATATGGTTGGGAATACGCCACTGTAAATTACTCCATCCCCTAAAAGAAAGATCACCCATGGGAACAACATGGACTACTCCGTTAAAGTCCCTAATATATGCTTCCATGTAAAAATTGTGATTGGATCCCCAAACCCACATATCCATAGTCTGGACCCTGCCGGGTAAAGGAATTTCGAAGGGAATTGGGTCTCCATTGTCGTCGGAAGAACCAATAACAGCAGGATATACATCTATCCAGTTGTATCCTGTGCGATCGAATCTGCCCCAAATACCAAAACTTCTAATGTCTCTTACTTCCCTTGAGCTGCCATAAAGTGCCATTGGATAAGAGGGAACAACAGTTCTTTGGGGAAATACCATCTCATTCCCGTTAGAATCAGTTCCTACAGTTGCAAACCTGGAAGCATCCAACATCCATTCAAATTCAAAAGTGTATTCCCTGCCGCCTACAAACCATTGGTGTGTAGAACTTCCGTCAAAACGATCTAAAATAACAGATACCAAGTCAACGGTTCTTTGCTGCTGAGCAAAGGCAAAAATGCCTGTTAAGCAAAAAACCATGAGCAGGAAAACCAAACGGCGCACCGCCCCGAAACTACCTTGTCTCATCCCATACTCCTTTCTCTGATATTGGGAAATGCGGATATTTGTAGTATCTGGGTATAAAACCCAAAACACTAGCTTTAACCGGCATTAAACACCGCTTATCTCCATTATATTTCCTTCATATACTTTTGTCAAACATCTATTGAAGATCATGGATCTCCTAAAAGAGCTTACAAGTAATTATCGGTTAATATTAGCATTTTGACTTAATTTTATTCAATAACTTTAGAATTTTTCTTTCAATAATTGCGAAAATTCAAAAAAATCTGTAAATTTCTCCATTCTGTTAATTAAAAGGAGGGGAAATGAGGGGATAAGTATCTCTTCACCTGCTGAAGCAGATGAATTTAAAACATCCCTTGCTATGGCCCAGGGAGAATCATCAAAAATTATTCTTAAAGACCTTGGGGTAAACTCAGGGTTAATCCAGGAAAAAAGAATAAGGGGAATAGATAAATCTTCAATAAGCAAAGAGGTGGAAAAACCCAGTAAAATAATACAGCCAAAATCAGCAATGGTAGTGAGCTGATCTTCGTTTTCTATATATGATACAGAACCTGTATAGCTATTTTCTTCAATAGCTAGGTTAAAAATTGCCTTGTAACTATCCGGAATAGCCTCTCCTGACATAAGTAAAATATCCTTACCATCTGCCAGGTAAAAAGAAGAGAGAGCTGCCCTGTATAGATCCAGTTCTGTATGGCTTTGTACAAAAATAAATTCATTATTAATTTCGCTTGCGGAATTTCTCCCTCCTAGCAGGTATAGTTCTACATCGGGAAACATCTCGTTATAATGAATAGCTCCTTCCATATACCTGTAAGGAAAGAAAACTGCTCTGGGAGAAGATGATGCATAGGAAGCGGCAAGGGCAAGCTGGCTGGGTCCTGCAGTCTCGGAAACCATAACAGGGATTACCCTCCTAAAAAGCTCCAGGGAAGTTTTAAGATTCCTGAACCATAAACGCCTCTGTCCGTAGAGCACTGCAAAAGATGCATCTGTAACTATAAGCACAGGCGGACGCAAGAGAAAAACTACCGTAAGGATCAATAGTATAAAGAAAGGAATATATAATGATTTACGCCGGAAGAGGGATTTCATAAAATAAAGATAGTATAAGGAAATGTATAAGTCCACTATCTTTTAATCCAGCTTGATTTTTATAAGACCTTCACTTAGTATTTATCTAGAAAAACGCAAGGAGTATATAATGATTAGTTATGTCGAATTGGGACTGGTTAATACAGTAGAACTTTTTAAGAAAGCAGTTAGCGGCGGTTATGCACTGCCGGCTTATAATTTTAACAATCTGGAGCAGCTTCAGGCTATAATTCAGGCCTGTGTGGAGACAAAATCCCCTGTAATTATGCAGGTTTCTTCCGGAGCAAGAAAATATGCAAATCAAAACCTCCTAAAAAATATGGCAAAGGGAGCTGTAGAATATGCTCATGAACTGGGCTGCGATATTCCTGTAGTTCTGCATCTGGATCATGGTGACACTTTTGAGCTTTGTAAAGACTGTATAGAATCCGGCTTTTCCTCTGTAATGATAGACGGCTCCCATAATTCCTTTGACGAAAATATTGCACTTACGAAAAAAGTAGTGGAGTTTGCACACTCCCGCAAGGACTATGTAAGTGTAGAAGGCGAACTTGGCATACTTGCCGGTGTAGAGGATGATGTCTCTTCCGAACACAGCCACTATACACAGCCGGACGAAGTAGAAGAATTTGTAAAAAAGACAGGCGTAGACAGCCTTGCAATCTCCATAGGGACTAGCCACGGCAGAACGAAGTTTAAGCCTGAACAGTGCACAAGGGACGCTAATGGAATATTAATTCCCCCTCCCCTGCGCTTTGACATACTTGAAGAAATAGAAAAACGCATTCCTGGTTTCCCCATAGTACTGCATGGTTCATCTTCTGTCCCTATGGAATACGTACACATGATAGAGAAATTCGGCGGGCATTTAAAAGACTCTGTAGGCATACCCGAAGAGCAGCTCCGTCGTGCGGCAAAGAGTGCAGTCTGCAAAATTAACATAGACTCCGACGGCCGCCTTGCCATGACAGCCCTGATACGTAAAACACTTGCCGAGAACCCGGAAGAATTTGATCCAAGGAAGCTCCTGGCTCCTGCAAGAGATGAACTTAAAAAATTATATGCTCACAAAAACATAAACGTACTTGGATCTGCCAACAGGGTATAGTTCTTATTGAAGCGTCATTATTTTGACTGGGCTGCCACTTCGGATCCCGGCATGGCACGCGGCGGAGAAGATAGCATTTTTGCCAACCCTTCTTCGCTGCATGAAGAAGGCCGTTATGCCAAAGATGCTCTGGAAAGCGCCAGGATTAAATGTGCCGCTATCCTGGGCGTAAAAACAGAAACTCTTTACTTTACAGGAGGGGGAACGGATGCAAATGCAATAATGCTCCACTCCCTCCTTCTTCATGCACTTAGCCTGAAAAACTATAATGGTGAAATTTTATACTCTGCCATAGAGCACCCATCCATACAGGAAAACTGCCTTTTATTAAACAAATTAAACATCCCTACAGGCATTATAGGAGCGGAAAAAGATGGCAGAGTGAGCTGTGAAAATTTTTCCACTACCCTGCAAAAGCACCCCAAAGCCCGCTTTGCCGCCATCATGGGGGTAAACAACGAGACCGGTGCTGTAATGGAACTTGGCAAACTTGTAAAACTTGCGCGGGAAAGGGAAAAGGTCACAAAGCTACCCATACATTTTCATGCTGACATGGTTCAGGCCATTGGCAAAATTCCGTTTTCCTTAAGCGAAGTAGATCTGGATTCGGCTTCCTTTAGCTCTCATAAACTGGGAGGAGCCTTTGGTGTGGGTTTACTTTACCTTAAAAAACCCATAAATGCCCTTTTACAGGGAGGGAAACAGGAAAAAGGCATAAGAGCAGGAACAGAAAATGTAAATGGAGCAGTGAACCTTGCCGGTGTTCTTGAAGAAAGAGCGAAAAATGAAACTGTAGTATCAGAGTATAACAAAGCAAAGGAAAGATTTTCCTACTTGATTAAGGGATTGGAAAAGTTTGAAAGGTACTACCCCATTCCAAAAGACAGGGTAAAAGATGACAAGCGTTTTTCACCCTGGATACTGCAGGCTGCCTTTAAGGGCATACCGGGAGAAGTTATGCTAAGGGCTCTTGATAAACACGGCATTGCTGTTTCCACGGGTTCCGCCTGTTCTTCTGCCAGTAAAGAAAGAAAAGTTCTCTCTGCCATGGGCTTAAACAATACAGAGCAAATGGAAGGATTCAGAATATCTCAGGGCTGGACTACAGATATGGAAGATATGGATGCACTATTAAACGCTATAGAAAAAATTCTGTCTCTTTTATAATCTATATTAAATGGAACTAATCACTTATTTGGTAAAACCTGGGGAATTAACCCTAAAAAAAGGTAACCGAAAATACTTTGAAAAAACATTAAAGGGGAACCTCGCATCCCTTTTTAAATACTCTTTAAGCAAGGAAGAAAGTAAAGATAAAAAGCTTAAAGCAGAACTCCCCATTATCATTATGCGCCAGGGACGATTTTATGTGGAATGTAAAAAAGAGGCGGCGGAAAAAACAGAAAATGCTCTGGATAAGATAATAGGTATTGCAGGCTGGGCTAAAACTATATGCTGTGAAAAAAACGAAAAAGATATACTTAATGCCTGTGTAGAAGAGGCAAAACTTCTTTGGGAAAAAGGAGCAAGAACCTTTAAAATTGAAGCCAGAAGAACAGACAAGAGCTTTAACCTGGATTCCTACGAAATAAGATGCAAGGCAGGGGCCGCCGTAAAGGAAGCAATACCTTCTTTCGAAGTTAATGTGGTTAAACCACAAGCAGTTATAGAAGTTGAAATAAGGGAGAAAGCCTATATTTACGGCATTACACGAAAAGGTAGAAGAGGGCTCCCTGTAGGAACTGCCGGCAAGGGCATGCTCCTTCTTTCCGGGGGCATAGATTCCCCTGTGGCGGGATATTTAATGGCATGTAGAGGCATGAAAATAGAAGCCTTATACTTTCATGCCTGGCCCTACACAAGTGACGAAGCCCTTAAAAAAACAAGAGGCTTAGCTGAGCAGCTTGCCTCTTACAACCTGGGTATAAATTTCCATGTAATAAATTTTATGGATGTAGAGATAAGGATAAAGGAAAGAGCTCCTCTGGAATGGAGGACTGTGCTCTTACGCATGGCAATGATGGAATGTGCAGAAAAACTTGCACATAGGCAAAAATGCAAATGCCTTATTAACGGGGAGAGTCTTTCCCAGGTTGCAAGCCAGACTATAGAAAATATAAGCTGCACCCAGCTAAACATTAAACTGCCTGTACTAAGACCCCTTATTGGTATGAACAAGGAAGAAATAATAGCTATTGCAGAAAATATTGGCACATATAAAACATCTATACTTCCATACGATGACCTTTGCACCCTATTCAGCCCGCCTCATCCTGTAATAAAGGGGAGCACAAAAGAAGCGCAAGAGCTCTACTGCGAGCTGGAAATGGAAGAGTTACTTATGGAAGCTCTTAAAATTACAGAAAGCGAGTTTATTTTCCCGAAGCCTTGGCATCGGCAACCTTAACATAAGTTGCCATACGGAAGTCGTCGCCTTTAATATGATTTAAGAGCCATGCACCAACGGCAGAGCTTACTTCGTTTATTACTGCCTCTGTAGGACCTTCCGCCTTAACCTTTTTAATAAAATCCCCAACAGTTGCCTTAAAATTGTCGTGTATCCTTTTATGGTTCAGGTAATCCGGGAAGTCATAATCTATCTGAAGCTGCTCTTCATCGGCAAAATGCTTAATGGCATAACCGGTAAGAAAATCCAGGGTTCCCAAAACTGCGGCATCACCTTTCCCGCTGGCACTTGCTTCGATAAGATTATTCAAGGCATCCACAAGCTGTTTGTGCTGATTATCAACCTTGTCGTAACCTGATTCCAGTGAGGAATCCCATTTATAAGTCATAATAACCTCCGATTTAATTATACTACTTATTCCATGGGTGGGAAATAGCCTGTACTGTCCCTGCCCGATCTTTCCATTAAATAAACCTCAATTTCCAAAGGAAGATAAGCTCTGCCAAAATCTGTCGCCAGAGAAGAACGGTAACTTAAGGTATATAAACCTGTCGCCCTGTCACTTATTCTCCTTATTTCCGGCGCTATGCCTTCGCTCCTGTAAAGGTAAAGTACCTCTCCTCCTGTTTCTTCTGCCAGGTATAGAATATCGGCACCAGGTGGCGAATTTCCTGCAATTACGGCATAAAAAGCAATATTATTGTTTTTTAAGTATGAGGCAAGTTCAGAAAGACTGTACTGCTCAAATGCCATATCTCCTAGACCCATGGCAAACTGAGATGTCATGCTGTGAAGAGGTGCTCCGGCACCTATAAATACTACTGCTCTTTTCGCTCCGGCACTTAAGAGATCCGTTGCGGCAAGGCGCAGCCCCAAATCGAAACGCCAAAAATCCGAGTACATGGCAGGGTTTCCCCTTGCTGCAGAGGCGAGTCTTGCTTCGGGGGTACTTCCCTGGGCAGTAGCTGCACTTTCCCTGGAGGGCTGCTCGCCGGCGGATATAATGGAAACTATGCCGGAAACAGCGGAACTAATTTCGTTTACAGCATTTACTATATCATTTTGCAAAGCAAGACTGCGGGGCGACCTTTCTATAAGTATGGATACATCGCTGTACTCGTAGCGGTGTGCGGCAGAGAGCAGGTTTTGCTCCCTAACATCATAACCGCCTTCAGTAATTAGAAAATTAACTGCATCCAGCCCCAAAACAGGCCGCCTTAGCCTGTCTGTAACTTCCACTTCCACAATTACATTTGGAAAGTTATCCGCTACTATTCTTCTTACATCCACAAAAAGACCTGCAGCCATGTCGTCTATGCGTGTCATTACTGCAACATCGCTGTTTAAAAAATCGGCGGCCAGAATGTTGCCATTGCGGTCGACATCGGCTCCCGTTATACGCACGCTTTGCGGATTTCTTATTAAGCCAAGTTCTCTAATAATAGCCGTATTGGGATTAGTCAAAAGGATGCGGTTGGAATCTACTATTAGCATGTTTCCGTCATCCAGAAAACGTATGCTCTCCGGGGAGACTAAAGCATCCCGGAGGAATATGCCAAGGTAGGTGCCATTGGTGTCGAACATGTAAATTTGTCTGTGTAAATTATCTGCCGCATAAACAATTCCGTTTCTTACGGCTATGCCTGTAGGTGAAATAAAGCCCTGAAAACCAAGGCTCCTTGTTCCAAAGGAAAGAATAAAGGCACCGGAGGGGTCAAACTTGCTGATGCGCCTGTTACCGTAATCTACCACGTAAAGATAGCCTTCTTCATCCACAGCCATGTTCTGAGGACCAATAAACTGCCCGGGTCCCTGACCACGGGATCCTATGTAGTACTGCCAATCACCCGAAGGAGAGAGTACGCTTACCCTGTTGCCCCGGAATTCAGAAAGAAACATGTTTCCATCTATACCGCGCACCAGATCGTAAGGCCTGTCAAAGCCCATTAGGGGACCTCTTTTTCTGTCTCTTATTACTCCGTTGGGGTCTATTCTTACTATCTCATTACTGCCGTAAGCCACAACCCATGCCGTACCATCGTTAGACGAAAGAATGGATGTGGGCTGCCTGTAAAGTGTTATGCCGTTATTTAAACTGGGGTAGCGCCCGGATTCTATAAAACGTACATCGTCATTGGGCACAGGCAGGAAATTCCTGCGGTTACGGAAAATATCTACCCTGTTTGCAATTAACATTCCCTGCCCTGTGGAAAAACCATATACTTCCAATGCCGCTTCCCATATTCTAAAGGCTGAGTTTTCAAAGCCGGATCTGTAATAAGCCTTGCCAAGCCAGTCAAGGATCAATGCCTCGCCGGGTCTATAGGAAAGAGCCATTTCAAAGGAGCGGATGGCATCGTTATACGCAAAACGGTTGTATGCCTGCACCCCTATGCGGAACTCCTCCCTTGCACGCACTACGTTTAAATCTATTACATCACTGTTTAAGGGTATGGGAACACCAGGCACCTGATTCTGCTGAGCATGCAAAAAGACGGGGAAAATGATCAAGAGCAGTATGGTTTTAAAGATTTTCATCTTCCCCCCATTACTGTCCTTAAATGGTCTTTAATTTCTTTTTCATCGGGGGAAGCATCCAGAGCTCTTCTTAACCAGGTTCTGGCTTCAAGGAGTTCTCCGTTTTTATAGTAGGCCCAGCCAAGGGAATCAAGGTAAGCTGCGTTATTGGGTTTTAAATCCACGGCCTTTTGGCAGCAGTTAAGCCCCCTTTGCCTGTCTATGTCAGTGTCTACAAGCACAAAACCCAGGCCGTTAAGCGCATTTGCATTGGCAGCATCCAGTTCCAGAGCTTTTTCGTAGTAGTTTACAGACTGCCTGTAATGCTTCTGCGACCAGGATGCATAGGCCAAAGTAGCGTATAACTGGGCGGATTCAAAACCTTTAGTAGCAAGGCGGTTAAGTTCAAATTCTGCCATTCTAAAGCGCTTGGTTAATATATATATATAGGCCAGAGTCATTCTGCACTGGTAAACCCTAAGCACATCTTCCCCGGAAGTAACAACCTGCTCCAGGTAAAGAAGGGCTTCGTCGTAACGCTCCAGCTTTGTATAGGAGAGCCCCAGGTAATAGGCAAGTTCCATGTTTTCTTCTGAATTAAAAGATTCAGGATTTATGCGTCTTAATTCCTTAAGAGCCTGTTCCCAGCGTTTTTGCCTGTATAACCTTATGCCTTCGTTTAGGGATGCTTTGCCCCCAAGCGCATCCTTTTTCTTTAAATTTTCCCCTGTATCCATGGATTAACTCCTTATGGTTACTGAAGCGTAATCCGGTGCATTAGAGCAGGTTTCCTTATAAACAACTGGAAAATTATATATGGTACTAAGGGAAGCATATTTCCCCAATACCGCATCACAATCCGAGCCTGCCTCGTAAATCACCGTTTCCCCTCCCCCCAAGAGTGAACAGACAAGACCATCTTCTGTCTTGTCTTCTGACAGCTTATCGTTATATTTCTTTATCCCCGGCCAGGTATGAACCAAGCCTATAGGAGCATCATCTCCATTGGGTATATTAACATTAATAAAAGAATTTTTCCTCCAGTAAGAGCTAATTTCTGAAAGATTTTTTTTTACCCACTTTGTCGCCATATCCCAGTTATAGGGTGCACTTCCCTGTAAGCTAAGGGCCAGAGCAGGAACACCCAAAAGGCTTGCCTGACGGGCAGCTGCAGCAGTACCTGAATAGATAATATCCGAGCCCAAATTGGCTCCCTGGTTTATTCCGGAAATTACCAGATCCGGCTTTTCCGAAAATGTACCCAGTATGGCAGCAATAACACAGTCCACAGGAGTTCCCGAGCAGCTCCAGGTTTTTTCTCCCCTTTTATTCAATTTGACAGAAGAGAGAAAGATGGAAATACTGTGGGAAACTCCGGAACAGTTTTTATCCGGAGCAACTATGCTAAGGCTTATATCTTTATTGGAGCGCAAAACAGATGCAAGCTCATTAAGCCCCGGAGTATCTATACCGTCGTCGTTTGTTAAGAGTATGTTCACCCGGCAGCGCTCCGTTCCAGCGCTTTTTGCCCGCGAACTGTATCACTAATGAGTTTACAACCGGAAGCGAGCTTCATCTCGTAGATGACAGGTCTAAAACCAAATATTCTTTCGTAATCTTCCAGGCGTTTCCTGTACTCCCTTGCCAGATCTTCCTTGATAAAGACATAGGTACAGCCGCCAAAGCCGTGACCTGTCATTCTGGAAGCAAGAATACCGTTAAGTTCCTGGGCTCTTTTTACAAGCCAGTCAGTTTCCGGACAGGATACTTCGTAAAGATCCCTAAGGCTTTCGTGAGACTGGTTTAATGTTTTTGTAAAGGAGTGTATATCTCCCTTTTTTAAGAAATCCTCTGCATCGTGCACTCTACGGAATTCCTGAACTATATGAAGGCTGCGCCTTCTGATCTCTTCGGGAAGATTCCCCATGGATTCCATAAGGTCTGCCTCGGCAAAATCCCTAAAACTTGCACCCTCTTTGTTCTTGGAAAGTAGCTTAAGTCCCCTTTTAATATCCAGTCTGCGCTGGTTTAGTTCTTCTTCCACACCCATTTTTGGCACACGTGAATCCATAATTAAAAGTCTATACTTGGATAAGGGGGATTTTATGCGGTTTACCCTTAAATTTTGCTCGTCCACAACCAAAAATTGATCTTTTCTGGCAGAAAATGAAACAAGATAGTCTACTGGACTGAATTTAACTCCAAAAAAATGGTTTTTTGCTTTGGAAATACGGCTTACAAGTTCAGATTCTGAAATGCTAACCTTAAAATAGCCTTTTAATGCCATTACTGCAGCAGCTTCTATTGCAGAAGAAGATGCAAGACCTACTTGCTGAGGAATATCCCCTGCAACGGTAAAATTTAAGCCCTTAACAGGGTAACCAAGCTCAGAAAAAACGTAGATTGCAACTTTTAAGTAGTTTGCCCAGCGATCTTCCCTCTTGTATCTTAAATTTACTAAGGTAGTACGCTTTCTTTCACCAAGGTCGGCAGCAAAAAAACGTATGGAATTATCCTTACGCATACTTACTGCAACCCTAATATACCTGTCTATGGCAGAAGAGAGGTATAAACCGGCTCTAAGCTCACCATGTTCACCCAAATAATGAACCCGCCCGGGAGCTTCGGCAATTATTACAGGTATGGTTCGGTCATCCTCAAGTTCATATTCTCTCCTATGGATAAGACCGATATCTATCATGTATGTAAACCCTCACATAATAATATGGAGAAAAGGATTCTCTTGCGTCATTATACAGGAAAAAAATAATTTATTCAATAAAAATGATTAAAAAATTATACATTTTATGCAAGCAATGCTACAATAAGGGAGAAATTTATCATTTAAAGGGGTAAAAAATGATTCAATTTAACGATAAACAGTGGGACAGGGTAATAGCTAATTATAAAAAATGGTGGAAAGGCGAGCTAAATAGACCTATACTGCCTATGGTAATACATGGGAGAGATCCCGGAAGACCCATGCCCCCTGCTCCGGCGTTGAGTTTTGCCACCTGCGGCGATTTTGACATCCCGGCAAAAGATGTAATAGACCGCATAGACTGGGGGCTTAGCAGCCTTGAGTATTACGGAGATAGCTACCCCTGGGTAAATATGTACCACTTTGGAGCCGGTGTAACAGCGGCTTTTTTGGGTGCTAAAGTAAATCCAACCAAGAATACCGTCTGGTTTTCATCGGAAAAAAAGGTCCCTATAGAGGAACTTCATTTTGAGTATGATGAAGGCAATATCTGGTTAAGGCGCATAAAAGACATATATAAGGCCGGCAAGGAAAAATGGGGAGACAGTGTCTGCATGAGTATGACAGACCTGGGCGGAACCCTGGACATCCTGGCATCTTTTACCGACACCGAAGACCTGCTTTTTCACTTGATAGACAATCCAAAAGAGGTAAGAAGACTATGCACAGAAATTAACGAACTCTGGATTAGGTATTATAAGGAATTTAACGATCTACTGGGACATCAAAGGGTATTTTCTGACTGGGCTACCATGCTTTGGGAAAAGCCCACCTACATGACCCAATGTGATTTTTGTTACATGATAGGTAATGAAATGTTCAAAGACTTTGTAAAGGATGACCTTGCATATATTTCCGCTGCTGTAGGAGAGACTTTTTACCATCTTGATGGGCCGGGGCAGCTTATACACCTGGATGACATACTTAAAATAGACGAAATTAAGGGAATACAATGGATACCCGGAGCAGGTGATCCTGAAGCAAGGGACTGGAGCGATATTTATAGGAAAATTTCTTATTCCGGCAAGAAAATAATGGCACAGTTTGATATGAATAAGTATCTGGATAAAATTATCGCGGTAATAAACAAGCCGGACGATCTTGTAAAAATGATGTTCAGCTACCCTGCCGAAGAAAAAGAGGCTGCCTTAAAAAAATTAGCTGCTTACGGTGCTTTAGACTGATACCGCTTTTTCAGTTTATTCCCCGTAAAACAGCTTGGCCATCCAGAACTTTATCAAGAGGCAGGGCATTTACATGGGAGGGAATGCAGGGCTTACCTTCGCTATCCTGTATGGAAAGTCCTCCATTGCCTATGAGATTGGCAATTTTCTCTTTACTAACACTTTTCCCGTCCAAAAAATCCGGCATAAAGCTGCCAAGGGAAGCTGCTGCACTTTGCACAGCATCATTGTAAATTTCTGGGAATGAACGATTATCTTCCTCTCCCCTTACAGGCTCATACCAGGGCTCTTTATTCAGGTTAAGAAAATCAATATCCTCTGGCAGCTCTACAGGGTGAATTACTATGAGGCTTTTTTTAGATGCATCTCCCGTTATAGCCCTCTCTTTTATGGCACTTGGAGAAGTATGCCTGTAAAAAGATGCACTGTCCAAAAAGGCATTTTCCACCCTTTGCTTAATTTTTGCATCTTTCCCTGCTTTTTCCGGGAAACTTTTCCCCAGCGACGATGCAAGAACATCCTTTAACTCTAGTGGTGCATTAAGACAATATTGTTCAAGATGCACTTCACTATACCAGTCGCTGACACTCTGCCCTCTTAGATGTTTCAGCATAAGGACATCGACAATCCTTTCAAAAAAAGCATGGGAGCGTGGAAATACAGAATGGGATTTATATACTATGTAAGGATGGGTAGTTCTATCGAGAAAAGCATGGCTTAAAAAACCCAGAGCATAACTCAGGCAGGCATCACTCACAGCATGAGCCCTCGCATCACTTACTTCAGCCAGCAATGCGGCGGAAAATGTGCCTATGCCACGACGGTGAAGTAAGGTCCCGTAACTAAGCGCTACAGGACGCCTGCCAAGGCTGTGATAGAAAACATCCGGCCCCTGGCAGCCCAGTAAAAATTCATCCTTATGGTTAATAATAAGATCCGAATTTGGAATTTTTTTATAAAGGTCTTCGCCAAATAGGCAATGAAGTATATGTGAAGGCATTAGCTATGTGCTCGTATTGACACTTTTGGCCGCCTGTGTTATGGTCAAAACCGACAAGAGCCGCTTGCCGGGCAATAGCGCAGTTGGTTTAGCGTACAAGTCTGGGGGACTTGGGGTCCCCGGTTCAAATCCGGGTTGCCCGACAG
>Ga0099364_10001534_pt1 | contig 37725 bp, 22 predicted proteins | sample TergutTh196P3_FD_73070 | JGI IMG/M metagenome (GOLD analysis project Ga0099364, IMG submission 73070) | Microcerotermes parvus P3 segment gut microbial communities from Pointe-Noire, Republic of the Congo - Th196 P3 | ecosystem: Host-associated > Arthropoda: Insects > Digestive system > Gut ... | reverse complement strand
GGGGGGTGAGGGTGGGGTGTTGGCGACGGGTCAGGTTTTGGTGTTGGGGTTGGGTCTGGATTTGGGGTTGGTGTCGGGGTTGCCGTCGGCTCCACCGTCGGCTCCGCCGACGGGGTTGGTTCAGGGGTTGGGTCAACCGTCGGCTGTTCTGGCTCAGGCTCTACAACCGTTTCGGGGGAGAAAATCAGCTCAGGGGTAGGCTTTTCGGGCTGTTCCTTTGGCTCTTCGTTTTCTCGTCTTTCTAATTCTTCCGTAATGCTTTGTACTAAATCGGGAAACTGCTCGGCAACGGCGGGGTTATCGCGCAAATCTTCAAGTATCGCCGTGTCGATGTCCGTCAGCGGTATGGTGAGGTCTTTGTTCACCGTGTCCCCCGCGAATCTGTTTCCCTGTATGTCCTCGGTTATCGGTGTAAAGCCGTCCGCGCCGACAAGGAATGTCATTTCGCTTCTTTCTCCGTCGGCATCCTCTACGGTTAAATCAAAGCGCACTGTTCCGTCGAGAACTTTTATGCGTGTGTACGGGTTTTCTTCGCCGTAATCCTCAAGTCCCATTCGGCTGTAAATCAAAATATATTCTGTTCCGCGAACGCCCGCTATGATGTTTGAGGTGCGGATTACGTTTCGTGAGTTGTCGCCGAGTTCTGTTTTTACTTTATTCTTTATCATGCCCTCAATCAGGCTGATTGAACTGTCGTCGCGGTTATGCTTGTTCCAGACAGAGTCAATTGACAGTAGGGTTAATTCCCCTACTGTTATGTCCTTGCCGTGATAGGTCAGGGTAACGGAGCTGTTTTCGGCGGTTGAGATTACGTCGCCTGTGTCGAATATCATTCCCCTGTAAACGGAGATAGTGGTATAGCCGCCGCTCGGATATACGACGACTGTTCCGCGCACCTGCGTAACACGCGGCCCGTCGTCCTCGTCGGCGGCACTTGCTGTCACGTTTCCGAGTGCGGAGAGTGACAGGACGACCGCAAGGGCTGTTATAAGTATTAGTAATATGGTTGATTTTTTCATATGTTGTGATTGGGTATTTGCATATGTTTATTACGGGCTATATGGTACAATTTCTACGTTATCACCTACGTTTTGAAATGGTCCTGATGAAGATGCGCCACCTAACTCAGCCACATCGCTCATCATGTTAATTGTGCCCTCACCCAATATTTCACCGGTAACGATTGTAAGTGTCCTATAAACCATAATCTTTGCATTGGGTGGGAATAACTCAACTTCACCGTAGATATTGACCTCTCCTGTACTTTCTTCGACAACAAGCGTTCCGCTAATTTCTACGCGAGTACCCGCCTTAACAGTTAACAGTCCCCTGACCGTAACCGTTGTGTCGCTCGGAATTACTAAGTTTCCTCCGTCAAGTTCCAACTGGTTGGTTATCGTAAAGCCGAAAGTCGTAGTGAGTGTACCGCCTGTAACACTTGCGTTCCCCTCTATAACTCCATTTACAATTTTATCCGCAGGGGATGCGAACCCAATCGTTGTAGTTTCAGCCCCTATCGCCCGCGAGTTATCTCCGTCTGCGCTGATAGTGCCGCCGAATATGACAATATTATAGTAAGACCCTACCGCTTGTGCATTATAGCCCGCCGCGCTGACAGTGCCGCCCAGAATCGAAATATCACCTGTTCCGGAATCTTCCACAAAATCCGAAACTATCGCACGTCCATGGTCTCCGCGCACTTCAACAGTTCCGCCCGTCATTACAAGGGCGTGTCCATAAAAGCTACTCATGTAAATCGCGTCGCTTCCCTCTCCTTCTGCTGTGACTGTACCGCCTGATATGTTAACATTAGTGTCAAAACCGCTTATCGCTCCGCATCCGCCTTGACCCGTAGCCGTAACTGTTCCTCCCGTTACGTTAACGATGGAAGTATGGGCGAAGATAGTGTCGAACCCCCCATCTCCTGTGATACTGATACTGCCTCCGCTTATTGTGATTGTTGTGTTCTCTCCATAAATTGCTCTTGTACTTGGGGCGGCAGCCGTGACACTAATACTGCCTGATACAAGCTCAAATGCTCCGTCGTCTACATGAATAAACTCACCGCCGCTCAATGTCCCGCTGTAATTAGCTTTCCATAAGACCTTCGAGCCTGTGTCCATTTCGATTTTAATTTCGTTATTATTTACTACCGCGCCATCGCTGACTATTTCCACAGTCACGCCTGCGGGGATTGTTAAAGTTCCGCTCGCGCCCGCTTTGATTTCTATGGATTTTATATTGCCTGAGGTCCAGTCTGCAACTATGGCGTTAAGACCTGAAGCCGCACTGCTGTCCCATGTTGCATCGGCAAATGGGGTCGGGTCGTCGGGGTCGTCAGGACCGTCGGGGTTATCAGGGTTGTCAGGGTTGTCGGGGTTGTCAGGATTGTCGGGATTGTCGGGGTTGTCGGGGTCGCGTGGGTCGGGGGACGGCGACGGGCTTGGGGACGGTGAGGGCGTTGGGGGCGTTGGGGTTGCCGTTGGCTCTGCCGTCGGGGTCGGCGTTGCCGTCGGCGTTGGCTCTGGTGTGGGTTCAGGTGTCGGCGTTGGTGACGGCTCTACCGTCGGCTGTTCCGACGGGTCGTCCGTCGGCTCTGCCGACGGGACAACCGTTTCGGGGGAGAAAATCAGCTCCGGTTCGGGTTTTTCGGGCTGTTCCTTTGGTTCTTCGGTTTCTCGTCTTTCTAATTCTTCTGTAATGCTTTGAATCAACTCAGGAAACAGCTCAACGATTTCGGGATTTTCGGACAGCTCTTCAAGTATCGCTGTGTCTATGTCCGTCAGCGGTATTATCAGCTCGTTTTCCACCGTATCTCCGACGGTTTGGTTGCCTTGTATGTCCTCTGTTATCGGGGTAAATCCCTCTGACTTGACTAAGTATGTTTGCGTGATTGTTTCACCGTCGGTTGTTTCGACGATTACATCAAAGCGCACTGTTCCGTCAATGACTTTGATACGTGTATGGGTGTTTTCTTCGCTGTAATCTTCTATTCCCAAACGTCCGTATGTCAGTATATATTCTGTTCCGCGAACGCCCGCTATGATGTTTGAGGTGCGGACTACGTTTCGCGAGTTATTGCCTACTTCTACTCTTACTTTATTTTTGACTGTGCCTTCGATTATGCTTATTTGGCTGTCCTCGCGGTTATGCTTGTTCCATATAGTGTCTATGGAGATTAAGGACAGCTCCCCTACTGTTATATCCTTGCCGTGATATGTCAGGGAAACGGAGCTGTTTTCGGCGGTTGAGATTACGTCGCCCGCACTGATTATCATTCCCCTGTAAATGGGTAGGGTTCTGTAACCGCCGCTTGTGTATACAATGGCTGTTCCCCGAACCTGCGTGACACGCGGCCCGTCGTCCTCGTCGGCGGCACTTGCTGTTATGTTTCCGAGTGCGGCGAGTGACAGGACGACCGCAAGCAGTATTAACATAATGATTGGTTTTTTCATAGTGTGAATCTTTCTGGATTGCCGCGCCGCATAAATGCGGCTCGCAATGACGGGGATTTGGGTATCGTTGACGAGGGGAACGGCTTCTGCGAAGCCGTTGCGAGCCGCTTACGATTTTACATTATCCAATCCGTAGATTTGTATGCCTGTTTTCTTGTTTTTCACCATAAGTACGCCTAAGTCGGTGACTTCTACGTCGTCTTTTACCAACTGATAGGTTGCATCTGATATGAGTATCTGCCCTTTTTCCGAATTGGCTTCGAGCCGCGCCGCTGTGTTTACTGTGTCGCCTATCGCGGTGTAGTCCATTCTGAAATCCGAGCCCATGTTGCCGACGACGGCAGGCCCTGTGTTGACTCCTACGCCAAATTGCAGGTCAACTCCGTATTCTTCCAAGATTTCCTGTCTGAGCGGTTCTGCGCCGATTTTCATTGCCCACGCCGCTTTTACGGCGCAAAGCGCGTGATTTTCCAAGTCGTTGGGGGCGTTAAATACTGCCATTGTCGCATCGCCTATATACTTATCTATTGTGCCGCCGTTGTCCTGAATTGAGCGGCTGGTTAGCCCGAGATACCTATTGACCATGTTTACGACCTTGTCAGGCGGGTTGGCTTCGGAAAATGCGGTGAAGCCCCTGATGTCCACAAACAGCACGCTTATTTCCTTTACTGTTCCGCCGAGCTGAATGTCAACCCCACCCGAAACAAGCTCTTTTACAACCTCAGGTGCGACAAATCTTCCGAATATTCCTTGTATATGCCGTTTTTCATGCTGTGCCGTGAGTATGCTCAACACCATGTTTGCAAGCCAACACAGTATCAGAAGCAGTATTACGTCGCCTGATTTCAGGATTAGATTAAATTGCTCGTATGCTAATTTCGCAACGCCAAGCTGTATGAGTATCAGCGCGATTGTTACAATGACCGACCAGAGGGGTTTCAGCAAGGGAAGCACACATGCTAATATTGCCGCAATAATCAGCATTACCAGAAAATCCTGCCATCCTGTGGCTTCTCGCTTAAAATCTCCGTCAAGCATGTTTTGTACGATGTTTGCGTTAATTTCTATGCTGTAGGCTGTACTGCGCCCGCCGAGCGGGAGCGTGTATGCCGCGCCTTCGATTCCTCTTGCGTAGGGTCCTATGAATACTATTGCGTTTTTGAATATCGCAGGGTCGTATTCGTCGTTGATTAAGCCCCAGAGTGACAGGGTTTTATACCCGCCTGACGGTACTGCATAGCTTATGGGGAATTGTCCTGAGGCATCAAGCGGTATTTCGTTTTCCGCGATTCCCATTACACGACAATACACTTTGTAGGTTTCATAGGCGAGCGAGCTGACTTTGATGTCGCCGTAGCGCAGGTTTGTCAGCGCACGGCGGATAACGCCGTCTGACGGGTCGGGTTCTATGTTCAGAAATCCGTAGTTTACGATTTCCGCGAGTTCGTCAAAGGGTAGTATGTATTCTTCAATCGTGAGTTCTTCGTTATAGCGTACGTCGCCGATGTCGCCCATTGCTCCGAGTACAAGTCTGTCTGTTTTGCCTGCGGCTTCGAGCAGGGCTTCGTCATATTCGGGGGTGCTGTATGCGTCGTAGAGTATGTTCGCGCTTATGACGGCGGCTTCTGCTTCAATCAGCTTTTCTATGGCATCTGCGACGAAGAAGCGCGGCCAAGGCCATGTGCCGATTTCGTTCATGCTTCGCTCGTCCATTCCGATTATGATAATGTTCTCCGACGGTTCTTTTCCTGACACTAAAAGACTGTCGTATATGAGGTTGTCTGTTGCCGGGAGCAGGCTGAAGTATTGGAAGATACCCAGCAGTATCAGCAGCAGTATCGGGACTATGATTTTCAGTTTCTTGTACATGGTTTGTTCGGTCCTTTCAGGTTCTTTGTCGGTTTGGGTCGGTTTGGTTTTTTGGGGGGTGCGGGGTGGTTTTTTGTTGGTGTGGGTCGGGTTTTTTGCGAGAGATTTTATTTCACCATATCCTGCGGTATGTGCAACGCAATCAGGCTGAACTCAGGAAACCACTCGAAGGTGTACGGGAACAGCCGCATCATTTCTTCCGCAGTTGTGGTCGCAACGCCTTTCATTATAAAGTAGTCTTTGTTCAGATTCAGTATCGTGTCTTGGTTGTTTACCGTAATTGTCAGCACGTCTGTGTTGTCGTCTAACGTGACTGTCGCGCCGAGTGCTTCAAAGAGCGGGCGAATCGGCAGGTAGATTTGTTCCATTGTGTTCCATGGCTGAACTCTTCCCATGTCAATTCTTTCCGATTCTATGAATATGCGTATGTCGCTGTTATAGGAGTATCTTGAGTCGGTCAACATTCCTGTTTCGGCGAGCATTTCTTCGCGTGTCGGTCGTCCTTGCATAATCCGTTCGGTAATCGGAAGCACGACTATGCGGTTATTTACGGAGTCTGATATATAGATTTCTTCCCCGTCGGTGCATATGCCTTCGGGTCTTGTCAGTCTGAGGTTTTCTGCGGATAGATAGTACCTGTCCGCTATTCCGTTTCCTGCTATGGTCATGGTTTTTTCGCCGTCTATAAGGCGTATTGCGTGGTTCATTGTGTCGGCGACGAGTATTCGTCCGTCGGGGAGAAGTGCCAAATCTCGCGGAAAGTTAAGGCGGGCTTCGCTGTTTATCCCGTCTGTGTAGCCGCCCGGGGAATATCCTGTAACTCTGTCGATTTCGCCGGGTTCGCCTGCTATGGTTGTGACGATTCCGTCGGATATTTTGCGTATGCTGTGGTTGCCCGAGTCGGCAACAAAGATTTCGCCTGTGTCGGAAATCACAATTCCCGACGGTTCGTGGAATTTTGCGTGTGCGGCTGTTCCGTCGGCGTAGCCGCTTTCTTCGGGTACGCCCGCAAACAGCGTTACGTTGCCGTCGGTGTCTATGCGGCGTATGCAGTGGTTCATTGTGTCGGCGACGTATATTGTGCCGTCTTTTGCGACGGTTGCCGAGCGCGGGGCGTTAAAGCGCACTTCGCCTTCCTTGCCGTTGGCGTAGCCGCTTTGTCCGTTTCCTGCGATTGTGGTTACGAGGTCGTCGTCCATTCTGCGGACTACGTTATTTCCTGTGTCGCAGATTATTATTTCCCCGTTCGGGCTGACGGCAACGTCCGACGGTTTCATAAAGAGCGCGTTTTCGCGGTAGCCGTCTATCAGCGCGCCCGAGTCATAGTAGGATAGTCCGTACTGCCCGGGTCTGCCTATGCGTTTGTTGCTTTCTCCGTCTAATATGACGATTCTGTCGCACATGGAGTCGGCGACGACTAAGTCATTGCCTGCCATTGCTATTCCTATGGGGTAGTAGAGTTCGTCTGAGTATCTTCTTGGGTCCCATATTCCGTCAAGGACTCTCGTCGGTGTGGTCAGCACGGCTTCGGCTTCGCCTGTTGTTTGCGCGGGTTCCCACTTTTCGGGTTGGCTGAGTAGTAGGTACGCAAATATGCTGATTATTACGACGAGTACGGAGATGAGGGTTATGAGTAGTATTTTTTGATGTTTTTTTATTGTTTTCATTTGCTTGTTTTTGTTCCGCTTTCTTTTGTTTGGGGTGGGTTTGGTTTTTTTGGGGGGTGGTTTTGCTTGTGTTTTGGGTTGTTTCGAGTTCTGTTTTTGCTTGATTTGTATTCTAAGTGTGAATTTTACCACATCATTCTACAAATGGCAACCCACCTATGGGGGGTATGTTGGGATAAAATTGCTTTTTTTAGAGGGATTTGCGACTGTTCAGAGGATTTGCACCGTTGCAACTTGACACGAAACTTTTTCTGTTTTATTCTGTGTGTATGAAAGAGTCCTTACTACATACGCAAACGCCGCGTTCGGCGTTGATGAAGCTGTTGGACGGTCTTACTGCCTCTCAAAAAGACAGGGAAAGACAGTTTGTTTATTTACACGCTCCTGCGGGCTTCGGCAAGACGACTTCCGCTCTTTTGTGGTTAAAGCACCGCGAAAAGACGGCGGGGGCAAGGCATACGTGGATTAGCCTTGATGAATACGACAACAATACCTCTGAATTTTGTAAGCGTTTCGTTTCCGCGCTCATCACCATGCACCCTGAAAATCGGGAACTGCGTGAGCTGACGGCACATCAGTTCTTTGACACAGATGCCGCTCAGTTTGCTATCCGCTCCCTAACGATTTGCGGCGGCTTGCAAGCTCCCTGTATCTTTGTGCTTGATGATTTGCACGTTATCCATAACGAGGAAATCCTCAACCTGTTGCCGACCCTGCTTAGGCGACTGCCGAGCGGCTGTACCGTCCTTTTACTCTCCCGCCATGCCCCGCCTGACAGTTTTTCCGAAATGGTGACTAAGGGCGAGGTGGCTTTGGTTGATTCCGAGCTGTTGAAATTCTCCGCTGATGAGATTCGTGCTTTTTTTGCCTGCAATGAATGTCCCGTCACCCAAAATCAGGCGGAGCAGATTTACGCTTCGACGGGAGGGTGGGCTATTGGAATCCGCGCTTTGCTTTTTGCGGACGATAAGCACTACAACGTGAGTTTGACCGTGAAGTATCTCGAAAATTTCCTCAAGGCTCACGTCTGGGAACGCCGTGACGAGCGGATTAAGACTTTTTTGACCTGCGTTGCGGTGGCGAGAGAGCTGACTCCTGAGCTTTGCGACTATCTTATCGCTCACGAGAAGCTGCTTAAACCGCCTTTCGGGTCTTCAAGTGCGAGTGCGGAGATTTTAGCGGAGCTTTCGCGTGAAAACGCTTTTTTGCGCCGTATTGACGAAAACAATTACCGTTTCCATGACCTTTTCCGCGACTTTTTGCTCAAAATGCTGGAGGAGCGCGGGGAGCGGGCGGTGCTTGCGCAGTACAATCGGGCGGGTGATTATTATTTCAGTAAAAAAGACCATTTCCGTTCCGTTGACTATTATCTCAAAGGCAAAAATGACGACGGGGTGGCGGAGTCGCTTTACTTCATGTACGACTATAATTCCCCCTACGCCTCAATCAAGGACACCCTTTACACCATTCGCGCTTCGCTTACTGACGCAATTGTCAAAAAGCACCCGTTCCTGTTGGAGGTGCAAATTTGGGCGGCATATGTCGAGGGGCGCGCCGACGACTTTGAGCGTTTATTGGGTGAATATCATCGTCAATTCCCGAAAATCGTTATTTCAAATCCCCGCTCGGCGATTATTATTATACTGATACGGATTCTCGACTATCGTGTTGACCTCGTTTCTTCCGCTTCAAAGATGAGAATGTTTCCGTTCAAGGGCGATATAATGGTTTACGCGCCGAGTATCACTAACAATATGCCGCATTTTCACCGTTCGGTGCGCGACTTTTCCGAGCTTGCCGCTGATACCGAGCAGAAGCTGGCTCTCTTGGAAAAAGGGATTGGCTTTATCGTCGGCGAGGAATTTCCCGCTATTCGTGAATGTTTACTCGCAGGGCTGTATTTTGAAAAGGGCAATTTGACTGCGGCAAGCGAGCACGCTCTGGCGGCTTGTGCGGAAATTTCCGACGGCGTTTCGGAGGAGTGTTCCGTTGAAATCCGTTTCTGCGCGATGATGATTCTTGCAACGGTGCTGTACTGTGACGGTCGGGACGGCGAGGCGGATAAGATTATCGAAAATGTCCGTTCCATGATTGAGGATAGGCTCGCCTTTTTTCTTAAACCGAATCTTACGGCTTATTTAGTCCGTCGCAGGCTTTTAGACGGAGATAGGCAGGCGGCGGACAAGTGGATTTTCGATTTGCAGGAGAAAATTTTCGACCATTTGACACTTTTCGAGTCTTATCAGCATTTCACAACTGCGCGGGCTTATATCGTCGCAGGGGATTATGTCGGTGCTGTTTTGATTTTGAAGAAACTCTTGGCTCTTGGGGAGCGATACAGGCGGCCGCTTGATGTTATCGAGGCTCGCATTTTACTGGCTGTCGCTTACCGCAAGAAGGGTCGCGGCGGTGCGGGCGTTGGCGGGGTTGCAACGACGACGGGGTCGGGCGTTGGCGGTGCTTCGACGGGCGCGGGGTCAAGCGACATGGTGATAGGTTCGGGTGATTTGGCGGGTTCTGACGTTGGCGGGAGCAGTCGGAGCGGCGGTTCTGTCGCACTTGAATATTTAGAGCAGGCAATATGCACGGCTTATGAATATGGATACACTCAGCTTTTTGCGAGCGACGGGGCTGACCTCGTGCAAATGCTACACCGTCTGCAAAAACGCGCTGTTCAGGCTGAGTATAATTTTGGTGTTCCCGCTACTTTCGTGAAATCTCTTTATCTCGCGGCGGCGGAGGCTTCCGTGCGCTATAGAGGTATGACGGGCGGGCAAAAGCCTTCGCATCTCAGCTTCACCGATAAGCAAAAGACTGTCATGCGCCTGATGTGCGACGGTTTGAGCCGCAATGATATTGCTGACAAAATGGGGCTTAAAGCAAGCAGTGTCAAGACCCATGTCGAGTTGATTTACCGCAAGCTCGATGTGTCAAGCAATGTCGAGGCGTGTTTGAAAATCAAGGAGCTTGGGGTACTGTAGGGGTGGTATGTTGGGGTGCTGTAGGCGTGGGGTGCTGTATGCGCATTGTGGATACCCGTCAAGTGCGGGCTCTTAGCGCGGGTTTCTCAGCATTTCTGCGAGTGCTTCTCAGTAAAGCGGGGTTTTATTTCTCCTCGTCATTTTTTATTTTGACATATTTCTGATGACGGCTTTTAGGCTTGTCAGGCATTGTCATAATAAGCTGTTCGGAGTCCAATAACGGCTTCAAAATCGCTTTGCGGAAGTATTCGCGTGTGGCGATTCCTACAAACTGTTGCATCTCTTCCCGTGTTCGCGGTATAGAGCAAAAGTCCAAAACCTTGTTTATTTTATCATGCGCAGTGTCATGCGTACTATCATGCGTACTATCATGCGTACTATCATGCGTACTATCATGCGTAGTAGTTCCATGTGGCAACATAAAACCATCCGCAAACGGAAATGTCACAATCAAGAAATTGTCTTCAAACGTAAAAATCGATTGGTCGTAAACTTCCATTATGCGGCTCATGCCGGAGCCGAGCTGTTCAACGAGGTCTACATCCTTAAATACCCTCATAAGCTCACGGTTGCGCGGCATGGAGCGACAGCGGAAAAAGTTCTCGCGGCTGAGTCCCTGCGGCAATCCGCCATAAGAAGTGATAGTGATTCTGTCAGAGAAAATTTCCACCACAGGCGGTACTTCTCGGCTGTAATCATTATGGACGATGGCATTGATGACAGCTTCTTTCAGGGCGAGCTCGCCAACCATCTGCCGCTCAAGTCTTTTTTCAGCAGTGACTTTCGCAAACGTCTTGTTTTCCACACGAAGTTTTTCCAAGACACGGTTCGTCGCCGTAATAAGGCAGCGATAACCGTATTCCTCATTTTCAACCAAGTCCACTTTTGTCGTCCCCGCATATTTAGCGACCTTGATAGATACACCGTTTTTATCTGCCAACAGATAAGCGGCATAATTGAAACGCCCGTCATCGTCAACCAAGTCCAGCGAAACTAAAAATTCATCGTTGAATTTCAATTCCCGATCAGAATAATAAATTTCAAGCTGCTTGAACGTGAGATTCTGCCTCGGCGACCGCGTATTGCTCAGGCAAAGCGGTATGCGCCCTGCATACATCGCCTCAATTCGCTCTTTGGTCATATGCTGATTAGAACTACCGACACGGATAAAGCATCCTTCCGGGGACATCCCTTTTTTGCGCAGATAGTATGGCTTTTCAATACCGCTTGAAACAACCACCTTTATGATTTCGGTATCGTCTATCTTTTCTATGAGAATGTCGAATAAGCCGAGCGTGTGCGGTTGAATGTTGTTCTTGATTCTGTCTGTAATCTGCCGCTGGACAAGATCAATGCTTTTTACACCGACAATGGTTTTTGACTTATCGTCAATGCCTACAAAGATTTCACCACCCTCAGAATAGTTGAGAAACGCTACTACGGTTTCCTCAAAATCGCTCGGTACTTGTGCTTTGTATTCAATTCGGTTGCGTTCTTCGGGAAGCTGAAAAGCCATTGTGGTCACATCTTTCATATTTCTTCAACGACAAGCAGACAACACACATGATGTCTAATTGTTAAAGTGAATCAAACTCCTAAAAAAAGCGAGCGATTCGCACCTCTGTCGGGTCAACTGACAAGAAGTAGTATAACACGAAGGTGCAGTTAATTACATATAATTTTTTGCCTTTTTGCGTGGCTCGGAATTGCTGTATACACATTGTAAATACCGTCAAGGGCGGGTGCGAATCATACTTAGAACCTACCCAGCAACTGATAAATCATGTATGCTGAAGTGGCGCAATAAAATATTGTTAGTGGTAACATATCTATAAAATTGCGCCTATTAAACTCTTTTTCAGACCAAAGAGGTTTCTTCTCAGAACACTTTTCGTAAAAGAACGCAAGAAAATCATTCGGATTGCCGATAGTAAATGAGTTCTTTGGCAGGGCTATTTCAATTCTATTTTCAATCCAAAAAAAGACGTTTTTATATTCAATCCAAAAGTATATAAATTCATCAGTTTCTTCTATATATCTAACTCTGTCATATGAAAACGATAAAGCGGTAGCTCCGGTTTGAATTAAAATAATTTCATCGAAACGAATTGTACGAATAATCGGATAAGTCGAAATTTTCTCTCCTCCTACTTTGGAAAAAGCTCTAAGATATCGCGCAGGGGCAATAAAATAAGGATAGGCAGTTACCCAAAAGATTACTAAAGCGTAAACTGTGCGAATGAGTATACTTTGTCTGATAATAATATTAGCAATACACAAAATAATAAGAACAATTGTCGCGCAGTAAAAAATCCAAAGGTTTAGCTTTCCGCCGCGCTTTTGCGATAGTTTAGCCATACCTCTCAGAAATTGCTTGGTAAGTTCATATCTGTTTTCAAACACAATATCGTCCATGTTAGTTGCTCCTTTGTTCGCTTTGTTGTTTGTTGTGCGCTTGTTTGCTCCGTTGTTGCTCATTTGCGCGTTGTAGATACCCGTCAAGTGCGGTTGCGAATCATACTTAAATTATTTTCATAAACTTCAAACAAATGTATGTCAGCACGGCAATATCAAATATAATAAGCGGTGATGCAGATATAAAATCACGCCAAAACAGTTTTCTCTTAGACCGGAGCGACCCCAACTCGGAGCATTTTTCATAAAGGAACGTAGTAAAATCATCCGAATTGCCGATAGTAAACGAGTTCTTATAAAGCGGTACTATCATTAACGTACCAATCCAAAAATAAATATATTCGTCGTTTTCTTCTATGTATCGAACTTTATCGTATGAATAAGTCACAGCAGTATTACCTGTTTGCATAAGAATACTTTCTCCGAAGCTGACTGTACGGATAATTGGGGATGGCAGGGTCTTTACGCCCGATAGCCTGGCAAATCCTTTAAGTGTTTGCGCGGGAACAATAAAGTAAGGGTAAGTAAGTAATAAAACAACTACAAGAGTGTTAAACGCACAGATTAAAATATTTCGACTGAAAACAGCATAGACGGAAAGTATTACAACATAGAATACTGTTGAGCCGTGAGATACCCAAAGATTCAGCTTTCCGCTGCGTTTTTGCGATAGCTTATACTCACTTCTGATAAATTGTTTGGTAATTTCATATTCGTTTTCAAACACAATGTCGTCCATGTTGGTTGTTCCTTTGTGGTTTGTTTGTGGTTCGTTTTGCACAAACGGAAATGTCACTCGCTTGTTTGCGGGAAGATGTTTATCTTGTGGCTTTGGGATTTTATACATTTACCGCAATGCGTATTGCCGTAAGTTTTGTTGATGTGCATTTGCCGAAACGCTGTCATTTTCGGCGAGTACAACGCATCAGCTAACTTTGTGTTATGCAAATCTGCCATTCTGTAGTGCAAATCGCCCTACATCTTCTCAGGGGCGGTGATGTTAAGCACTTCTAAGCAGTTTCTTATGACTATTCGGGTTGCTTCGGCGAGCGCAAGGCGCGCTTCGAGCAGTTCGTTTTCCTCGCCTTTTATGCGGCAGGCTGTGTAGAACTTGTGGAATCGCGATGCAACCTCCGTCACATATCTGTTTATGCGCGACGGTTCTAAGTCACGGGCGGCAAGCGTAATTTCCTCAGGAAGCAAGGATAGCTGTCTGATAAGCTCCTGCTCCGTTTCGTGCCTGAGCAGGTCTGTGTTTATTTGCTTAGGTTGCGGCACTTCAAAGCCTTCGGCGGCAAGTGCGCGGATTAAACTGCAAATTCGCGCGTGAGCGTACTGGACGTAGTAAACCGGATTTTCACTGTCCTGCCTGACGGCAAGGTCAATGTCAAATTCAAGCTGACTGTCCGCCCGCGCATTGTTGAAAAATCTACAGGCATCGACATTTATTTCGTCGAGCAAATCGTTGAGCGTTAACGCTTTTCCCGTGCGCTTGGAAACCTTCATCACTTCCCCGTCACGCATTATGCGTATCATCTGCATGAGCAGAAAACGTAGCTTGTTCCCGTCTACGCCGAGTGCCTGACCCAATTGGGGTGATGTCATTGTCGCCATTAGGCGTTTTGCGTGTCCGTGGTGGTCTGCGCCCCAAATGTCTACTACCTTGTCAAATCCGCGTTCGAGTTTATTTCTGTGATACGCAATGTCTGCGGTGTAATACGTGAAAAATCCGTTTGATTTTCGCAGAACCTCGTCCTTGTCGCCGCCCAAATCGGTGTTGCGCAGCCAAATTGCTCCGTCTTTTTCGTAGAGAAGTCCCGCTTTGTCAAGTGCTTCAACGGTTTCGGCTATATACCCGCTCTCGTGCATTTTTTTCTCGGAAAACCACTCGTTAAACCGAATTTTGTAGCGTTCAAGGTGCGTTTTCATTACTTCTATGTTGTGCGAAAGCCCGAATTGGGTGAGCTTTTCCCTGCGTTTTTCTTCCGAAAGCTCTTGGAGTGCGCCGCCGTCAGAGTTGTACATCTTTTGAGCAAGCTCTTTTATGTCGTCGCCGTGGTATCCGTCCTCAGGAAATTCCACCGCTTCCGCGTTGGGGCAAAGCTGTAAGTATCTTGCTTCTATCGACTTGCCGAAAAGCTCCACTTGGTTTCCCGTGTCATTGAGGTAAAACTCGCGCCAAACGTCGTACCCTGCTTTTTCGAGGACTGCGGCGAGGGTGTCGCCGAACACTGCTCCGCGTGCGTTTCCAACGGTTATCGGCCCTGTCGGGTTTGCCGAAACAAACTCAACCATGACTTTTTTGCCGTCGCCGATATTGACCGCTCCGTATTCCGCGTTTTCGTTCAAAACGGTTTGCATGACTTTGCCGTACCATTTTTTTGATACGGTAAAATTCAGAAATCCCGCTCCCGCAACTGACACCGACTCAAAGTCCGTGCCTTCAAGGTCGATGTGCGCGGCAAGTGTTTCCGCTATCGCTCGCGACGGTAGGCGCATTTGCTTTGCCGCCGCCATTGCGTGGGTTGCGGCGTAGTCGCCGTGCGAGGTGTCCCGCGGGATTTCCACCGAGCCGCGTAACGGGTCGCCCGCGGGGAGCGGTTTGCGGTCGGGCGGCGGCGGGTCGTTGGCGGGCGGGGGGGTGTCGTTGGCGGGCGGCGTGTTGCCTTTGGGTGGCTCTCCGCTGTCGGGCGGGTTGCTTTCCAACGGCGGCGTGTGCCGCGCTTTTTCACAGGCTGTATTGATGATGTCGCTTATTTGCTTTTTTGCTTCTTCAACAAGATTCATTTTTTATACAACCCTTTTCGACTCAGAAGATTTGCGTTTATGATCTTCTGAGTCGAAAAGACCAACGCTGTTTGAAATTTGCGATGACTCCGAAGGAGGCACTTCAAACTTTATTTCCCCTACTGCGGTAGGCTTTTGATGTCAATCTTAAACAAATTGCGGCTGACTGCAACATTGTCAACCTCAATGTCATAGCGAATTTCGATATTTCCGCCGTCATCGTTCATGTCCTTAGTGATACTGAGCGTGTCAATCCCCATTACTATCGCGCCGAAAGGCGTTTCATGCAGAAAGAAGTGTTTTTGCTTCTCATTGAAAATCATGTCCCCACTCATGCTGTCACTACGTCGGAGTATAACGCGGTCAGGCTCCACATCAAAGGTTGTCAGAGAGCCGCCCATAGCTTGTCCTGTTAGTGTGCTTTCAAGGTATTTGAACGTCAGGGTTTCGTTTTTTTGCGAAAATTCACCGTCCGTTGTCAGTTCAAAGGCTTCCTCCTCGCCCGCAAAGGCGGGTAAGCCTTTGAGCGATATAAGCACTTTTTTTGTTTTGTCAGTTTCTTTTTTCATTTCCATAAGTGTACACCTTTCATAGCCTGTGTACTATATAATGTTTTTGAAATTTATTCAACAATTATTTTTTGGTAGATTGCGCTTTTGGGTGCAAAGGTGGGTGCGGCGGTTCAGAGTATATTATTTTCCCCCTCCCTTTGTACATTTTTTGTAAAATGTGTGAATTTTCCTTGCCCTAATCGCGTTTATTTCGTAGAATGGCTATATTAAAACTTTGCGAAGGGAACTACGTGATGTTAGAGGGTTTTTTTGAAACTGCCGCTTATATGCAAAACCGCGAGCTGTCGTGGCTAAAATTTAATGAACGGGTTTTACTTGAAGCCGGTCGTCAGGACATGCCGTTATTGGAGAGGTTGAAGTTTATTTCGATTTTTTCGAGTAACCTCGACGAATTTTTCATGGTGCGTGTCGGGTCGCTGGCGGACTCAATGCTTCTTGGGGACAAAATCAAGGACAACAAGACGGGAATGTCCGCAAAGGACCAGCTCGCCGAGATATACCGCGCCATTCCGCACCTTTACGCGCTTGCGGGCTCTTTGTACACCACGGTTATCGCCGAGCTTGCGAAATCAGGCATTGTGCTGAAAAAAATGCAGGATTTGTCCGAGTCGGAGCTGAAAACCATGCAAAGATATTTTACGCAAAATGTCATGCCGATACTTTCTCCGTCCATCATTGATGCGAAACACCCGTTCCCCCACATCCCAAACAAGCAACTGCACATTATTGTCAGCCTTGCGAAAAAGAAAGGCAATGTGTTCTCTTTGATTGCGATTCCGAGCAATACCGACAGGCTTGTTTTCTTGGACGATGAAAGTTTTGTGCTACTTGAGGATTTGGTTGAGCATTTCATCTACTTGGTTTTTCCGAATCATAATATTCTCGAAAAATGCGTTGTTTCTGTCACGCGAAATGCCGACTTTGATACCGCCGAAGAGCTGCTTGACGAGGATATTGATTTTCGTCAGCATATGAAGGCTTTGCTGAAAAAACGTCAGCGTATGGCTCCCGTGCGCCTTGAGGTTAGCTGTCCGATTAGCACAGAGGTGCTGGAATTTCTATTCGGAAAGCTGTCGTTAAAGCGCGCTCAGGTGTTCTTTTCCATTATGCCGCTTGACCTCAGCTTTGGTTTTTCGCTGTACCGTCATTTTGATAAAAACAAAACCTCAAGGCTCATATGGCAACCCCATGCCCCTGCTGATTCTCTGCCCGGCTCTGTGAAAGCGGACATGATTACGCTCGCTGAAAAAAAGGATATTTTACTTTCTTATCCGTTTGAACGTATGTCCCCTTTTCTTCATCTCATACATCAGGCTTCCGAAGACCCGTCTGTACTTTCTATCAAAATCACTCTATACCGTATTGATGCTCGCTCTCGGCTCGCGGGGTATCTGATTCATGCGGCGGAGATTGGTAAGGAAGTCATTGTTCTCATGGAATTGCGTGCGCGGTTCGATGAAAACAACAATATTGAGTGGGCAAACCGCCTTGAAGAGGCTGGCTGTCGTGTAATATACGGGCTTTTGGGGTATAAGTGCCACTCGAAGCTGTGTCTTATCACCCGCAAGGATTCGGGTAATATCAAGTTTATCACTCAAATCGGAACGGGAAATTACAACGAGGTCACATCAAAGCTCTACACTGACCTTTCGCTGATAACCGCAAACCAAGAAATCGGAAGTGATGCGGTGGCTTTCTTCAACAATATGCTTATAAATAATCTTGAGGGGGAATATACCCACCTTTGGGTCGCTCCTTCGAGTTTTAAGTCGAATGTCCTTATGGCTATTGAAAATGAAAGGCAAAAGGTTCTCTCCGGCGGGCGCGGAAGGATTATTATTAAATGTAACTCGCTTACTGACAGGGATATTATTGTGAAATTAGTCGAAGCCGCTGACTGCGGTGTCGAGGTCAAGATGAATATTCGCGGGATTTGCTGTCTTGTTCCTCAACTGGCGGGGGTTACAGATAATATTCATGTTATCAGCATAGTCGGCAGATTTCTTGAACATTCTCGTATTTATTGCTTTGGAGAGGGCGAGGATGACCTCATTTATATTTCGTCTGCTGACTTGATGACGCGCAACACGCAACGCAGAGTTGAGGTCGCTTGTCCCATTCTTGACCCTGATTTGAAGCGCACAATCAGGTGGATGCTTGAAGTCATGTTTAGTGATGACACAAACGCATGGGATTTGCAATGCGACGGAAGTTATGTGTTACGAGCGCCTGCCGACATTGACAATCCTAAATGTTCACAAGAACTCTTCACACGTAACGCAAAGATTCTTGCGCGGTACGCTGACGATGATAAGGGTTCGGGTTCAGGTGCGGGGAGAAGCGGCGGCGCGGGTGTGCGTGGCGGTTCGGGGAAAAGCGGCGAGGGTTCGAGAGGAAGCGGCGGCGCGGGAGTGCGAGGTTTCTTTAGACGGCTGTTTGGCGGTTCGGGCGCGAGCGAGGCGGACGGCGCGGAGCAGGACGATTCGTAACTACACATTTCCTATATATACATTCTTCAAATAACACTCGGCTATGTGCTTCATTTTGTACATGGTTTCAATTGGTGTCGGAGAGTGATTCCTGTACTTATATCTTGGAAAGAACCTTGACAGATGATACGGTATGTTTCTGTCTATCGAAGCGAGCCATTTTGCAATATTCTCAACATCATTTTCGCTTATCTCCGGTATTACAAGGGTTGTAGCTTCGATATGACAGGAGCTATACGCGAGGGCAACTGTTCTTTCAACATATTTACGAGTTCCGCCGACCATTTTATATGTTATGTCAGCACCGCCTTTAATATCAATGTTCATTGCATCTATCAACGGCAATAGTTCTTTTAACGGTTCTTCGTTTATATATCCGTTTGTGACTAATACGTTCATCAGACCATGTTTTTTAATCAGTTCTGAGGAATCTCTGACAAATTCATAACCTACTAAGGGTTCATTGTATGTATACGCTACTCCGATGTTTCCGTCATGAACCGTTTCTAACGCAAGGTTCATGATTTCTTGCGGTGACAGCCTTTTTAGGTCGATGTTTTCATACTCCATAGATATGCCGTAATTTTGGCAAAACGGGCAGTGAAAATTACACCCTATGCTTCCGACAGATAGTATCTTCTTGCCGCTGTGGAATCGGTACAGCGGCTTCTTTTCTATCGGGTCAAGAGCAATTGACGATACTAACCCATAGCTTGCGGCTATGAGTACGCCATTTTTGTTGTATCTGACCCCGCAAGAGCCTGTGCGGTTTACGGGTATAATGCAATGATGAGGACAAAGCAGACATTCTACGCACCCTGCGCTATCGTTGCTGTTTGCCTTGATTTCTGCCTTTTGCGGCATTTCTGATATTTCAGAATCCTTGTTTTCCTTACTTGCATTACTTTCCTTACCGCCCGAACGGTTCAAACGGCAGGGAGTTTCCACGTCTGTAACCGCAATGATTTCCCCTGCGGCGGGCGGCTCGTGGTCGGCGCAATGAGTCCAATAGCTTGCGGTTTTGTCACTACTCATGCCTGATAACCTCAAAGCGTTCGAGCTGTATCTTTTCATTTTCTGATATACCCGCTTTTTGCCGTGCTATTTCGATTTGCGCCTCTACCGTATCTACTCCATCAAGATTTGGAAGCAAAAGTCCCCGCTTCATTCCGCTTGTCACTATCACTCCGTATCTTTTTACATCTAATTCTGCGGGGCTTTGAATTTTCTCTGACGGTGACAATACATCTACCTTATATGTTATATATTGAAGCTCGTCTGCCGTAACATTCGGAAATCTATTATCGGACACACCTGCGGATATTGCATTTTGGATTATTTCCTCTGCTATGCTCTCTGTTGTGGGTGCTATTGTTCCTATGCACCCTCTCAACCGCCCTCTTTTATGAAGCGACACGAACACACCCGCTCTTTGTGAATACATCTCCTGCGGTAAGCCATTAGGAATACGCAGTCTTGTACTCGTCTTTATGTAGTGTTCTAACGAACCTCTCGCAAGTTTCTGATAATCATCTTCTGCGTTCTGCGCGTTTTTTGATTCCTCTGTCATCAAATCCAAGTGTTTTTCTAACACGTTGTTGCTGTCATCTGAACCTGTGGCGGTAAATTCCGCAACCGCATAGCCTACGCCATAGGGAGCTTCATAAGACAAAAGCCTTGCAATTACTCTTTTACGGTCAAATAAGCCTGCCAGAACCATGAGTGAATTATACCCGCACTCGCCTGCGCCATCCCTTATTTTTTCAGGAATATTCATTAGTGCCATGAAGTCGCCCTTTGATAGTGCTTCGGTTACGGCATTGTCAAATTCTTCCCCTTCGGGGGCATAGCCATAAGGTCCGTCGCTCTTCAGTCTATGTGACAGGTCAGATGAACCTATGACAACGACCTTGCGGTCAAGGGCTTCCGCCGCTTTTAATATAATCTGCCCAAGTATATAATGCTCCGCCGAGGACATACCTGACTGTGAGATTCGCAGCGATTTATAGTCTGTGTAATGTTTGTTTATGTACCACATCGGAACCATTACGCCGTGGTCGAGAGCCGCGTCCTTTTCGCCCTCTGTTCCTGCTGATGTGCCGTGATTGAAGGCTATGCGTGTAATTTGCTCTGCAAGAGCCTTGTCGTAGGGGGTTTGGAGCTTTACGCTTGACACGCCAAAGCGCGCAAAATCTCCCGTAGCCTCATTTCCGGGGGAAATATGAAAGTGGTCTGCATACATTGTGCTGTGCGGCGTGATATAGACAATGGTTTCGGGCTTTATAGCCGCAATGTCCGCCGCGACTTCTTCAAATGCCGCAACGGTTTTACTTATGCCCGATTCTTGTCCGCGCCCGATTGCGGGGATAGCAAGCGGCGGGTGCGGTAATGTGTACGCTTTAATAATCGGCATTGCTTCATCTCCTTTTCCCCTGACAGGTTACGCCCTTTGCAGGGGCTTTCCCTGACAGGATACCCCCTTGTGGGGGACAATATTTCTGCGAAATCAGTTTTTGTTCTCTTTTTTCAAGGTTTTTCGCTCTTATTTTGAGGGTTTTTAAGGGTTTTCGTTCTCTTTGTCTTGACATTGGTTTGCTTGTATAATATATTAGCACTATATGTAAGGAATGTAAATGTTGCATGACAACAAGGGAGGTCTTTTCAGCTATGATGGAAATGGCAAAGGTAACGAGTAAAGGGCAAATCACGATTCCCATATCCATACGGCACAGATTAAAAATTAAAGAGGGTGACAAGATTCTCTTTATCAATAAGCAAGACGGGGTTTTAATGGTTAATCCCGATACTGTTCAGGGGGACTTGACGGAGCTAAAGGCTTCCGCCGTTCCGCTTGATGCTGTTGTCGCAACTCCGACTGCGGCTGTAACATCGAGCGCGGCTTCGGTGTCGGGTGCGCCGTCGGGTGCGGGGTCTGCCCCAACTGCGCCAACCGCGCAACCCGCGCAAGCTGCGCAACCCGCAAAGACCGCAGCAGCCGCGCCTGCGCCTTTATCGTCTACTCCGTCGTCCGTGTCATTTCCCACAACTCCCGCCGAACCTATTGACCCCCCAAGGCGCAAATTTATACCACCTGTTGAAGAGCCTTTGGATATGCCCGCCGCGAACCCGAAGGCAGGCGGTCTTGATTTGAGTACCTTGCTTGACGATATCCGCTCAATCGGCTCGAATATATAAGGTGTCACGATTTTGGCAGATAGTTGATACAAGCAGTTAAAAGTGTTATTATGAATTAAAAGGGCGACCGCCCACAAGGTAGTTGACCAATAGTAAGATAGCAAAAGCCACCCTAACTCGGTCGAGTTCAAGGGTGGTTTGCTTAGGCAACTCATTATTTTTATGAATCAATACTCCCACCCGACTTCGTAGAAGACGGTACTACGGCAAATGTTGTCTTATCAGCGAAAACGGGGCGGGTCCGAGTTCGAGGATGAATGTGTGGAAGTCGAGCAGTGTGGAGCTTTCGCCGTGCCTGTATTGGTACAGCTCGCTTAACATTTTCATTTCGATATAACCCAATGAATACAGGCTGATGTTCAGCGGTATGCCTGTTACCGAGTCGAAGAATGAGCTTATCGTTTCATCATCGTCAATCCCCAAGTCATTGTACAAAAGTGCTGCTACTTCATCATAGCCCCAGTTTAGCAGGTTTACCCCCAAGTCAACGTGCGATTGCAGCAGCATGAAGTAAAGATTCATCTCACTCATAAACTCCGCTTCTATCTCGCTAAGTCCCGAATACCCGTAGCTGAACTGTTCAACATATGTCGCCCAGCCCTCTGTATAGCCCGTGTTGGAAAGCATAAGCCGAATCGGGTGAGGCGAGGTTTGGCGGAAATACACCATTTGATACATATGACCGGGGTAGCCTTCGTGTGCCAACGCCGTAAAAATATCCAGATTGTCTGTCGGTTCTGTTCCGAGCTTGGCAGGATTTATGTATATTACATTGTTATCAAAATAATCAACCGGAGGGGTGAGAAAGAACGCGGGGGAAATAAACTCCTGCAAGCTCTCATGCACCTCACGGATAGAGTGGTCAATCGCCCCTATTTGCGGAAAGTCATTTTGCATGGCTCTTTCCAATTTTTCCATATACTCCTCAGGAGTTCCGTCGGGTATCTCCCCCGTTTTGTCGTCCATGTATTTTTCCATGATTGAGGTGTTGTTCGCCAATATCATTCTGACACCATAAAGGGTTCTTTCCCTCCACTGGTCTATCGTACTCATAAGCTCATCAACGGACATATCCGTACCCACGCTGAAACGCAGCATTGCGTGAGCGAAACGCTGTCCGTCGGGCAACGCCGCAAGCCCGCCCTTATTAGGCCCGACACCTTTGAGCGAATACATCGCTTCAAGTAAATTGTCATACGCAACCAAGAGGTTATTCATAATTAAATCGCGGTGACGGGTTTTATACTCTGCTCGCTGTTCTGCGCTGAGTCCGGGAAATTCGTCGATTTTATCGTCCACAACCTCAAGAATGAAGGTGTCCTCACGCTCTTCCAAAAATGCTTCAAGCTGTTCGATAACCGTTTCGAGGTTGGAGTCACTCATAAAATATCCGCGCGCGGCGCGTTCACGCTCAAAGACTATTATGTCGTCAAAATAGCGAATCGTGTCCGCAAGTAAGCCTAAGTATGTTTCAATGTCCTCCACTGTATAAAAATTAAACTCGGCAAGCACGACGGGGAGCTGTATTTGCAGTCCGTTAATCGGTCTGACATAGCCTGTGTAGTATATGAAATCCTCTTTTTCCTCAAGGATTTTTGAAAGCTCCAAGTTTCGGCTGAGAATGTCATAGGTTATCTGCCGACTGCTGCTCAATTTGTCGTATTGTATGGTTGCAAGGCGGTCACCGCTCTGCTCCGTAGCTTCTCGTTCTTCGATTAAAAGCTCAGGCGACATTACCGTTCCGTATGTCGGCACGGGGCGTTCTATGTTCATTGCTTCGGGGTACGCAAGGTATATGTGCATACTTAGGGTGTCCTCTGTTACCCATTCGACGAAAAATTCGTCCAATAATCGGTCAAACTTCGCGTTTTCCTCTTTGCCTTGCTTTCCCGCTTCTATTTGTTTTATTTCACCCCATCCTGTGGGGGGAGCGCCACCTGTGGGGGGGATGCCGCCTGTGGGGGTACTCTGTGGGACGAGGTCGTTTAGGGTTGAAAACAGGCTACACGCTGTTGTCAGAGCGACAATCAGCAATATCGGCAGTAATGCGGCTATTGCTTGTCTTATGTGTTTTTTCATTGTGATGTTCCTTTCCTTTGAACATATTACCTGTTATGCTCTTTTGAAGTGTGCGAAAAATTCAATCCGCACACTTCAAAAGCTACTTAATCTGCAAACTCAGCGTAGCTTTTCAACTACAGCTTTCAGCTCGTCTAAAAACTTAGGCGTTTCCGAGTTTATCGCGGGGAAGTCCTTATTTATCACGGCTTGCTCCAGCTTGCGGGCATAGTCGGAAAGGTCTTTCTCTCCTACGTTGGCAAGCGCGCTTTTCAGCCCGTGTACTGTAATTTCATAGTCGGAGGTGTCCGCGCCGCTCCATGATGCCGCATCTGCGTTCGCAATCAGTTTTTCTAAAATGTCTATGAAGTTTTCCGCATCCAAGAGGAAAAGCTCTTTGAGTTCCGATGCCGCAACGCCAAGTTGCGGCGTTGCGGGAGTGTCTGCCGCCGTGTCCGCCCCTGCACCACGTTGCCCCGTAGCCGCGCCGCTCTGCGGCGTTGCCCCGCGTTTCCGCCGCGCTTTCGCCTTTTCAATGACCTCAGGCGATTTTTTGTCACGGATAAACACATTCAGGATAGAGTCTAATTCGCGTGAGTCAATCGGCTTCGAAATAAACGCATCAAATCCGTTTCTCAGGAACATTTCGCTCTGCCCGACTAAGGCGTTAGCTGTGAGCGCGATAATGCTGTGAGCATATCCCATGCCGCGCAAGACTTTTGTTGCCTCAATGCCGTCCATTATCGGCATCATGTGGTCCATAAACACAACGTCGTACACGTTTCCTGCTTTAATCTTCTCAACCGCTTCAAGCCCGTTGCCCGCCGTGTCTATGTCCAACCCATACGGGAGCAACATTCCTTTGGTGACGTATATATTTGATTCAACATCATCCACAACAAGAACCCTTCCATACGGCATATACTCACGCCGCATCCTGCTTTTTTTCGCCGTAGACGTGCTTTGAAATACAGAATTTCGGAATCTTTCGGCAAGCTCATCTCCACATTCACGTTCGCTTACGCGCCTTTGCGGAATACGGACGGTAAACAGCGAGCCCTTGCCAACCTCGCTTTCCACGAATATTTCGCCGTCCATAAGGTCAACAAGGCGTTTTGTAATACTCATGCCAAGTCCCGTGCCGACTACGGCGCGGTTAATATCGACGTTAAAGCGCGTGTATTCGTCAAAGAGCTTTGATACTTGCTCGGCTGTCATACCCTGCCCTGTGTCGCTCACGCGGAAAACAAGCACAACATCGCCCGCGCCGCCCAACGCTTCCTCAAAGCCGACCAACAGCTTGACTGTCCCCCCGCTTGTGTACTTATGAGCATTTGAAATAATGTTGCTCATAACCTGCTTTATGCGAAGCTCATCGCCAAACAGACTGAACGGCGTTTTTGCGTCTATTTCGACCAAAAACTCAATAGGCTTGCTTTCGTAGCGCACACGGTTTATCTGAACGACATCGTTTATCAGGCTCGGAACGTCGTACTCGGTCGGGGCGATTTCCAACTTACCCGCCTCGATTTTAGAAAAGTCGAGAATGTCGTTAATAATGTTGAGCAAGAGGTTTCCTGACTCACAAATTCTGTCAAGTGCTTCCTCCGTGTCAGACGGCAAGGAGCTCTTTTGCATTTCTATCTCGGCTGTACCCAATATCGCGTTCATCGGAGTTCTTATTTCGTGGCTCATGTTCGCAAGGAAAATACTTTTCGCCCGATTTGCGGTTTCCGCTCTGTATAACGCATCCCTGATTTTTTCTTTCAGCTTGGTCTGCTCGCGCATATCATAAATATAGCCAAGCCCGACGAACTTGTTCCCCTGTTTTACGCGGGTCATAGTAAGCTCGACAGGAAGAAGCTCCCCTGCGGGTGTTTTATGAACCCAGTCAACCGCGACAAGCTCACCGTCCATTACCTGTTTCACGAGAGTAATAGCTTTATCGCTTGACCTTTGCCCGTCAGCCTGATATTCGGGCGAGTGTGCCGCGCTACCGAAAAAGTCACGGTAAAATTCTCTGCTGACACCGTACATTTTCAGGACGTTTTCGTTACAGTCAATGAACTTGAAGTTTTCATCAAACACGGTAAGCCCGACGGGGGCGTTGTTGAACATTGTCATGTTCATATCGTTCTTTTCGGCGATTTCCCGCTCCGCTTCTTTAAGCGCGGTTACGTCCTCAGTAGCACCCGCTGTTCTCAGCGGATTGCCGTCCTCATCTCTGATACAGCTTCCGAAGGAACGGAACCATCGGTATTCTCCGCTTTTCATTTTCATGCGATTATACACATTGTAGGGTGTGTTATCTGTTTTATCTTCCAGAAACGCATTCATAATGTCAATGGTGTGCTGCAAGTCGTCGGGGTGAATCCTGTTCAGCCATGAGCTTGTTTTGTTGGGGAAGTCGTTTTCGTCGGTAAAACCCAGCAGATTGCGGAACTCGTCTGACCACCAGAGATGTGTGTCCCCGTCGTCATACGTTTTTTGCCCGTCGATAAGCCTGTCCCACAGTCCGACATTCATTCCCTTTATCAGCATGTTCATAACAAGGTTTTTATCGGAAAGCTCCTCTTGAGTTTTTCGAAGCTCGGTGATGTCTACCGCGTGTTGTATATGTACAATTCTGTTAGTAGTAGTAGTAGTAGTAGTAGGCCAGCTTATGTAGCTGTCGGAGTGAAGGATATGCCGCCCCAAGGATTCGATATACTCCTCCCACATGATAGTTTTTCCCGGATTTTCGTTAAGCTCGTGACACGGGCAAAACTCACACATTTCATCCCTGCCACGAAATGCCTTAAAGCAATATTCCCCTGTCATGTCGTCGTTTTCCCTGCCGAACAGTGCTTTCAATTGCTTATTGACAAACAGCAGCTCGCCTGTTTCGGGCACGGTCGCGTAGACTTGCGCGTTTATCCCGTTCAGGATATTTTCCAGATTGGTAATGGTGTTTCTTTCCTCTGCCGTTTTTTCTCTTTCCGCTGTAATTGATTTTACATTTCCAATCATCGAGTTAAAGGTATTTGCTAATATTTCCAATTCATCGCCTGTGTTGATGTCCAAAACGTGATTCAACTCGCCTTGACTGATAAGTACGGCATCCTCCGTCATTTTGCTGATAGGCGCGACAATGCGTTTCGCCGTGCGCTTTGATACAAGCATGGAGAGGAGTATAAGGACAGCAACGATAGTACAGGCTACGAGGGTTACGATAAAAATTCTTTCGTTTATGAAAGAGATGTATGTGTCTTTCAGCCCTGTTATGTTGTTTTCAAGAACCCTTGCGGGCGACATGATTTCGGCTTCATCGACTATAACGGCAACGCTCCATGGTACTGCTTTCAACCCGTGAAACGCGATAAGCAGGTTTCTGTCGTCTACTGTTATGCGTTCTATGCAGGATTCATCTTTTTTGGCACATTCCGCCAAGGCGAGCATTACGTCACTGCGGCTTTCGATTATATCCGCGAGTGTGGGTTCTGCTTCTGTGGTGGCGGGGTCGCCGTTGGGGTCTGTGGTGGTGGGGACTGTGCCGCCGCCTGTGGGTTGTGGTTCTGCGCCGTCGGGTGCGCCGTTTGGTGCGCCGTTGGAGGGCCTCTCCCTGCCGATGATTGCGCCGTCTTGACCGAGCATTATTGCCATGCCGACACTCGGAGCCGTTGAGTTAAGCACAATGTCGGTTATGCTGTCAACAGTCATACCTGCGCCCGCAACGCCCGCCAACACTCCGTTTTGCGCGTAATAAGGCATAGCGCAGGTTATCGAGAGCCCGCGCCCCTCCTGGTCGGGGTATATATCAGTCCAAATAAGCTCGCCCGCCTCCGCCGCCGCAATGTACCAAGGACGCTCTCGCATATCTAAATTGGTCGGGACTTGGGTTTCCGAGTCCGCTACGAAAAATTCTCCCTGTTCTGTGCCGTAGTAAAACGCTCTTTCTCCCCGAAAGTCTTTTACCAAATTTTCCAATATATAGGCTCGGAGTAGCTCCATTGCTTCATATTCAGTAAAGCGGTCACTTCCCAGCATAGCAGATGCGATAGATGCCATTCGCTCTACGTCCTCCGAGATGTGGAGCAATTGCGCGTTAGTCAGCTCCGCTTTGCTTTGAACGAGTTGTCTTAGCTCTGATTCGGCTTGCTCGATTATAAGTGTACTCGCTTGGTCGGTGGCGGCTGTTCCTAAGTCATCTCCTGCTGACAGTGCGGCTCGTCTTGTAATATAAAGTCCTGCTACCATTGTTAGGCAGAGTACGGCTACTACTGCAAACAGCAGGTAGAGTGTACGCGCTTTTAGCTTTCGCTGGATAGAGTTTTTCATAGAAACCTTCTTGATTGTAATTCGTTGTGTCACGCTTTGGTAGTGTAACATATTTGCTTTTCAAAGTAAATACCGATGTTGTTTTGTGCCTTGTTAGGTAAGGGTATTTTGCATATAGCGAACGGTTAGCGGAGCAAATTAGCGAATGTAGGCGAAATGGAAGAAATAGGCGAATCGGTGTTTGAGCGAAGCGAGTTTCGATTCGCCTCTGAAATAAGCCGTACATTTGCTTTTTGCGTAGGTCTGAGGTGTGAGGATTGCTAAATCCGAACACCGAAGCAAGTGAGCATATGCAAATACTCTTAGCGGACAATCACAAAACAATAGTTACAAAAAGTGTCAAAATATTTACAATTTGGGGTTGACGTTTACATAATACCGTGTTAGAATAATTAGACGATGAGTGTTTGAATACTGTGGGCGCAAGGTTTTGCCCAAGAAAGAGGACACATAATGACAAACTCAAAGACTGATGTAAAATATGTTACAAAAAGTAACAAGCTCAAGATATTTTCAATTCTTGGCAAAATCGTGCTACCCGTAATGGCTTTAGTTTTGGTATTTTCCCTGTCGCAGACCGCGCTTGCTTCGGGAACATTCCGCGTGACTGCGGGCGTTCACGTCAGGTCTTCGGAGTCAGCACAAGCAAGCTCCCTTACGACCGTAAACGAGGGCACAAGCGTTGACGTGCTTGAACATAACCCCGCAGGGTGGTCAAAGGTTCAGGTCGGAAGCACGACAGGATATATCAGGTCGGACTTTTTGAAGCTCTCTATCGGCGACAACCCCGTATCTTTCCGCGTGACTACGGGCGTTCACGTCAGAGCTTCGGCTTCAACCTCAGCAAGCTCTCTCACGACTGTTAATGAAGGTTCAAGCGTTGACGTGCTTGAGCACAACCCCGCAGGGTGGTCAAAGGTGCAAGTCGGCGGCACGACAGGCTATATCAGGTCGGACTTTTTGAAACACACGGGAACGGCTTCGGCTTCATCGTCAGGTTCGGGCGGGAGCGCGAGCGCGGCACAACGCCAAACCAAGGGCAATGTCAACTTGAGGTCGAGCGCATCAACAACGTCGAGCATACTCAAAACTTTGCCAAACGGTACGGTCGTTGATGTGCTTGATTCCGAAACAAGCGGGTGGTCAAAGGTCAGTTACAGCGGCGATACGGGGTACATAAGGTCTGACTTGTTGGAGTCCGTGTCGTCCTCCGCGCAGTCAGAAACGCAAACCCGCTACACAACGGGCAATGTCAATTTAAGAAAGAGTGCTTCAACGTCAGCAGGTATCATCAGGACACTGTCGCAAGGCACTTCTGTAGAGGTTATTTCTAACGAAACCAACGGTTGGTCAAAGGTCAGTCACAACGGCGATACAGGGTATATAAGGTCTGATTTGCTGACGGCATCCTCGCAGGGTGATTCTCAAACACGTTATACGGACGGGAATGTTAATTTAAGGTCAAGTGCTTCTACTTCTTCGAGTATTCTGAGAACCTTGTCAAGCGGTACTGCTGTTGAGGTTCTGGGGACTGATTCGGGCTGGTCGCGTGTCAGCCACAACAATTCTACGGGTTATATCCGTTCTGACTTGCTTTTATCGTCGCCTCCCGCAAGCTCAGGTCCTGTCGGAGTAATGCAAACCACCACAGGGGTCAACGTAAGGTCGGGTCCGTCAACGGGTACGCAGGTTCTTACCACGCTTGTGGGCGGTAGCAGTGTTGAGGTTTTGGCGCATGAGTCAAATGGTTGGTCTAAGGTTAAAACGGGGAATATCAACGGTTATATAAGGTCGGACTTACTGCATATCGGCTCGCCTGTCGAGCTTGTGACTATGGCGGAAATTACACATCTTTTGCCGACGAAGCAAAATATCCGCATTGTTGACGTTCGCACGGGCACTTCTTTCAACATCAGAATTTTCTCAAAGGGTCTTCATGCCGATTATGACACGGCGACAAAGGCGGACACGGATGCAATGTTCGCTACTCGTAACGGTGTTCGCTCGTGGGCGGCGCGTCCTGTGTGGGTTTATGTGGGTAACCGCGTGTTTGCGGCTTCGACTCACGGTATGCCGCACGCGGGTAGCTCGATTGCGGGGAATGGCGTAGATGGGCACTTCTGCTTACATTTCCACAATACTGTTACCAACAGCAAGACGTATCAGGCTGACTTGCGCAGGGCTGTACAAGAAGCATACGACAAACGCCCCCGATAGGGTGGGGTCGTCTTGCTTGCAAGGCGGTGCATAATGCGAACGGTTAGCGGAGCAAAATTAGCGAATGTGGGCGAAATGGAAGAAAAATGGCGCATCGTCCCCGCAATGCGGGGACGATGCAAATACTCTTAAGTGTACGGGTGTCAATGATGAGTGAAAGTACAATAAGAGCAGGTCGTATATATATTTCCGGCTGTCGCGCTACGATGGTAGCGTTGAATCTTTGGAGTGCCGGTCACGGCAACCTCATGCGTGTAGTGTGGGTATCTTGGGTATGTTCACATCTGCGGGGAGAGGGAAATCCTTTTCCCGCAGATATTTTTTTATCCGCTACAGAAATTAGAGGCATTGTTCCAATCTGTCACGCTCATATTGCATAAGTGGTGCAAATATTCTGTCTTTATTTTCCTGTATGTACTGTATAACTTCATCTTCTGAAAGCTTGTCAGAAATCTGTGGCATCAACTTTTTAACAGTTTCACTCGGTATTCCGTATTCTACCAATATAGAAAGATTTTCGCGAACAAAATCATTTTCAAGCTGTTGTACAAAATAGGTATATGACCCTGCTTTTTGGTTATGTTTTTCGCAAACATATCTTTGTAAACTATCTACAATTCTAAAAGCTTTTGGTATTGTAAATTGAAACCAGTGACGATATATGTGAAACGCCGTTTCTATTGCTTTGTCATAATGCTCTGTTTGCTTTTGAATGGTTCTATTTTGAGGCTGTAATCTGCTAATAGAATAATCATAAATACTGTTTATAGTTACACTCAAGCTTCTTTGAGTTCGATATTGATTAAGGTAAACAGCTAATTGGTCAACGGAAAACACATCGCGACTATTTCTTATAGAAAAATAATTTTCATCGCAAAGGTTCAAAATGTATCTTATTTGTTCATAATTTGGCATTTGGCTCCATATAATGTTTCCTGGGCAGTTCTTTATATCATTAATCAATATTTTACATATGGCCATTTGTCCTTCGATTTTTGTTCCATTTTGCTTTAATATTTTCAACAATTCAGGTTCCGTTGAATTTAGAGTATCATATTTCTGACGCACTCGAGGCTGTATGTCTTTATCTTGTATATTTATTAACACCTCATCGGTAAGCATATTAGCATCTTGGTCAAAAAAAGGAATATCTATTACTACCTGTGAGGATTCCGGTATAGGAGCAAAACAAAATACATTTCCTACATAATGTTCCATCAATCGCCCTGACCGTCCCTTAATATTGCTATAATCGAAATAGTCAATTTCTTTCGAGCCTTTCTTACCGTCAAACAAAATGACATTTTTTGCACTCGTGTTAACCCCTTCGATTATTGTTGTAGTACAAAAAATACATCGCAAATAACCTTCATTGAAGTAGCGAATAATAGATGCGCCCAAGTGCTTAGGTAGCGAGCCATCGTGAATTGCAAAACCATAAGTCAAGGATTCGATTAAACTCCATTTTGGCATAAATGAATTAAGCCATTCAATTATCGGTAACGGTCTAATTTGTGTGGCATCTTTGTCTTTCAAGTGCCTTAAATACTTGCGTGATAAAGAACGTGCTCTCACGGGTGAGGAACAGTACACCAGTGTTTGTTGAGATGTCTGTGAATCTAGTAATTCAAATAGTCTCTCCGTCTTTAGTGACTCTTGTAAGCCGTGAGTGTCGATAGGAATTACATCGCAATCCACAAGCGAATAGTCTGTTTTGTAAAAATGTGCATTATACTTTTCTGCAAAGCCTTCTGTAATACCGTCAATATTGGGACCTAATAAGTAAAATTTGGGATTAAATGTGTCGTAAATTTTCAAGAACGCATTATTCAGCGTGTCAGCGCGTTCATCTTTACGCCGCAAACTCATCTTATAAAACTCATCAATTATCAACAAGTCAATTTTGGGAAAATCTGCATATTCCATAACTCTTTCGGCTGTCAGCAGAAAAAGATTCCCTTTATCTTCCACAGGCTCTTGCGAAGTCCTAACGACTATTTTATAGAATGGTTTATACTTCTTTAAGTTTACTCGCGTTTCGTCCAACAATGCAAGTGTTGGCTGAATAATCACTATATTGCGATACTTTCGAGAAGCAACTAACTCCTCTATTAACAGGCTCTTTCCAAAACTTGTTGGCGCACTTGCTACTATATTTTTGTCCGAGCCTAAATAGTCAGATAGTTCTTTCTGCTTTATGTGCATATAGGTATTAGGCAAGTAATCAGAAAGAAAACTCTTTTGCCGAATCTCATCGGCAAGCGAATTGAGATGAATGGTGTCAGCGTTTTTGTCAAGGTATGGGTAAAATCCAACAGCTTCAATAATATCGCCCCATATCGGATATGTTTTTTGTGGAATGATTGCCCATTTATCAAGGATGTGAATCGCCGCACGACGCACTAAAGCACGGTCATTGTCGTTTCCCGTCAATAATCTGCTGCATTGTAGTGCATAATTAAAACTAACATCATAAGAAAAACTTTCGGTTTTTTCAATCGCCTCAATAATGTCCATATTATTCACCTCAAATGTTCTGCATATGCCAAAGTTTTTCATGCAAAATTCTGACAAGTTCTTTTTTATCTTGTACAGGGAATAGCATAAGAATAATGTTTAGATGTAATTTGTTAGGGTGGTCATTGTTATCGTCGAAATACTTTTTCAATCCCCTCACATCAATTTCGTGATATGCTAAGGCAGTGTCAGTATTCAAATCTGAATGTATATTATAAATATCATGCGGATATGTGCATAATAAAGGAATGTTTATCATATTCAATCGCTCGCTTAGTTTTGACGCATTATTAAGGGTCGCTATCCATTCATCGCGTTGCGGAATATTATTACATTCAAGATTTTTCTTAATGATTAAAATTTGCTCATCAAGGTAGTCTTTAATAAAGTGAGTCTTTATATCGTCAATAAGTGCGGATACCCCTTGCTTACTATCACTATAAAATTTGCTTTCACCTAACCAAAGTATTTGCTCGGTTGGCGAGATGTGTACCGAATCAAATCCGTGAGCGGGTATTCCTGAAGAGTCTTTGAAATATGCCTTTGAGATTAACGGAATAGTTCCGTGAAAATCTCTGAGTATCAAATGAAGTAGGAGTTCGCCAAATTCACCCCGTTTATTGAATGGCAATTTGTCAAGCTCGCTTTGTGCAGTTGCATCATTATTCAAACACGCCTTTCTCATAAGGTCATATTCTTTGATTTTGTAAACACTCTTTGCCGACTCCCTCACGCGGCTTACTATATTTGTTTGTGGAATGTTTGGGTCACTATATTGTGCAAACACATACTCTGGAACGGTTTCGATAATAGCGTCCGCAAATTCGTTAAATCTAAAAAATGAATTACCATTATCGTCTATATCAGAATCAACGAGGAATGATTCTAAATCAGTTTCTGTAATTTTAGTAAGAATTACATTTTGCCTGTCGAAAATACGTTGCACCAATATCGAACCCCCCTCTCCAAAATTTTATAATCATTTAGATTATTTTACGCTCAACCTTACCCTCTGCATAGCCAACACGGAATTCCTAATCCTTTCAAATAAGTCCGTATATCCGAAACACTCTGCGACGCCGCGCTCAAAATAAAGCCTGTCCGCTTGTTGGTATTCATCAATCGTTGTCATAATCTTGCGGCAAAGCAACGGCTTGAACGCTTCTAATATTTTGTCGGCATCGCCTGACGACAAACGTCGCGGGTCAAGCATCATAATTTTCTTAGTGTTCTCGGCTCGGTTATCTAACGCACCTAATCCTTTCGGGAATCCCGTTGCTTCGGTATAGAACACTCCGACAATCGAATTTAACAGGGCGTGACAAAGTTCCAAATTTACGTTATCAGCAAGCGGCATAAACCCAATAGCCCGTTGATTGATTTGCGTGGGTTCATCAAGCAGCCCATAGAACAAACGTCGTTCAGGATTCATTCCTGTAAACAGTCGAACCTTACTACTACCCGAAAGTCTGTCGCCGCTAAGGTTCATCCAAAAGGTATCTTTGTTCGTTACTGATTGATTGAGATGGTCTTTGAAGCGGTCAATCCAATCGAGAGTTTTCCTGTGTTTGTGTGCGGATAGCTCCTCTATCGTCTTATCGCAGACAAACGCATATGTATCTGGCTGTGCCGTAAGATACACGCTACTTTTTGCGCTCTTGAACACCCGCCCGACATATTCCTTGTCAATGTCAGTTTCGTTTTGCAAATAGTATATATCGTCTTGCCCCGTTTTCATTCCGCGAAATACGTCAAACAAATCCGTTACAGGGCAAAGCGCGGGCTTAATGCTCGGCAACCACGCAGTATCATAAAAGCAGGAATTGAGCGCGACATTCATTTTAAGAATATCATTTACTTGCTCAAGCGTATATTGCCTGAATGTCAGCAAATCTGGCGATAATTCACGTTTTAGCTTTATTGAGTCCGCAATTTGCACGGTGTCGTCGTCGGACAATTCGGTTAAAGCTTTATTAATCAGTCCGAAATATACTTTGTGAGTATTATCGGGCAGTTTTGGTGTCTGTTTTTTCTTTAAGAACAGCATAACTGTGATAACATCCGCGTTATCAAACCATTTACCGTTTCCGCTTGCTATAACGCTTTCAGCGGTGTAGTAATAGTTCAGCGCACGGAAAAAATCCTGCCCCGTCAAAGTTCCGAGCCACGAGTTGGAGGTTATAACCGCTACACTCGCGTTATCTGTAAGTATAGTTTGTAAATGCAAAAGAATAGTTTGATAGAGGTCGACGCGTCCCGAAAGGCTTATATCGGCTTCGCTCTTAACACGTTCAATCGTCGCCTGAATAAAGTCGTTTTCCTCGCGTCCCTCTTGGTCAAACGGGACGAACGGCAGGTTTGACGCTATCCCACCCATTTTTGGCAAAGAGTATATATTTTGTTTTCCACCCTGCGGGTCAGTTATTGAAATCTTCTTTCCTTCGCGCAGTTCAAAAGCATTTGAGCGAAACAGCAGACTTGGTATATTTATCGCGTTGGCGCGAGTCAGCGCGATGTTAGATACTTGTAACGCGAAAGAATACTTGTCAGATGCGTAGGTAGTCGAATACGCTTTCTCTACACCAATAGCTTTTTCTTTCTCGGAAAGTACCTCTTTTGCAATTGTGCCTGTTCCGCAACACGGGTCAATGCTCGGTGCAGTCAGGTCAATCAATCCTGCCTTAACAAGTATTTGTGCGAGTTTCTTCGGTGTTGTGTACACGCCCGCGACGCTCCGCTTGAACTGGTTTACGCTGTTTTCGAGCACAGCTTGCAACGCTTCTTGCGAAATTTGAGCAATGCCGTTTTCGGATAGAAAAGCGTTGTAATCGGTCAAAGCTGTCCAAGTGAATATAGGCAGTAAATCGCTGTATTCAATAGCTTCAAACACATTAAAAAAGTCGCACTCCGCCGTAATGTCCGCAAATACAGCAAGCGCGGTAGTCGGGGTCATATCCTCGTTAATCCCCTCTACCGCCGCCGCAGGATTATGGTTGCCTTTTATCATGTTCGCAAATGTGAGTTTGTTAATCCAGTTCAACAAAATAAACTTTGCGTATGCCGTAAACGGGTCGGTTTCGTCAAAGCGATATTCCTGTTTCGTTTCTCGCCACCATTGAGCGATAAATGCGCTGATTACTGTATTTGTAACACTTTCTGTTTTGATGTGTTCTGCTGTAACGTGCTTGTTCCACCGCAAAATTTCGGTAAATATAGTTTCCGAAACGATGTCGCCGAGCTTTGCGGGACGCAACTCTCCAGCAACAAAAAATCCGTTAAGTTCCGCAAGAATAACGGCGATTTCAGTTTCCCAATCAGCCTTAAATTTCGCAACATCGGCGCGGGTCTTGATATGATGAGTTTTATCCCATTCTTTATGCTTGTGCCAAGCGTCGTCAGCATTTTTAACATATAGAACGCCGTATGTAAAATTCCAAAGGAAACAGCTATTTACGCCGAGTACATCTGCTTTGCGTTTCGCATCGGCAATAAAATCAGGGTCGGTAATCGGCACATCGGGCATCTTAACTTCCCAACCTTGCAAAATCTGTGTGCGTACCGTATCGCCATATATAAAAACATCAGGAAACATTCGCTTTTTCCCTGTGTTTAGCGTACTTTCACCGCCAACGGATTTGATTTGCCAAGTGTTACGTTTGGCAGTCGCATCCATCAATTTGATAAGTTCAATAGCCTCGCTACGCTCGTTATCTATCTTTTTAAAATTTGCCATCAAAGTACCTCCATAAAGCCCTCCAGCAGGGAACTTATATACAACGGTTGACGGGCATTTTCGGTTAATGTGCGCCACGCGTCATTCAGACGTTTTTCAGAAACCTCTATGTAATCTATTTCTTCGCGCTTGAACAGCGCAACATCCTCATTCTTTTCTATGCCAATAAAATTGCGCCCTTCAAGCATCGCCGCCACTAAAAATGACCCGCTTCCGCAAGTGTTATCAAGAATTACATCACCGGGATTTGTATAGGTGCGGATAAGGTAACGTCCGAGTTCAATAGGCTTTTGTGTCGGATGCAAAACCTCGCCTTCGGATTCGGCAGTCTTAACATATATTATATCGGTCGGGTATCGCTCGCCGTCACTGCGGACGTGAACAGGCTCAAAATCGCCGTAACAACCGCTTAACTGATTTTTACGAACACCTTTGTCATAAGCCTCGCCCTGCTTCATCTGTGGGTGATAGGTCGGCTGACGCTGATAAAATATGCATACATCTTCGTGCTTGCGCAAAGGTTGTTTTTTGGCATTCAAAAAGTTAGTCGGCTTCGATTTTTCCCAAACCCATTTATATTTGAAAAGTTTTTCTTGACTCAATATCAGTTTTGCAGTAAAAACACCGTGTGAAGTAAGCGCAATCACGCCGCCCCGCTTTATAACACGGAGGTATTGCGTCCATAATCTGTCAAGCGGAATATAGCTATCCCAAGTGTTCTGCGTAATTCCGTATGGTAAATCACAAAGAACCATATCAACAGAATGGTCGGGTATATCTCTCATTTTATCAAGGCAATCCGCTTCAAAAACACGATTCAAAAGACGTTCCAATCGGTCGGGAACACACACACGCGGAGGGAATATAGTCTCGAAGTCAGGCAACAAAGTAATTTGTTCGTTGCGTAAAACAGTAGTATCCATTGTAGGCATTGCTAATTTCTCCCTTTCATAAGTATCGGAGCGGCTTTTTCGCCCGTGTCAAGTTCCATAATATCACAGAAATCGCACTCAAGAACCTTGCAAATACGGACAAGAATATCCGTATTGACATTCTCGCCGTTTCGGAGTTTTGCCAAAGTGGACTGGCTCACGTTCGCGGCTTCGCATAGGTCGCCTTTTTTCATTCGTATATCAATCAGCAACTTAAATAGCTTGTTATAGTTCGCGTTCATACGCTACACCTCACTTGAATTTATCACTAAGAATAGTATAGCACATTCTTTTGTGATTTCCAAGAGTTTTCTTTGAGATTTCAAAAATTATTTTTCTTTATCAAATCAAAATGCAGGAGCAAAGCAAAGCGAATTTTATTGGATTCACAATGGTTTTCTATAAAAAATAATTGAAATGTTAACACTCCGTGTCTTTGAGAATACTTCATGAGGGATTGCCTGTATTTCATATCTTGTGTTACACTGTTCATGAGAGAGGGGTACTTCCTTTCGGTCAGT
>Ga0099364_10001533_pt1 | contig 37741 bp, 32 predicted proteins | sample TergutTh196P3_FD_73070 | JGI IMG/M metagenome (GOLD analysis project Ga0099364, IMG submission 73070) | Microcerotermes parvus P3 segment gut microbial communities from Pointe-Noire, Republic of the Congo - Th196 P3 | ecosystem: Host-associated > Arthropoda: Insects > Digestive system > Gut ... | reverse complement strand
ACGGAAATACCCAAAGAGAAAATGGACGCCATGTGGGCCGAGCTCACAGAACGCTTAAATGAATCCAAACAAGGGGGAGCTGCAGAAACTTTTCAGGGCTCTCCTCACTGGAGTTGAAACTTTTTTTAGAGGCAACGTGAGTTGTTTTTTTTCTCTTGCGCCGAGGGCGTCATGCACAAAACTGAGAATGAAAATATAGCAGCTATAATAGTCATGCTGAAGCGCCTCCAAAACAGAGGCTTCGAGGGCGCTGCTTTGTTGAGAGAAAAGTTTGAAGCTTTGGCCGCAATATCCGGCGCGCACTATGCAGAAAAAATAGGAAAGAAGTTGGAAGAAACAATACGCTTTGCAGACAGAGGACAACCTGAGGCAACGCTACACTTGATGGCGCTTGCCGAGTTTGTAGACAACGCCATTGTTGAAAAAACGCAATATGCCAAAGAGTTGGGGCTGCTCCTCCAAAATTTGTGGGAGCCAAAGGCAGCGCATGCTCAGGCTTCAGCTGTGGTTTCAACCATGGCTTCAGTTGAAGCTTCAGCTTCCATTTCAATTTCCTCTCCCATTTCCCCCTCAAATACAGAAGAGCCCAGGCCCAAAAAAACAACCCTTTTATATGGGAAAAGTCCACTGGAGTGAGGGGGGAAAGCAAAACAAAACAAAAGTCCCTCGGGCAAATTTAGCTCATGAGCAAGCAATATTGCGCCCCAGCAGCGCCCGCAAGCCTGGGCAATGCATCTGCGAGCGGCACGGAGCGGATACTGAGCAGGATGCGAAAGAGGCTAAGGAAGCGAGGGGGCAGCTAGACAAGCACATGTCGACGTGAGCATATTTTCTACAACAGTTGGAGGGTTTATGAGCCGTTGCATTGAGCACCCAAGAAAACTTTCGCCCGGGCCAGATGGCATATTGACTTGTAGAGTCTGCGAATCGGCATGGATGACGCCCGAGGAGATGGAAGCCATGGCAGAGGGGGCTTTGGAGTTTTTGAGCGTTGAGACGCGGGAGAAGTCCGGTGCTTTTGCGAAGAGTTACCGTTGCCCGGATTGCGAGGGGCTGATGACGCCCATGAGGATAGGGGGCTTGGACGGGTGGGTGGAATATTGCGGGGTGTGCAATCGCTATTGGGCAGACCGGGTGGATAGGCGCAGCTTGCAGATGATCGCGAAGCGTATAGAGAGACAGAAGGCATTTGGAACCCTTTCCTCCACGGAGAAAAAGGAACTGGCTGCGGATTTGGCAAAGCCGTCCTCCTCCCCCTCGCATTGGTCCCAGCTGAGCTTTGGCCAGAAACTGCTTGCCTTGTTGTGCATTCCCATGCTGGAGCGTGTCGATAGAAACCGACTGCCCTGGATGACATGGTCTCTTGCCACGTTTCTGGTGCTTGTCTTTTTGGCAGGCGAAGCCTGGCCCGAGCAGTTTGGCCCCCTTGCGTTGGCATGGACCCCTGGAGCTGGCGCAACGCAGCTCCTATGGGCGAATTTCATCCACTTCGACTTCCTCCATCTGCTGAGCAATGTTTGGTTCCTCCTGCTCTTTGGGGACGCGATGGAACAGCGACTTCGGCGATTTTGGCTGCTGAGCGCGTTCATTGTTTCCGGTCCGCTTAGCTTGCTCATTGAGGGGCTTTTCACGGCGCCGGGGGTTTTGGTGGGTGGAGCAAGCGGCGCCATCTCCGCGCTGATTGGTGCTTCGGCCATTTTTCAGCAGAGGGCGCGGATAATCATCACATTCTACATTATCCTCCCCAGGCGTGCTCCCTTCATCTGGGTGTGGCCTATTCCTCTGTTGCTATTCGTGCTCCTCCAGCTTGTCTACCAAGCGGCAATGGCGCTGCAGGAAGCTCCTGGCATCGCTTGGGTTGCGCACCTCTCTGGCCTGCTCACCGGCATTGGCTTGGCCTTCTTTGTCAGCCAACGGTCCGCGCGCTTTTCGCTGCTCTTCCACAGCCCTCCAGAATTTGAACGGGAAAATAAAGCCTTTCATTCAGCTGATTAAAAATGTTGGTGTGCCTTGCTCGGCTTGGCCGACATGTCCAAAAGGTGAGCCGGGTTTAAAAAACCGCGTTGGCAAAAGCCTATGCGCACTTGAGAAAGGCTCGAGAGGGACTCGAACAGGAAAATAACCCATTTCATATTGATAGGTTAATTGGATAAATTTCAAGTTACCTGCGCTTACCTCTTTTCCGTCTCCTGCGTTTTGCCAACCTCGTTTCTTCTCCTGACGGATAGCACAACCATTTGACACCCACCAAAACAAAAAACCCCTCGCGCAGTAGTGCTGCCTCCACCGGCACCTCCTCACGCCACCTAAAAAGCTTTGTTGCCAAGCTGCATGCCAATAAAGAGAGAAACCAAAAAAGCGCCAAGCAAAAACACCACCGCCTTCACTGCTCGGCCTCTATCGCTCATTTTCCCTCCTTGGTGCTTTCAGCCCCCTCAAGCGCGGCCTCCTTGGTGGCCGAAGACTGAGCTTGCCATGCATAGGGTTCCAACAAGCTTTCCATGAGCTCGCTCAACTCGCCGGACAGCGCTCTTTCCTGGGCAATAACCTCATCCAAAAACTGAGCAATGGGCGTCAGCTGAAGCCTCGCCTCGCCTTCCCCTCCCTGCACAGAGTTGACGGCCTCTTCAAGCTTCGTCACAAGCTTTGCCAAATGGCGCCCTTTTGACACTATTACCAAAATCCGAATTTTTTCGTGCAAACGGGCAGCATCCTCAAAGCCCTTGTCCTGAAGCCAATCCAAAATACGCTCCGCATTGTCGAACTCCCGGGCCACAAGTGCCCTCTCTTCTTCACTCAGTTGTGCAAGCATGCAGGCCTCAAATGTGGTGGGCACCAAACCAAAGAGAAGGCGCCCTTGAAATACAAGAGGCCACAGGAGCGGAGGGCGGGGCTGACTCCGTGAAATAGACAACTGTGGCGGGGCACGGCGCTTCCACCACGGTTTCAGGAGGGGCCTCCAGACTTTGGGCTTCAGCAATGGACTCATTCAGCATTTCAACAAGCGCCGCCAAATGTTGCTCTACACATGCGCGCTCCTTGGCACGGATAGCGTCTGTCAACACCGTGAAAATGTCTGTCAGCCAGCCGAGCCCCCCAGGCAACGCAGTGAGGACTAAGACGCGCTGGCGCACATTGTCGGCATCCGAGAAATGCGCCTCCTGCAAACAATCCAGGAGCTTATAGGTGGCATACAACTCCAGGCACGCGCCTTCGTCTAATCTGTTCAGATTCTCTTCTTCGTACATGTCCAGCCTCCCATGCTGCAGAGGCCAGGCAGTTTCATTTGAGCCAAAAAAAACGGCGGCCCAAATGAGCTAGTAAATCCGGCACATTATCAACGAAAAACCGGCGAACCCTGCGGTTCCTCACCCGGACCGCCAAAGGTGAGACACGCTGAACGAAGAGATAAGGTCCGCCGGCAAGGCTTCTCTCCGTTCGTTGATAATGTAATACTAAATGGGTTTACTAGGCCCAGCTACAAAACTCTGCAGCGAGATGACCATAGCCTTCTTCGGATGTTCTGGGAACTAAATTTTTTGAGCAGCGTTATTTCTGCTTTGGCCGTCCACCCCTGTTGCAAAAAGGTGAGCGGTACACTTGAGCGGGCTCTGGGAAAAATGTCTGCTGGACTTCGTTCCAGTCATAGAGCGCTCGCCCGTTGTTTCCTCTCCCGCATGAAAACAGCCGCCCGGCCCTCACGGCTTTGCTGACTGCCTGCCGCGTAACATCCAGCCGCCGTGCCACTTCTGCCGCTGAAATTTTTTCACTCATGTTGTCAACCTCTTCAAAATTGTTTGTAAACCTACGCGGTGGGGGTCGCGAGTTGCCCGCACTCGCCACCCCGTCAGGGAGGACCCGCTGGCCTGCCTCATTCTTCAACCTCCAAGATGGGATGGCGTCGGCAGAAGTCCAGCTTCGCAGGGGTGGCGTCCGGGCAAGACTCGCAGCCTTGCCAGTAGTCGGGGCAGGTAGCGCGGTAGTGCGCCACGTATGGGTTGCTAAGCGTGCCTCCTGCTCTTGTCACTTCCGCCAGAATGGGAAGCCGGTTTTCTCGGGCGAGGTGCAAGGCGTGGGCTCTGTCCTTGAGAGAGAGTTGTTGCAGGCCATCCAAGAGAAGCTCGCCGTCTTCAATGCTCAAGGTTAGTCCATAATGGCCCGCAAGGTGAACGGCCATGCTCACAATGTGTTCTTCCGCGTTCATGGCCTCGCCCGGTCAGGCAGAGTGTTTTGGGCGGGGCGGGTTGGGGCCTTGAATTCCGAATTGCCCTCCGCAGCAACCGCCTCAACCGTCTCATCTGACTCAATACTTTGGTATTTATCTTGTTTTTCGTGAGTCAGTTCTATTTCGCCACTGTCTCTACTGTCTCGCCCTGGAAGAGAAGGGTGAGACGGTTGAGGCGGTTCAGAGCCGCTACTGTCTCGCTCAAAACCATTTGTGCCACAATGAGTTGAGTCAGTTGAGACAGGTGAGACGGTTGCTCTGAAGGATTTTATGAGCTCGGGTGTTAGTCTCCACCCCCTCAACCGTTTTGGGCCAATTTTGATGTCTTTCAACCCCAGGCGAGAACAGGCCTTGCCAATTGTCTCCTCTGTCAACTTCGGCATGTCCATTCTCTTTCTCACAAGAGGGTAAAAGTCTGCGTTGCCGACTTGCCACCCACTCGCTTCAATGCTGGCAGCCTCGGCTACCGCAACGGCCATGACGGCACGTTCAATAGGGTCAGCCTGCTTTTTCGCTTTTTCTTGGTTGAAGAGTTGCCAACATTGCCGTTGGTGCTCCTTCAGCCAATCCGCCAAAAGCAAAGCACGGCGCATGGTGTCTTCAGTCACAGGGTGCAGGCCGTCACTGCCACCAAGAGCTGAATCAAGGCAATGCAACAGAAGACAAAGCCTCAGGGCATGAGCTTGCAGTTTTCGGAGCGGGGCCGCATTTCGAGCAATGAACGCTTCCCGCGCTATTTCGTCATACCAAGCCACATAACGCGCTCTGGCTTCCTCGCTTACGGGAACGGGTATGCCTTCGCCATCTGCAGACACCCCCCATTGCCACATGGCATCGGTAATGCGCTCCAACAAGTCTTTGGAGGTTTGAGAGAAAGCTTGCTTACTCCAATATGACGGAGCTTCGGCAACGGCACGGATAAACAAAAACCGGGGGAGAAAACCGGACTCTTCGTCAACTCCGCCCACCCCGCCTTCAAAGACTCGGCTCAGCATCCCCGGTTGAATTCCCCCGAGAATGGACAGGCAGGCACTCGGAACGAAAATATTCCTTGCGCGATTGCTGGAGCGGCTCGTTCTCCAGTGCCCTCGGCTCCAAGTGGCCAGAAGTTGAGCCTTGAATCCACCCTTGGCGTTGGTGTATCGGTCCAATCCAAAGAGAAACGCGGCCAATTCATCCACGGAAACCATCACTCCCTTGGGGTTCTCGTTGAGCGCGTCGGCCAGTGCTTCGGCGGTGAAGTCGTTCAGCGTGGCCAACTTCAGCGTCGGCCTTTCGGGTTTGTCTGGAACTTTAAAAATACTCCCCAAAGTATTCCCTTTAGCCCTCTTCTTCGACGCTGCTTTCTTCGCCTCGTTATAGTCGGCAAGGTCCTCCAGATACTTCTCAGAGGCTTTGTCATGTTCGAGTTTCGTCGAGTATTCAAGGCGGTGTAACGGCCTGAAGAACTCTTTCTGCGCTGGGCTTTTCCCAACACCGCTTGGGGCTACAATGACAAGCCACAAGTTGGCTGCTTCACCCCAAGAGTCTTTTATGGCGATGAGTCTTGACTGCCCCAGGAGCGCAGACAACGAACCAATAAAGCACGCCACAGGAATTTCAATGGGGACACCGAATGCAGTGTCAGCTTCTTTAAGCATATCTTGGACATCATCCGGGAAAACCTCCAAAGGCACAGGCGGTGGCGTGGGAAGAAAACGAGAATTCGTCACGGCTTCTGTAGAATCGTCGGATGTGTCGGCGCTGTCGGCTGCGTTGTTGCTTTTTTCCTGCTCTGGCACTTGTCGAGGTTCACGCATACCGGCAACCAAGCCACTTTCGATTGTTTTGCGCGCTTCATTTTCTCCAAGCCCGCATGCCAGCGCCGCTTGAAGGAGCATGTCACGTGCCTCTGATTCAGACAAAAACTCTGGCACCCACTGCCCAAGAGAAAAAGCCACAGCGTTCAATGTCGAGTTGCGGGTTCCTTCTTGAGCAGAGGTCAGCCGGGCAAGTTCCGCGTCAATAGCAGCCTTGACATAAGGCGGCATGCCAAGCGTTCTGTCGGTTGGTTGCGCGGCTGAGTTGTGGCGTTTTTGTTTTTTGCGATTTTCTATCTCTTTTATTTCTTCAGAAAACCACTCTGGAAGGTCTGCAACCTCGCTATGGTCTGTTTCGACATATTCACCCTCGGAGGTCTTTCCAGCAACGATGATATAACCCCCTTCGCCGCGAACATCTAACCCAGGCCCAAGCTTCGATTCACTGTTGCGAATCCCATCTGCATTTTTGAAGTCGAAGTGCGTTCCGTGTGGGGTTGAGCGCGTTCTTGTTTGCGGCAGCTGCACACCATGCTTAGACATGAGTTCAGCGAGTGATTGAAAACCGTCCTTGCCATTCTTGCGGTCAACATCCAGAGTGATAAATCCAGAACGGCTCCCAGTTGGAACTCCCACGAGGGTGTTGGGGTGTTTTTTCCACCATGCGCGAATCTGGTTTTCGTCCGTCGTTGCACCATAGAACCCGTTCGATGTTAGCGGCGCTCTGGTTGTCGGATTGCAAGGGAAAACAGGAATGCCGCTTTTTGCATAGGCCAACGCTGCTTCCAAAACTGTTTTGCCGTTGAGCTCTGGCAAAAGCTTTTGTATTGTTGCTTCACGTTCTGCGGTTTCCTCGCCGTTGGCATTGTCCGGCGGCGTTTTATTTTCTGACATGGTTGGCCCTCACTTCTCACCGATGGGGGCTTGCGCTTGGGCCAACCCTTCAATGTGTTCGTCCACCACATGGGAAGGCCAGCCCACCCTGCGCTGAGAGATTTGCAGGCCTTGGGGAAATGCACCCCGGAGAATCATCCGATTCAGCGTCGAATTGCTGATGCCGCCGAGACGATTTAAAACTTCTTTTCTTGCTAAAAGTCTTCTTTCGCTCATGTAGAGCTCCTCTAAAAAGTCACGGCATGAATTGCCCTGACCGTCCAGTAGAGGTCATGTTTTGAGCGCGAAGAAAGTATGAAGTCCGCGATCGCAGACTTGTTGTTCGCAGCCTTTTTTTCGCAGGCTTTTTATTGGTCCGGCGGCCTTCCGTTGTGCACAAGCTCCTTGGGTACTTTTTTCCACTCGTCCCGCAAGGTGTCTCGGTGCGGTCTTATTTCATCTAGGAGAGCGCTCACGGCTTGCTTGAATCTGTTCTGGTTGGTTTTAGGTACTCCATTCACGAGAAACATGTGGCGCCACTGCTCAGCATTTTCTTGCCTGACTTCATGTTCAATTTCCTGTCTGACTTGCTCGCAGGCTTTTCTTGTCGCCTCAATGCGAGGTTTGTCTTTGTTGCTGCCAGTCTTGACTTCGCCTGCCGCTGCGGCCCGGGTAACAACGTTATCCTTCATTGGTGGCGCGGCTCGTTGAGGTTGCGAATGCGATGGGTTGTCTCTGTACGGATACCCTTTCAGTTGGTGGGTTTGCGGATATTTGTTGGCCCAGCAATATTCACGGGCCTTGTCCTCCTGAAGCAGTAAGCTATCGAGGTAGAGTGGCCAAAAGGACTTAGGGAAAAAGTCGGGGGATTTAATGGGCACCCCCAACACCTTCTCTTTTTCGGGCTTGTCCCATTGGTAGGTTGCCGCAACCACTGCCATTAATATACCACGGGGGTCTTCAGCATCTAGCAGGCGATGAAACAACTGTTGAGCCATACGCCAGCGGTTGCCAGGTGTTCCAAGACTTGGATGAGGCGAGAGTTGAATATCCTTCCAGGCCGGGCATTCTTGAACTGCATTGATATTGTCAAGCGACTCCACGAGGTCGAAGCACTCGCGGTCATTGAGTTCATGACCCTCCCGTACCAACCAGCAGCAGACCTGCTCAACCAGTCCCAGCAACATTGTCACCCCTGGCGGCTTCATTTTTCAACTTGTCCAAATAATTGCTCCACGACTGCATCATTTTTTTTCGCTGGGGAATGTATTGCGTGAAGTCATAGGCGGCCTGTACTTTGTCTCTTTTTTGGTGCGCCAACTGGGCCTCAACCCATGCGCCTTCAAAACCCTTCTCTCTCAAAAATGTTGCGGCAACAGAACGAAAACCGTGGTGCGAGCTATTGACGAGAGCCTTGGGGCCATAGCCGAGGCGGCCTAAAGTGATTCGAAAAGTTTCAGGGTTGATGGGTGCCTGCCCCCCATTGCTTCCAGGGAAAACGCAAGGTCCCCAGCCTGTCAGTTCACGCAGCGCGTCAAGCTGCTTTTTCACTTGGCGGCTCAATGGCACCAAATGCGGCGTCGGCATTTTCATGCGCTCGGCAGGAATCCGCCAAAGAGATTCTTTGAAGTCCACCTCTGTCCATTGCATTCCCGCCAATTCCGAGGCTCGAACAAAAACGTGCGGAGCCAACTTCAACGCCTTGCCAATCAGCGTGTGACCAATCGTTTCTATGTCCGCCAACAGCATGCCCAATTCTGCCGGTGTTTTGACGGCTCGCTGGTGTTTCACTGGCGTGGCCCTTCTCAGCTCAGGGAGCCTCTCAAGCTCTCTCACGGGGTTTTTGTCGGTCCAGCCTCTGACAATGGCGTGCTGATAAATTTGGTTGCAATAGGTCCGGCATCGCTTCGCCATTTCTTCACGCTTTTTTTTGATGGCCAGCACGGCCTCCAAAACTTGCGGAGTGCTAATGCTTTTCAGAGGCATTTTTCCAAGGGCTGGAAAGACATGCTTTTGAAGCCTCAGCCTGATTCCGTTCGTGTCTTTGAGTCCGCTTTCTTGGCGCGTCTTGAGGTAGCTTTCGGCAGCTTCCGCAAAAGTCATTCCAGAGACTTTGACGGCCTTTCTTTCAGCAGAAGGGTTTTCCCCGTCCTTGAGTTTCTTCCGGGCGTCGTCGGCTTTTATTCTGGCTTCGGCAAGCGAGGTTTCAGGGTAGCCACCTAAACCGATGGACGTTTCGCGCCCACAAAAGCGATAGCGGAACTCAAACCACTTCGCTCCCGAAGGAGAAACCACCAGGAAGAGGCCACCCCCGTCTTTGAGGCGCTTGCGTTTCTCTCCAGGCTTGAGAGCCTTTGCTTGGAGGTCCGAAAGCAAAAACTTGCTGGCCATATGGACTTTCGTGACTGGCGGAAGACGAACAAGGTAACTGAAAATTTTTCTGCCAAAATCCAGGTAACGGTTACCCAACTTTTAGTGCGCTGTCAAGATGGCTCATGACGCCTCAAGACAAGAAAAAACCCCGAAAGCCTCTTGAATACTGAGCGCTTCCGGGGTTTTTTTGACAGTTTATGAAACCTGGTGAAGCTTCAAGAAACCAACTCTCATGAGTCGAGAGGGACTCGAACCCTCGACCCTCGGCTTAAAAGGCCGGTGCTCTACCAACTGAGCTATCGACTCGTGGCGGCTTTTTTGGCTGTCTTTTTCGCCCACGTCAACTACCTTTTTTGCCTTTTTCATGTGCCCGCAGAAAGCTGCCGTGCTCTTTGGGGGAGAATCCTCAACGAAGCCAGGTTTTTTCAACCAATAGCCCATTGAAAATGTGCGTAGAATAAGCTTGTGAGTCAGCCCAAAATGTATATTACCCCCGGGGGCTTTGCCGCCCTGAAAGAAGAATTTAGAGCGCTTTTGCATGTGGAGAGGCCGCAGGTGACGCGAGAGGTTTCTGAAGCTGCAGCACAGGGCGACCGCTCTGAAAATGCAGAATATATTTATGGCAAGCGGCGGCTGGCAGAAATCGATCGACGTCTGCGTTTTTTGGGCAAACGCTTGGACAGCCTGCAGATAATAAACCCTGCACATACCGAGGACAAGACACGTGTTTTTTTTGGCGCAAGGGTTGTGGCGGAGGATGTAGAGACGGGAGCCTCCCACACCTTCGAGCTGGTGGGGGCTGATGAAACCGATGCGAAGCTGAGGCGCATCAGCATCAGCTCGCCTGTTGGGCAGGCTTTATTATCAAAACAAGTAGGGGATGTTTTGACAGTATTTGTTCCCAAAGGAGAATGGGAGTTGTGTATTTTGTCCATTAGCTACCCTTCGGAATAAGGGGTTTATATTTTGCAGACGAAGAAGATTTTTGTTTTGGACACCAATGTTTTGCTGCATGACGCCCACGCGCTGCATGCTTTTGGGAATAACCGTGTGGTTATTCCTATTTTTGTTATTGAGGAATTGGACACCTTCAAAAGGGACATGTCTGAGTTGGGAAGGAATGCCAGGGCAGTATCCCGCGAGTTGGATCTGCTCAGGCAAAGAGGCTCATTGACAGAAGGTGTGCCCACAGAGCAGGGCGGGGTTGTACAAGTGTGGATGCTGCAAGGGAGTTTGTTGTCTGCATGGGGCACCAGCAACAGCATGGACCATTGTATTTTAAGTGCGGCCATGGAAGTGAAAGCCGCTTGGCCTCCTGAGCTGACGACATTTATTTCCAAAGACATTAACTTGCGCATTCGAGCGGATGCCTTGGGGCTCCGCTCTGAGGATTTTGAGCCGGACAAGACAGAAATTGCGGAGCTTTATTCCGGACACACTTTTATGGAGGTGGATGGAGCCCAGGTGGACGCGTTTTGGAAACCTGGAGCTGAGTTGAGGCTTTTGGAGGGCGGTTTGTTTTCACCCAATGAATATATTCAGCTGCGCGACAAAACCAACCCCATGCACACCTCTATGGGGCGTTATGACTTGAAGCGGGGTGCTTTGCTGCCGCTCTCTCGAAGCCTCAAAGAGGGTATTTGGGGAATCCGCCCGAGGAACCTTGAGCAAAACTACCTTTTGGATTTGCTGCTGTGCGACGAGGTGCAACTGGTGACGGTGGTGGGCAAAGCCGGCACAGGAAAAACCTTGTTGGCTTTGGCTGCAGGGCTGCAAAAAGTGACAGAAGAGGGCAAGTTTCAAAAACTCCTGGTTTCTCGCCCGGTGTTTCCCTTGGGCAGGGACATTGGTTTTTTGCCCGGGGACATTGAAGAAAAACTCACGCCGTGGATGCAGCCTATTTTTGACAACGTGGAATTTTTATTAAACCTCTCTTCCAGGGACAAGCGAGAGGGCAGAGGCTCCCAGGAGTTGTTTGATTTAGGCATTCTTCAAATAGAGCCGTTAACCTATATCCGCGGGCGCTCCATTCCACAGCAGTTTATTCTCGTGGATGAGGCGCAAAACCTGACGCCACATGAGGCCAAAACCATTATTTCTCGTGTAGGGGAGGGGACCAAAATTGTTTTGACGGGAGATCCATACCAAATTGACAACCCCTATGTGGACTCAACCAACAATGGTTTGGTGCATGTGGTACGTCGTTTTCGCCAAGAGTCCATTGCAGGGCACATGAGCTTGTCCAAAGGAGAACGCAGCCCCCTGGCTGAATTGGCTGCTAATTTGCTTTAGCAGCTGCGTGTTGTTTTAGCAGCTGCGTGTTGCTTTAGCAGCTGCGTGTTGTTTTAGCAGCTGCGTGTTGTTTTAGCAGCTGCGTGTTGCTTTAGCAGCTGCGTGTTGCTTTAGCAGCTGCGTGTTGCTTTAGCAGCTGCGTGTTGCTTTAGCAGCTGCGTGTTGCTTTAGCAGCTGCGTGTTGCTTTAGCAGCTGCGTGTTGCTCTAGCAGCTGCGTGGTGAGAGAAGGATGATAGGATGAAGACGACAATGCCGAGGTGCTTATGAAGCAGGGAGACTGGTTTGATGGGCCGAACAAACTAGAACAACTTGCCAGAGAATTGCTGTGGTTTCCCGGAATGACGGTGCTTGAGCTTGGCCCAAGCCTGTCAAGCTTTGAGTTGGCAAAGCTTTTGCGAATGAAGCTTTTTCACCTGGAAATGTCGGCTGAGCAGATGAAGCGGAGCCAAACCTTAGCGGCCAAGTTGGAGCTCAACACGCAGGCCGCGCTCTGGGAAGAGCGGGAGCAAGCTTTGAGGGAATGGCCCCCCATAGATGCTTTGGTGCTTCGCAATGTCTGCGGCATTCCCATGGAAGAGTTGAAGAAGCTTTTGAGCAAACTTTCTTGTCCAGGCAGCCTCTTGTTGGCTTGGCCTGTACGCCTGCAGAAGGTTTCAGAGCTTTGGGAGAAGGCGTGGGAGGGGCCCCTTTGGACGCCCAATGAGTTGCTCTATGAGCTGCGTGGCTTGGGTTTTGAAAGCATGTATTTTGAGTGCCAGCCCTTTGTCCCCCAGGGCCAAAGCAGCAAGGCCCTGCACCAAGAGCTGGGTGCACAAGAGGGCATAACCGAGAGGGACTTGCTTCTCACCGCCTATGCACTTGTTGCGGCGACATTGCTGGCCGAAGAGGGTGAAACCTAAGGCCCCAAAGGCCTAAGCCAGGCCGGTTTTTAGAGCTGCCCTCAAAGCGTGGACGCAGCAGCCTTGTTGCCAAAATGAATGAGGGGGATGGAAATTTCAGAAAGCTTCAGCTGCATGCGGGTGCGCTCCCCCACAGCATCTCCACCCACTTGGCAAGCCATGGGCTTAGCACAGGAGAGCATGACGTTGTCGACGACAAAGTCATACATTCCTTGAGGAAACCAGCGGCCTTTCCACAGGGGGTACAAGTTGAGCAGCAGGCGGGGAATGGAGCTTAAATGGAGTATACGCAAGTGCATGCCGCGAGGCAGCAACTCCGCAAAGGGAAACATGCGGATGCCATAGCCATAGAAAGGGATGGTGCCTACAGCCACCATGCTGGCCATTCCCTCATAAAGCAAGGCCCCCTTGGGCAGGCGGGGCCCCAGGCTTCCGTCAGGGTGGACCCGGTGGGCTGTTTCTCCCAGGTTTTGTATTTGACAGTGGGTTTGAGTAGAGTGCTTCAAATAGTAGGGAATGGTTTGAAAGGTTGCTGAGGTGAGATAGCCTTTCATTCCGCTGGCCACTCGCTTCCATGGTTTTTGGGAAGAGCGCTCCTTAAAACGCACATAGTCCCCGAGCAACTTCCCGTCCAGCCCCGCCCCCGCAAAAGGTGCCATGCGCCCCTCCACCTCGACGAGGTTTAAGTTTTTATAACTCCTTTTGTTTTTCGCGGATATGTGCGCCAAAGCCTGGAGCAGGGCGTGTTTCCCCCCGCGCGTTTGCCCTGCCCACCGTGCAATGGCGTTGCCTGTGCCCAAACGCAAAAGCCCCAGCTCAGGAAGAGGTTTTCCCAGTTGTTTTGAAGCCTTAAGGAAGGCCTCTAGAAAGCCCATGAAGGTGCCGTCACCCCCTCCGAACAAAACCGGAGCATGGGAGTGGGTGAGGATTTTTCTTGCTATTTCATGTGCTTCACTGAAGTTATGGGAGAGGGAAACATGGGCCTCGGGCAGTGCCTGAGCAATGCATTTTAAAGTGGAGGGGGTGACACCACGTGCATTGCCATTTAATAAAACAGCTGGGGACAAAACAGCTGGGGACAAAGCAGTGGGGGGCGTCCGGGGTGGCGCGCATGACAGGGTGGGAATTTTTGCCATGGAAGTGAGGAATGCAACGGGAGAAGTTGAAGAGAATTGGAGGCGTTTGAAAGAAAAGGGCATACAAAAGAACAAAAAGAGGCTCCATGGGCTTTAAAACCAGCGAAGAAAGGTTTGACAGCCTCAAGTCGCTGGTTAGGTTCCTCTAAATTCACCTGGCGAGCAACAGCTGGGTTAACCGTTTTGTTTTGGAGACCATAAATGGCCAAAATTATTGGAATTGACCTTGGAACGACCAACAGTGTGGTGGCCGTTATGGAAGGTCGCGAGGCAAAAGTTGTGAGCAATGAGGAAGGCAACCGCGTGACGCCCTCGGTGGTTGCTTTTAGCAAAGAGCAGGAGCGCTTGGTGGGGCAGGTTGCAAAAAACCAAGCCATCACCAACCCTGAGCGTACCATTTATTCCATTAAGCGTTTTATGGGACGTCGTTTTGACGAGGTTGCGGAGGAGACGAAGCTGGTCCCCTATAAGGTGGCGGCAGGCCCCAACCAGGACGCTCGGGTGGAAGTGGATGGGAAGCAATACAGCGCGCCGGAAATTTCGGCGCAGGTTTTGCTGAAGCTCAAGCGAGCGGCAGAAAATTATTTGGGTGAGAAGGTGACGGATGCGGTGATTACGGTGCCTGCTTATTATAATGATGCGCAACGTCAGGCCACCAAGGATGCGGGTGAAATTGCGGGACTGAATGTACGCCGCATTGTGAATGAGCCGACGGCAGCCGCGCTTGCCTATGGTTTAGACAAAAAGTCCAACGAGAAAATTGCCGTTTATGACTTTGGCGGAGGGACTTTCGACATTTCCATTTTGGACATAGGCGAAGGGACGGTTGAAGTGTTGGCCACCAACGGGGATACGCACTTGGGTGGCGACAACATCGACCTGCGCATTATGGACTGGCTTATTGCTGAATTCAGAAAAGACACAGGCCTTGATGTTTCCAAAGACAAGATGGTGTTGCAGCGTTTGAAGGAGGCTGCGGAGAAGGCCAAAATTGAGCTTTCAAGCACGATGGAGACGGATATTAACCTGCCGTTTTTCACAGCGGATGCTTCGGGACCCAAGCACCTGAATGTGAAGTTGTCTCGCGCAAAATTTGAGACGATGATTGAGGATTTGATAGCCAGAAGTTTGGAGCCTTGCAAAAAGTGCGCAAAGGATGCCGGCATAGAGGTGAGTGAGTTGAATGAAGTGGTTTTGGTCGGCGGAAGCACACGCATTCCCGCGGTGCAAGAAGCTGTGCGCAAGCTGTTTGGGAAAGAGCCCAACCGCACCGTAAACCCCGACGAGGTGGTTGCCGTGGGCGCAGCTGTGCAGGCGGGAGTTTTATCCGGTGAGGTGAAAAACATTTTGCTCCTGGATGTGACGCCGCTCTCTCTGGGCGTGGAAACTTTGGGCGGCATTTTTACGCGGCTTATTGAGCGCAACACCACCATTCCCTCACGCAAGTCAGAAGTTTTTTCCACAGCGGCAGACAGCCAAAGCCAGGTGGAAATCCACATTCTGCAGGGCGAGAGAGACATGGCAAGCGACAACAAGTCCTTGGGCCGCTTTCAATTGACGGGAATTCCCCCTGCCCCTCGAGGTGTTCCGCAAATTGAAGTTGTCTTCGACATTGATGCCAACGGCATTTTGAATGTGACGGCCAAAGACAAGGCGACAAATAAAGAGGCCAAAGTCACCATTACGCACTCCTCAGGCCTCTCCAAAGATGAAGTGGAGCGCATGGTGACAGAAGCCAAAAGCAACGAAACAGCAGACAAAGAGCGCCGAGCTTTGGTTGAAGAAAAAAACAACGCCGAAAACCTCTATTATAAACTGGAGAAGCTGCTCCAAGAGAGCAGAGACAAGCTTTCCAACACCACCGCAGAAGAGTTAGAGGCAGCACTCAAAGCGTTTGAGAAAGTACGCGAAAGCAACGATAAAGCAGCCATTGGTGAGGCTGCCAAAAAACTCGAAACCATAGGCCATAAAGCAGCAGAAGAAATGTATAAAGCTGCAGCCACCCCAACCGCACAACCCGAAGCCCCTTCAAGCGCGCCAGGCAGCCAGGCAGAGCCCATAGAAACACCCAAAGAAGATGTGGTGGACGCGGAATTTAAACCCAGCTGAGCAAAATATTTGCCAAATGAAACCCCTACACTATTCTATGGTGTGGGGGTTTTTTTAGGCCTCCCTCCCCTTTTTTCTTGTGAGGGCGATCGCCGTTTGTGCCGCTGGGGCCAAGGCCGATCGTACATCTGTTTTTTTGAGCAGAAAACACAGAAAATTGTTGAGGTGTTTTTGTGGGTTTCGATCGGCATTCGGGGTGGTTTTTGCATGCTATGATCGTCAAAAAAAGAGATTGAAAGCCTTGCGCGCTTTTGCCAGTTATTTTGTTGGGTGCGCAGGGTTTTTTCCCTAAGAGGTGCGGCAACTCTGGGTATGGAGTGTTGAGCTATTGGCAGCCTAAGCTGATGGATAAATATATAAACAGCGCAGATGATACCTCTGAGGCGAATGCAATGAATGAAGCAAAAATAGACGAGCTTGCAGCAGAGCATTCTCTGGAAATGCCTGAAGCAAGAAAACGCTCTAAAACAATGTCTCGCAAAGAAATGGCCAGAGAGCTTCGTCGCAAGCGCTTGGCTGGGCAGTGGAATGAAGAAGAATTGGATTTGCTGCATGAGATTGAAAGCAAACGTCCAAGGACGCGCGCGGATTGTGTGAATGCCCCGCGTCCATGCCTTTTTGTTTCCTGCAAGCACAACCTCTATTTGGACGTCAACCCGGAGACAGGCTCTGTGAAGCTTAATTTTCCGGATAAGGAGATTACGGAGCTCCAATATACCTGTGCGTTGGATGTGGCTGAAAAGGGTGGAATTACCCTGGAAGAAGTAGGGGAAATTATGAATTTGACGCGTGAGCGCATTCGCCAGGTGGAGACACAAGGCCTTCTCAAGTTGCGAGAAGCAACCGATGATGGCCTGTAGTGCCTCAAGTGAAAACCCTGCAGAGGTGAACTGAACGCTCAAAAAGCACCCTTTCACTTGCTCGAAGGAGAATTGCGCGCTAGATGCCGAGCATTGCTTTGCATGGGAGAAAAGCATGTTGGCTCTGCTGAGTGTTTCAAACAAAGAAGGCGTGGTGCCCCTGGCCCAAAGGCTTGTTCGCCTGGGCTATAAAATTTTGTCTACAGGCGGCACTTTTGAGGCTTTGAGCAAAGCCCAAATTCCCGTTGTTGCCGTTGCTGAGCACACACAAAGCCCCGAAATTCTCCATGGCCGCGTGAAAACACTGCACCCCAAAATTCATGGCGGCCTTTTGGGCAGGCCAGAGCGAGAGGATGACTGCGCCCAAATGCTCGCTCATGGCATCAGCCCCATTGCCTTGTTGGCCGTCAACCTCTATCCCTTCGTCGAAACGGTTTTGAAAGGCGCTCCCCCAGAGGAGGTGCTTGAGCAGATTGATGTGGGCGGCCCGGCGATGATCCGCGCCGCAGCGAAGAATGCTCAAAACGTTATGGTGTTGACCAACCCTGCGGATTACTCTCGGGTGCTCAAGGAGCTGGAAGAAAACCAAGGCCGGCTAAGCCATGCGACACGCGCTTATTTGCAGCGCAGGGCTTTTGAGCATACGGCGGCTTATGATGCGGCCATTGCCACGTGGATGCAAAAGCGCGACGAGGAAGACTTTCCTGAAACCTTGGCACTTTCTTTTGAGAGAGCCCAAAACTTGCGCTATGGCGAAAACCCCCACCAGCGTGCCGCCTTCTATCGCTCAAAAATTCAGCCCGATGGACCCAGCACCGCCTTCAGCCGAGTGCTGCAAGGCAAAGCCCTCTCCTATAACAACCTGCTGGACATAGATGCGGCATTGTCCGCCGTTTTGGAATTTCCACAAGGGCCTGCTGCCGTCATTGTCAAACACAATACCCCTTGCGGTGTTGCCCTCGGTGCAACCCTCGAAGAAGCTTTTAGACGAGCCAAAGAGGCCGATGAGCTTTCTGCTTTCGGCGGCATTGTCGCCCTAAACCGCGAAGTGGATGCGGCCTGCGCTCAAAGCCTTTGCAGCTTGTTTTTAGAGGCGGTGGTTGCCCCCACCTATTCCACAGAGGCTTTGGCACTTTTGGCAACCAAGAAAAACCTGCGACTCCTGGAAACAGGCGCTTGGGCCAAAACCCCTCCCATGCAAGTGGATTATCGCAGCATTTCTGGAGGCTTGCTTGCCATGGACCGGGATGCTTGGGCACCCCATGCAGACTGGAAGGTGGTGACGCGCCGCACGCCAACCCCGGAAGAAATGGAAGCCTTGAAGTTTTCCTGGAAAGTATGCAAGCATGTCAAAAGCAATGCCATTGTTTATGCCAATGCTTTTCAAACCTTGGCCATTGGTGGCGGCCAAACCAGCCGCGTGGATTCAGCCCAATGGGCGGCTGAAAAGGGAGGGGCAAAGCTTAAAGGTTGTGCTGTTGCTTCAGATGCTTTCTTCCCTTTTAGAGATGGAGTAGATGTGGTTGCAAGGGCGGGGGCGAGTTGTATTGTCCAACCAGGTGGTTCTCTGAGGGACTCAGAAACAGTCGCGGCGGCTGATGAGCACAACCTGGCCATGGTGTTTACGGGTGTTCGGCATTTCCGACACTGAAGTTTTGCTATGCGCATCATCTGCTCACAATGCCAGACACGTTTTCGTGTCGCTGACAAATACCTGACTGAGCGAAGCGTGCGCGTTCAATGTCCGCGCTGCAAGCATGTGAGGCTCATTCAGCCTAAGTCGGATGAAAGCCTCCCTTGGCCAGAAGAAAGTGCCGCCGAGGTGGGGCTGCTCACAGAAGCAAGCCCGCTGGCCTCTGAAGAAGTTTCGCCTGAGCAGCAGGATGCGGATTTGGATTTTTCGGATTTGCGAAGCGAGTTGAAAGAGGAGGCAGCAGCTCAGGTATTTGAAAAGTCCTCCCTGGAAGACTGGGAGCTCCAACCTACACAAACCATTATTGGCTCTTCAGTTGTTTTTTGCCAGTCCTGCGGGAGAGTGCTTGTAGACTCGTTTGATCAGGCTTTAGAAATTTGTGAGTCTTGCCGAAATTTGCCCTTAAGGCCCAAACAACCCTCTCCTCCAAGGGTGGATACCGCTTCGCGAGAAGAGGTGAAAAGCATAACAACAGATGAGATGGCAACTCCCTATGTTGTGGCTGAGCCCCCTCTTCCTCCATTGGAAGAAATAGAGGGTTTGGCAACTCAATATACGCCACCCTATGCATTTGAGGGCCCCCATGCTCCCTCTCAAGCCCTTGGCCTCCAGAAGGCCGCCGTGAGTGCAGCGCTTCCCTTAAGGCGTGGTGTGTGGTTTTGGCTGTGCTGGGTTTTAATAGGTTGTGGGACAGTTATATTTTTCATTCTTTTGTTTTTGGTTATTTTTGTGGTGCGCTGACGGGTTTGTGTGCTTCCAAACCGAGGGAGTTTCTTCGTGGACATATTGTTGCTGGGCTCTGGAGCTAGAGAACATGCTTTGGCTTGGAAGTTAAGCCAAAGCCCATTGCTGAAAAAACTTTATGCTGCAAATGGCAACCCCGGAATGGCTCGGCTTGCCCATTGCTTTGAAATACCTGAAGCCCACCCTCAGGAGGTGCTGGGCCTGGCAAAACGCCTGAAAGTCCAACTGGTGGTTATAGGCCCTGAAGCGCCGCTGGTGGCAGGCGTTGCGGATGTTTTGCAACAAGAAGGCATTGCTGTTTTTGGGCCGAGTGCAGAGGCGGCACAACTGGAGGGCAGCAAGCATTTTGCCAAGCAATGCATGCAGAAGGCAGGTGTGCCCACCGCTTCCTTTGAGGTGTTTGAGCAGGTGGAGTTGGCGGTTGCACGCGCGCGCAGTTGGGGCTCTGTCGTCGTGAAGATGGATGGTTTGGCTCAAGGCAAAGGCGTGGTGGTAGCCCGCACCTCTCAAGAGGCAGAGGCCGCCGTACGCATGTTGTGGGCGCTGGGTGGGGGCAAGCAAAGGCTTTTGTTAGAAGAGGTGTTGGAGGGTTGGGAGATGTCCTTAATGGCCATATGTGACGGAGAGCGTTTTGCATTGTTGCCTGCTTCGCAAGACCACAAACGCCTCCTGGATGGAGACAAAGGCCCCAACACGGGAGGCATGGGAGCCTATAGCCCTTTGCCCCAATTGTCAGAAAGCATGTTGGAAGAGTTGGGTCGCCTCATTTTTCCTCCCGTTTTGAATGTGCTCAAAGAGAGGGGAACGCCCTTTAAAGGCGTGCTTTATGCGGGGTTGATGATGACGCCGCAAGGGCCCAGAGTATTGGAGTTTAACTGCAGACTGGGCGACCCTGAAGCACAAGTATTGCTCTTGCAGTTGAATGAAGATTTTTTGGCTTTGGCCTTGGCCTGCGCCCAGGGGGAACTTCGGCAAGCGCGACTTAAAAGCAAGCCAGGTGCGAGCGTGGCTGTTGTGGCCTGTGCGGAGGGCTACCCTGCGGATCCACGCAAGGGGGCCGAAATTTTTGGCATAGCCCAGGCAGAAGCTTTGGGTGCCCAAGTGTTTTTGGCGGGTGCGAAGAATGACTTTGGGCGCTTGAGGGTTTCAGGGGGGCGGGTGCTGAGCGTTTGCGCTCAAGCCTCCTCACTGCCAAAGGCCCAGGAGATGGCCTATGCGGCCATGGAAAAAATTCGCTTTGAAGGGCAACATTTCCGAAACGATATTGGAGCGAAAGCCTTCTAAAGTGTGGCGCCTTTCTCGTTATGTGCTTGTGGAGACGCTCCTTCCTTTTGGGGCTGCGCTTTTGTTTTTTTTGTTGTTGTTGTTTAGCATGGCTTTTTTGCGTGGCTCGGACTTGCTTTTGGGCTCAGCCATTCAGCTGGAAGATCTAGCAGCCATAGGCTTCTTTTTTTTGCCACAGTTTTTCATTCAAGCCATTCCCATCGCTTTTTTGTTGGCCCTGCTTTTGGGGATAGGGCGCATGAATGAAGACAGAGAAATCCGCGCCATGCAGGCTTTGGGCCTGAGCCCCTTGCGTGCCGCATGGGGCGTTATCGGCCTTGGACTTGCCTTGTCCTTGCTGCTGACAGGCGCTTTGGCCTATGCCTTGCCCTGGAGCACCCGCAACTTATGGCATGTGACCAGCGAGCTGCTCAAACGCAACCTGCGCGGCGACATTAAGCCAGGTGTTTTTTATGATCAGCTAACCCGCTATGTGCTTTTTGTCGATGAAGTGGACGAGCAGAATTGGAAGCGGTTGTGGCTTTATGACACTCGACAAGAAGACTCTTTGGGCTTGTTGAATGCCAAAGAAGGCAGACTGGAGTTGCCTGAGGGAGAAGAAGCCATTTGGCTGCACCTGAAGGAAGGAGAAATCCACAACATCCACAATGACTCTGTTTCTTCCTACCCATGGGCGCGTTTTGAAGAGGGAAAGCTGCGTTTGGAATTGGGCCGGGGATATTTTCAGCGAAACTCCCTTGGGCGTGCGTTGGATGAATATACGCTGGAGGATTTGCAGCGTTTGTCCAAAGAGGCCAAAGAGAGGGGGAGCAAAAAAGAAGCACTTCGTTTTCATGTTGCGTGGCATTGGCGTTTGGCCCAGGGGGTGGCGCCCTTGGTATTTTCCATTTTAGGTTTGGCCATTGCCTTTAGATACCTGCGAGGCAGCAAGGCCATTGGGAGCCTCATTACGTTGGTGGCCTATGTGGCCTATTATATTTTAGCGCGCATAGGCGTTTCAATGGCCGAGGAGGGGGTTTGGGCTGCTGCTTTTGGAGCCCACTTGGCAAACCTCATTTTTTTGGCGACGGCTTTGGTGGGCTGGCGCTACATTGAGAGAGGAAGGCTGCTGTGAGCGTGGGCAGCATTTTATTCCGTTATGTGGCAGCGCGTTATTTGCACATGCTGCTGCTCATTTGGTTTGGCCTGGTGGCAGTATTCCTCGTCATTGACTTTGGAGATCAACTCAAAATGTATTTGGCACGCCCTTTTGAAGACGTGCTGCTGATGTATTGGAATAAGTTTTTGCTGTGCATAAGCCAAATGTGCCCTGTGGCGATGTTGCTTGCAGGCGGAAGCAGCATTACGGCGCTTGCCCACCGCAGTGAAGTGAAAGCCATGTTGGCATTGGGTGCTTCCCCATGGACATTTTATGCGCCCATAGGCCTGTGTGCTTTGTGTGTTGCCGCTGGCCTGTGTGTTTTTGACGAGAAGGTGGCGACACGTGCGGGCCGCATGGTGGATGAGCTACAAGTACACCGGTTTAAGCGCTCCGGGAAGCTGGGGGTTTATTTCATTCCCAAGCAATGGTTCCACCTTCAAAACACCATGTTTTATATGAACTCTCAGGAGGAAGGTGGTTTTAGGGATGTGTCCATATTTCGCCTCTCTCCTTCCTTCCAAATGTTAGAGCGCATAGACGCGGAAACCATGAAGCATAGCCATGGAGAGGTTTGGCAACTGACAGACCTCAGCTTCAGACGTTTTTTGGGGGATGGGCATATGGAAACCCAGACGGAGCCTGTGGCGCTGATACGTTTCCCCCAAAGCTCAGCCGACTCTTTTCGCATTCTCTCCGGGCGCCCGGAGTGGATGAAGTTGAAGACGCTGTGGACACAGCGCCAATTGAGGGCCCAGGTGGGCTTGTCAACGCCGGCCTTGAGTTTGGCCTTGCACAACCGTTTTGCAACACCCCTCATGGGGGCATTGGGGGCTTTGTTGACGGTGGCTTTAACGCAGCGCCCCGGTCGCAAGGGGCAATTGACGCTTGCCCTCATGGAAGGCGTATTTGTCAGCGTATTGCTGTGGGGGAGCATGGTGGTTGGCCGCGCCCTGGTGGTGGGGGAGCGCATATTGCCATTTTTGGCTGCCTGGGGCCCCGTGGCCTTTTTGGGGGGGTTGACATGGGCCCTTGGCTGTTATTATGCCCGGGGCAGCGGCGGCCGCAGGGCAGGGGCCCCTTGAGGAAAAACAGGAGCAGGGGTTGAAAGTTGCTTTTATACATGACTGGCTGGTGAGTTACCGCGGTGGAGAGAAGGTGTTAAACGCCTTGTTTGAGTTGTTTCCGCAGGCGAAGTTATATACTTTGTTTTATGAGAGGGGCAGCGTGCCTGGGCCTGTTGAGCGGGCGCAGGTTTATAGCAGTTTTTTGGACCGGCCGTGGGCACGCAAACGCCACCGCATGTTTTTGCCCCTCTTCCCCCTGGCCATAAGCCGCTTCTCCCTCAAAGGTTATGAGCTGGTTATTTCCTCCAGCCACTGCGCAGCCAAAGCCGCTCCGGTGCCCCAAGGCGTGCCGCACCTTTGCTATATACACGCGCCCCTGCGCTATATGTGGACGCGTTTTGATGACTATTTTGGCAAAGGCCGCGCCTCCTTGCCCCTGCGCATTGCGGCCAAAACCCTGCGCCCCTTTCTGCAGCGCTGGGACAAAAAGAGTGCCCGCAGAGTGACGCACTTTGTGGCCAACAGCCATTATATAGCCAAGCAAGTAGAGTTGCTGTATGGCCAGAAGGCCAGTGTGGTTTATCCCCCAGTGGAGTTGGAGCGCTTTTTGCCGTTGCCGGTAGAAAACTCAGGGCAGGGGGGCTATTTTTTGTGTTTTGGGGCCCTGGCCCCCTATAAGCGGCTGGACTTGGCCATAGAGGCTTTTGGGCGTTTGGGGCTTCCATTGTGGGTGGCGGGCTCCGGCCAAATGGAGGCGGCCTTTAGAAAAAACCTGCCCGGCAACATACGCTGGTTGGGGCAGGTGCCTGAGGACGAAGTACCCGCTTTGCTGCATGCGGCCAAGGCCCTGGTGTTTCCAGGTGAAGAGGATTTTGGGCTGACGCCCATTGAGGTGCAAGCTTGTGGCCGCCCCGTCATTGCTTTGGGCAGGGGCGGGGCTTTGGAAACCATAACGCCAAAAACGGGGTTGTTTTTTGCAGAGCCCACAGCAGCCTCACTGGAGAGGGCCGTGCTTGCATTTGCTGAATTGGAGAAGCGGTTTTTGCCCACAGAAGCCAAAGAGAATGCCATGCGCTTTTCAAAAGAGAATTTTTTGCAGGGCATGCGTGCACAAGTGCAGACATGCCTGGGCGATGCGCCCTAAAACCCAAAGCCCAGGCCAACGAGGAGCGCCGCCCGCATTAGGCAATGCTATAATTTTATGCTCAGTGCCGACCACAAGGGTATTGCCCTCGGCAGTGCCGTCCTCACCGAAAGCTGCACAATGGGCGAAAACAAGGACACGCCGGTGAGCCACATGGGCACCCTCGTTGGTGGCCAGGAGGCGGAGCCACTCAACGCAAGCAGCGTGCAGGCCCGTTCAGTCCACGTCGAGCCGCATTCTGCTGAGCGCTTCTTTCGCATAGACATGCCCTTGCTCTGCTGCTTTTTTATACCACTTGGCCGCTTCTGCTTCGTCCCTCCCGGCACGCTCCTCCTCGCTATAAAACGAGGACAATTCAGTGGAATACATGTTGCCAAGGGTATATTGCGCACTGGGCAGCCCTTGCTCCGCCGCCAACCTCAGCCACCTGGTCGCTTCTGCCTTGTCTTCCACAACACCCTCTCCATTTTTATAGAGCCCTCCAAGGTGGAATTGTGCATAGGCATCCCCCTGTTGTGCGGAGAGAGTGAGCCATTTGACGGCTTCCTCTGTCCGTATCGCCAGGGCATATTCGTTGTCTGTCTCAGGCCCAAGGCCCTCTCCCCGCAAATACATATAGGCAACATAGTATTGGGCTGTCGGGTTTCCCTGCTCGGCCGCTTTTTTAAACCATTGGAGCGCCTGTGCAGCATCCTCTGCAACGCCATAGCCCACATAATACATCCACCCCACATAGTATTGCGCGCCAACCTCTCCTTTTGCTGCGGCCTGTTGACATTTTTCCCGCATTTCCAGGGTGTCTTCATCCATGGTGGTTCTGCGGCAACGCTTGCTCTTTGTTGAGGGAGTGGCTTCGGTGGCAGCTCTATAAAGCACCACATTCGCCACTTCCTCCTGTGCATCCGCGTTTCCCTGCTCGGCCGCTTTTTGAAGCCACATGAACCCCATTTCTATGTCTTTCACCGCAACAGCTTCGCCTTGGGCATATAATATTCCAAGAAGGAGTTGCGCTTCCACCTGGCCCTGGTTGGCCGCCTTTTTCATCCATTGGACTGCTTTCGCCGTGGAAATATTCTGTTCTGTCTCTTTGTCATTTTGGCTTTTTTCCAAATAAAGCATCCCCAGGACAGCTTGTGCCTCCGCTTGTCCCTCCTCAGCCTCTTTTTGGCAAAGCTTCCATGTCTCTTCATCCACACCCGCAGAACCCACAAGGCTTATATTGCACATGTTTGTATTAAACATATTTGTCTTTGGAGAGGGCTTGGCCGTCTCAACGCGCAGAGGGCATGCTGCCGACAATATGGCGGTTATGGCTATCCATAGGGTTTTGGAAGGAGAACAAGAGCAAGGTTGTTTTTCACTGTTTTTGTTTTTCATGTCAGAATAGAGTTGTAGGTTTTTGTGCAATATTTGGCACTTCAATTGTTTGGCGCTGCCATTGTTTAGCGCTGCCATTGTTTAGCGCTGCCATTGTTTAGCGCTGCCATTTATTTTGTTTCCCATTGCACAGGCGGCATCTCACATTCACTGTGCAAAGGGCGGCCAAAAGCCCAGTCTTTCAATGTTTCCTTGGACAGTGCCCTTTCTTGCCCTCCCTTGGCATAGCAGGTTCCGCTCTGCGGAACGCCCATGACAATCCACAGTTTTATCCATGCCTTGCCGTCGGCTCTGTACCTTGTTTCTGTCCAGCTGGGCTGTGGTCTTCCCGTTTTATATTTAAGCTCGCGCAATAAAACACCCTCTTTGCCATAATTCCTTTCTATTCCACCTTCAAAATAAATATCGTCTTGTTTATAGGCTATTTCCTTTTTCAGGGTGCCGTTTTCATCATATGTTTTTTCTATTCCCTCTTTCTTTCCTGCAACATAGGGAGTCTCTTCTATTAAAGCGCCATTTTCTCTATATTCTCTTTTTGTCCCCTCTATAACTTCATTATTATAGTATATTTCATATCTGAGTTGGCCGTTTTCATAATAATATTTCATTGCCCCATCATGTCTTCCTTCTTTATAAGAAACCTCAGCGGCTAGCTTTCCGTTTTCATAATAGGATTTTTCGGTTCCGTTTATTTTGCCTTGCATATAGGGTGTTTCGCGCTCCACTTGACCATTTCGGTAATATTTTTTTTCCATTCCCTCAAGCTCTCCCTTTTGATGAGGGCTTATCCATGTTAACTGTCCCTCTTGATTATAGGACTTTGCTGTTCCATCTATTTTGTTTTTCTTATATGGATATTGGTTGGATAGCCGTCCATTTCCATGATATGTCTTTTGTATTCCTTCCATTTCACCTTTGAGATAGGGTGTGGCTTCGCGCAATTGGCCATCGGATGAATAATATTTGTGTATTCCTTCTTTTAAGCCCTTTTTATAGGGAGTTTCTTGTTCCAAGACACCGTTTTGATGGTATTGTTTGTCCTTTCCATCCAGGATGCCTTGAACATAATGCGTCTCTCTTGCCATGATGCCATTGCTATAAAAAAGTCTCTCAACCCCTTGTTTTTTCCCTTTTGAAAAAGAGATTTCACGCATGAGGTTGCCATCTGGGTGATGAATTTTGAACACGCCATTGGCGGGTTTGTCTTCATAAAGCGTTATGCCGTTCTGCTCTGTGAAACCGCAACAACAGGGGCTATTGCAAACAATGCTTTGTGGCTTTGCATGCACGAAAGAGGAGACGCAAAGAAACACAAATAGGGTGGTTTTTTTCATATAGGCTCCAGCCATAAGGGAAGAATATGCCTGGCTTCTAGTTAAGGGTTTATTTGATGAGTTGGAAACCAAAGAGTGTGTGGCGGTGTAGCATAATTCCGCAGAATAGCTCTGTAGCATAGTTCTGTAGCATAGTTCTGTGGCATAGTCCTGTGGCATAGTCCTGTAGCATAGTCTTGTGGCATGGTTTTTTGGCATGCTCTTGTGGCATGGTTTTAATACGGAATGGATGTTGCATTGTGTAGGATATAACATGCACTCGCCACAAGTGGGTGTGCAGAACTCGCGCAGAGAGGACGCTGGGAAAAATGCGAAAAATTTTATTTTTGGGTTGTTTGTGCTTGCTGGTAGGCGCGAGTGGAGGGTGCAAACAGAATGAAGATTGCAAGGAGAATACTGACGCTGACGAGGTTAGAAGTTGCAAAGCTTTTGTAGAGATAATGGTGCGCCAGTCTGCTTGTGGCAAAGGAGAAGGCGATTGGGAGGGGGCGTCAAAAGAAGAGCAAGCAGCGGAAATTGAAAAAATATCTCTGCTGTGCGTCACCGGGGATGAATGGCGAGAAGAGGGGGATGGATGTCAGTTTCTGAATAGGCCTGTGGTTGAAGAATTTGCCAAACAGCTCAGAGAAGCCGGCGACTGCGACGCGGTGCTGGCACTGGAAGATCCTCCAGACTTGTGTGCTATGGAGTGAAAGCGCATTTTGGAAAAAAAATAAACGGGCCCGCTTGACATGACTGAATGACTGATTTATAAATCCAGTCATGAGTTCAAATGCTCGTCAAACGTTGATGGAAGCCGCCATGGAGGTTTTTGGCCAATTTGGTTTCAAAAAGGCCTCTATTGAGGAGATTGCCCAGCGGGCCAAAGTGGGCAAGGGCTCCGTATATCTCCATTTTGAGAGCAAAGAGGCGCTTTTTGAGGCGGTGGTGCGCCAAAACATCAACAGTGGCTTCGCCGTGCTCGAGGGTCTGCTTGCCTCTGAAAGCGCGCCGGAGGGCAAACTCCGCGTGTACCTTTGCCATGTGTTGGATCAGCGGCTTCAAGTCGCCAACAAAATGGGGCGGGCACCCAGAGGTCTCGAATTCGCAGAGAGGATGATTGAGTTGGTCGGCGCAGGCATGAATGTCATAGAGGAATATAGGGCACGTGCGCTCAAAAGCCTTCAGGGCATTCTGTGCGAAGGCCGCGATGCGGGCGTCTTCCACATGGAAAACCTGCAGATAACATCCGAGGCCATTCTCGGCGCCGTCGTTACTACCTCCACTGCCTTCTTCAACGACAAAGAGCACTGCCAGCAAATAGTCCACACCCTCTCTGAGCTGATTGTTCGCGGGCTGATGTCGGCCCCCACCCCTGCTTCCTAGGCATTTCTTCTAACCCCCACAGCGCACACTTGTGCGCCTACAAATGACTAAAAAACCAAACAAGTCAAACATTCACCCAGCATTCACATAAAGGAGTTCCACAATGAAGCCACAATATATACGCTTTCTCCTCGCTATACTCCCCCTTGGTATGGCCGGCTGCTCAAAGTCCAGCGCTGCGCCGGCCGCGGTTGCCCAAGCCCCTACGGGTGTGCGCGCTGTGGTGCCACAGCCTAAACTCGACGCGGAAATAATGCTGGCAACCGGCACCGTCTATTCCCAAAAAGAGGCGACACTCAGCGCGCAAACCGGCGGGGTACTCACGCACATGGCCGTCAATGTAGGTGAGCGCGTGAAAAAAGGGCAACTGCTCGCGCAGATAGACTTAAAGAACGCCACCATTGCCCTTGCCCAGGCAAATGCAGCCAAGGAGGCGGCCGACGCGGCGTTTGACGGGGCGCAAATGGATGCAGAGCGCACCCGCAAACTCGCCAGCACAGGCAGCGTGCCGAATGCAACCTTGGAGAAAGCGGAAATTGGGCTGCGCCAGGCTGCGGCACAGGTTGGCCAGGCGGCCGCAGCACTGCAGAATGCCCAGAAGGTGCGCAGCGACACCGCCATTAAAGCACCTTTTGACGGTGTTATTATAAGCCGAAGCAAAAATGTCGGGGACTTTATTTCTTCAGGCACGGCTGTCTTCACCCTTGTGGACACCGAGGCCCTTGAGGTGCGCGTCCAAGTCCCCGAGGCGGTTGTAGACAGCATTCCCATGGGTGGCGTGCTCCGAGGCACACTCAGCGCTTCGGGCGGCGCATTCGAGGCGAAGGTTTCCAGCATTGGCGCAACCGTTGACATGGCAAGCCGGACAGTGTCTCTCATCGCCGACGTGCTGCCAACGCCGGGCGGCCTCCCCGTCCGCCCGGGTGCACTTATCCAGCTTGAGTTGAATGCCAAAGAGGGCGCAAAGCTCGCCGGCCTCTTCCTCCCCGCGCAGGCCGTCAACGCAGAGGGCCAAGAAGGCTTCGTCTGGGTGGTGCAGGAGGGCAAAGCTGCCCGCCGCCAAGTCGCTATAAGGAAGGTGACGCCCGGCATCGTCCGCGTCGAGAGCGGAATTGAGCCTGAAATGCTCATTGTCGCCGACGCAAGTCTGCGCCTCAAGGATGGCGAGCTTCTCCATGTCATCCAATAACCCCAAGGCCAGAAAAATTTCTTCAGGAGAATTTCCATGCTCAAAACATTTATTTCGCGCCCCGTCTTCACTTGCATGCTGATGGCAGCCGTCGTCGTCTTCGGCCTCGTCTCCTTCCCACGCATAGGTGTTGATCAGCTTCCCAATATTGACATTCCCGTCGTCACCGTTACGACGCTATTGCCTGGGGCAGACCCAGAGTCCATGGAGAAAAATGTCTCCAAACCCCTCGAAGACGCACTCTCCTCCCTCAATGGCGTGGATGAGCTTAAGTCCATCAGCCTCGACTCTGTCAGCCAACTCATTGTTTTCTTCAAACTTGAAACCAACCTCGACACCGCCGCCCAGGACGTGAGAGATCGCATCCAAAGCGCCCTTCGGAATTTGCCAAAGGACGTTGAAATGCCCGTTGTCGAGAAGATAGATTTGGACTCTGCCCCCATCCTCATGCTCTCTCTCACCGGCCCCCTTCCCATAGAGGCGTTGACGCGAGCCGCAGAAGACATTCTCAAACCAGCACTGGAAGCACAAGTGGGTGTAGGCTCCGTCGACGTGGTTGGTGGGCGCAAGCGCGAAATTCAACTTGTTGTCGAGCCACAAAGCCTTCGCGGACATGGGCTTTCCATAGGGAATTTGAGCCAAGCACTCGCCGCACAAAGCGTCGACATTCCTGGTGGCCGTGCAATGCAGGAGGGCAAGGAATTCGTCGTCAGGCTTGCCGCCGAAGCGCAAAGCGTTGAAGAAATAGGAAACATAATAATTTCCAGCCCAGGCGGCACTCCAGTGCGCGTCCGAGATGTGGCGGCAGTCATTGACGGCGCCCAAGAGGCGCGCGGCTTGGCCCGCTCGGACTTTGGGGCGGCAATCGCCCTCAACGTGCGCAAACAGTCAGGCGCCAACACCGTCCAAGTCGCCGAAGCCGTCAAGGCCTCACTCGAAAATATGAATGCGCAACTGCCCGAGGGCCTTGTCGTCAAAACCATCATCGACAACTCGACATTCATCCGCTCCTCCATCCTCGCCGTCCAGGAGGACATGCTTCTTGGTGGAATTCTGGCCGTCCTCGTGGTGCTTATTTTTCTTCGCAACGCGCGCTCTACACTCGTCGCCGCCATTTCCTTGCCCGTCAGCGTCATCGGCACCTTCGCCGTCATGGCTTTGCTTGGCTTCACCTTCAACATTATTACCATGCTGGCCTTAACCCTCTCCATCGGCCTTGTCATTGACGACGCTATTGTCGTCATTGAAAACATTGTCCGCCACTTGGAGCAGGGGAAGCCCCCCATGCAGGCGGCACTGGAGGGGGTCAGACAAATTGCTCTGGCCGTCTTCGCCGTCACTTTGGCCATTGTCGCCGTCTTCATCCCCGTCGCCTTCATGGATGGAATTGCTGGCCAATTCTTCTATCAATTCGGCGTCACCGTCGCCGTTGCCGTCCTCATCTCCTATGCGGTTTCAATGACTTTGGCGCCCATGCTTTCAGGCCGCGTTTTAAAGGAAGTCAGCCATGCCACCCCCAACCGCGTTTCAGTATGGCTTGAGCAAAGCTTCTTGAGGCTTGAAAGCTTCTATAAAAAAATCCTCGCCAAAGTGCTTGCCCACCGAGGCCTCGTCATGTGCGGCGCCATAGGCGTGCTGGCGCTGACACTGGGGCTTGCCTCACTCCTCAAAATTTCCTTTATACCCAAAAATGACACAAGCTCGCTGACGGTGGCGGTGGAGCTTCCACAAGGCTCAACACTCGAGGACACCGAGAAGGAGTTGGCCCTTATTGCGGAGCACGTACGAAAAATGCCAGGCGTGGTTGAAACTTTCGCCACCGCAGGCGGGGGGACTTTGGAAGAGGTGCACAAGGGAGAGCTCATTGTCAACCTGCTCCCCGTAAAGCAGAGGGCATTGAGCCAGGAGACATTCAAAATTCAGCTAAGAGAAAGTCTCCCGACGCCTCGCCCGGGTGTGCGGCTAAGCATTCAGGACGGCGCCGCAGCTTCCAGCGGCATGAGGGCGCGTGAGGTGGAATATGCACTGCGCGGAAGTGAGTTTGCGACGCTTGTTTCGGCCGCGGAGGCAGGGCTTTTGCAAATGCAGAAAAACCCGGGCTTCACAGACGTAGACATGAATTATAGGGCGGGAAAACCACAATACAACGTTCAAATAAACCGGGAGAGGGCCGCGCAGCTTGGCGTCGTGGCAGGGCAGGTTGGGGCCATGCTTCGCTCATACCTCGGACGCGACGCTTTCATGAGTTTTCGCGAAGGCGGCGAGTCCTATGACGTGAAACTTAGGCTTGCGGACGCTACCCTCTCCTCCAAAGAGGCCCTGGGGCAACTCACCATTCTCTCCTCCAGCGGGCAACTCGTTGAGCTTCGGAATATTGCCGACATTGTTCCCGCTGAGGGGCCTGCGCAAATAAACCGCCTCAACAAGCAGCGCGAAATAACCCTCTTTGCCAATATTGCCCAAGGCTATAGCCTCGGTGAGGGGATGGCCTATTTGGCAGAGCATGTCGAAGCAAAGCTTCCAGAGGGGGTGAGTGCCGGTTTTGCTGGTACCTCAAAGGAGATGGGAAAAACCCTCAACGCCTTCGCCATGGCGCTTATTTTGGGTGTCGTCCTTCTCTATATGATCCTCGCCGCACAATTCGAAAGCCTCATCCACCCCTTTACCATTATGCTTGCCCTCCCCTTCGCCCTCATCGGCGGCGTGACGGCACTTTTGGTGACAGGACAGGCACTCTCCATGTTCGCCCTCATCGGCGTCATTATGTTGATGGGAGTTGTCGTGAAAAATGGCATTCTGCTGGTGGAATTCACCTTGCAACTGCGTGAAGAAGGGAAGAATGCCCACGAGGCCCTGCTCGAGGCGGCACCCATTCGGATGCGTCCCATTTTGATGACGAGCATTGCGATGATAGCGGGCATGGTTCCCATGCTTCTGGCACAGGGCGACGGTGCCGCCATGCGCATGCCCATGGCACTCGTCGTCATAGGTGGACTTATAAGCTCGACGGTGCTGACGCTCCTCATTGTTCCCGTCGTCTATTCGCTCATAGACGGCTTTATGTCCAAATTGAAAAACAAGGTGCGCAAAAAGGCCTCGTCCAAAGCGCCAACAACCAACGTCGCCACGCCTGAAGCCCTGGCTTCCTGAGGCGAAATTCGGCGCAACCCATCCACCCACAAACTTCACTTCAGGTGACTTTTATGAATGCCATTTCCCTCCTTGTAACACTTGTTTTCTCGCAGACTCCGCCTGCAGAACTGCCATTTGAAGCGCTTCCAACGCTCACATTTTCTCAGGCTCTTGCCGAGGCACAGCAACAAAACCCGGACTTGTCTGCGGCACGTGCCAGGCTTTCTCAAGTGGCCACCGCCACCTCCAAGGCGCGCTCTGCCTATTTGCCACAGCTGAAAGGGCAGGGAGGCTATACGCGAAACTCGAAGGAATATACGCTGAGCATGCCCACCAGCTATATTGTACGTGACATGGGCCAGGAGACGGGGCCAGCCTTTGACTCAAGTCGCCCCGAAGGGATGGACAACCCACCGGGCCTTCCGACACATTTCGTCGCCGTCGGCATAAACCCCATGGAAATACCCATACAGGTGAAGAACCAGTGGGGAGCGCAGTTGTCGTTGACGCAGGGCATTATTCTTCCGGAAGTTTTCATCGCCATCCGCAACGCCTCGCTGGCTAAAGAGAGTGCCACATGGAGCGTTGAGAGCGCACGGCGCGAAATACTCTTTGGCACGGCGCGCGCTTACCTGGGTGCGTCGGCGTTGCGCGAGTCACTCGACGTGCAACAAGCAATGCTGGAAGTCCGCCGCGGGTTTGAGCGCGACGCTCAAGCGCAATTTGAAGCCGGTGCCGTGGCAGAAATTGTTGTTTTGCGTGCCGCCCAGGAGCGGGCAAACCAGGAGCAATACCTGGAGCGGACCCGCGCCTCCTATGTTTCCGCTACAAGCGCCCTGGCCGCGCTGCTTGCCCGGCCGGTGGATTTTAAGGTGCAGCGCCCCTCCGAGGCAAGTGACGAGGACTTTGCCATTTTTGCTGCGGACCTCACCCAGGCCGAAGAGGAGGCCCTTCTCAACGCACTCGGCCTTCGCCCCGAGGTTGCCGCTGCACGCAAAAACCTCGAATACGTCGAAGGTTTGAAAAGTGGCGCCATTGCCAGCTATTTGCCCAATATTGTTGCTTCGGCCAACTTCAACACGAGCAACGTCACCGGTTTTGCAGGCGGAAAAACCACCTGGAATGTTGGCGTCGGCGTTTCGTGGAACCTCCTGGACGGCGGCATGCGCGGGGCGCAGCTGCGCGAGAGAAGTGCCGCCATTGCCGAGGCCAGGGCCCAGCTTCGCGCGGTGGAGGAGAAAGTGCATGACGAGCTGCGCAGCGCGCGTGCCGAGTTGCATGCCAGCGAGGTTAACTTGGCGACGGCACAGAAGACGGCAGTGCTCGCACGAAAATCAGCAGAGCTGGTGAAGCACAACTTTGACGCGGGAGTTGCAACCTACCTTGAGGTAACCGACGCCAACACTGCACTCGCTGGCGCGGAGCTGGGTGTGGTTACGGAAGCGCTGAATGTGCGACTCGCTCGGCTGATGCTGTTAAAGGCCATGGGACAATTCGGTGCAGCACCACCCCAACTCCCACACATAAACCCTTGAAGTTGCAGAAATATAAGTTTGTCTCCTGCCTTGCATAAGGAGATGAATTCGCATGCGCCACCTGCTAAACTTGAGGATGCAAAATGTATTTGAACAATTAGAGCGAAAGGACCCCCTTAAGTTTGAAGGCAACCTTGGGGCTGAAACACAAGCCGCCTCCTGCAGGAGTGGCCACACCCAAACACCGCGAAGCAAAAGCGCCAGAAGTTTTGCGCTGGGCCTTTTGGCCTTGAGTATGGTGTGGAGTGCTTGCTCCTCTAAGGGCGGTGGAGTGGGTGGGGCAGAGCCTGAGGCAGAGCCTGGTGCAGAGTCTGGGGCAGAGCCCTGGGCAGAGTCTGGGGCAGAGCCCTGGGCAGAGTCTGGGGCAGAGCCCTGGGCAGAGTCTGGGGCAGAGCCCTGGGAGGAACCTGATGTTTATAAAGTGGTTTTTGAGCGAAATTGTGGAGAAGACGCGGAGGTGTTTGCAAGCAAAACCTTCAACTCCTCAGGCGCCCTTGGCGCTTTTCCTGAAGCGCCCACATGCGATGGGTATGCATTTGCAGGTTGGAATGCAGAGCCCGACGGGAGTGGGGCGTTTTTCAGCGCATACACCTTGGACATGCCGCTTGTCGTCTATGCGCAGTGGACGGAATTGGCACTAAGGCCACTTCCAACAAACCCTCCAGCGGATGGACTGCTCCCCCTACATATGGAGTTAAGCCACCACACCCTCTACTTCTCCCCTATGGAAGACGGTGAATATCATGAGCGCTCCGCCACCTTCAGCGTTGTGGTTTTGGGGTTTGAAAGCCCTGCCCATGCAAAGGGTGTGAAGCTTCAAGTGGAAAATATAGGCAAAGCGCCGTGGTTGCTGTTGAGCCCTCCTGTAGAAGCGTTTGCAGAAGGCAGCAAAACATTCAACTTCACCGCTCTCTATGACGGAGAAGACGAATTCCCTGAAAATTTTGCGGAGCTTCGCTTGCACCTTGTGGGCATTCCGGAGGGCCATGAATATGAGGCTGGAGCCCAAACCCTCCACGTTGCCGTTGTGGATGGGCAGACAAAAGCGCGTGCCATTCCGCTGCACAAAGCCAACATCAACGCCTTCCAAAACTTTGCAAATGAGGGTGGGTTGGCTTTGCACTATAGGTTGACGGAGGACATTCAACTTCAAAAACCTGTCCCACCGGAGACAAGCAACTGGACGGCCATCGGCGCTTATTTAAAATTATTCACGGGCAGCTTTGACGGTGGTGGCCACAGCATTTCTGGCCTTGTCATTGACGAGCCTGACATCAACTACCAGGGCATGTTTGGCGGTTTGGGCGAAGGCAGCCTGGTGCAAAACATTGGACTTGTGGACGTGAGTGTCACAGGCGCTTCCAATGTGGGCGGCCTCGTGGGGAGCATCACCGGCGGCACCGTGCACAACAGCTATGCCACAGGCAGCGTGAAAGGCCAGCTCTCTGTGGGCGGCCTGTTGGGGAATGTTAACGCCAGCACAGTGAAAAACAGCTATGCCGAAGTCGACGTCAGCGGCAACAACTTTCTGGGCGGTCTGGTGGGGACATGTTCCCAAAACAACACCGTGCAAGACAGTTACGCCACGGGCAATGTGGAAGGCAACGGCTCTGTAGGCGGACTCATTGGAATGCTCGCCATCAGCACCGTGCACAACAGCTATGCCACAGGCAATGTCAAAGGCAGCGCCCACCAGGCGGGTGGCCTGGTGGGGAATGTCCTAATCAAAACCGAAGTGCACAACAGCTATGCCACAGGCAATGTGGAAGGCAACATCCATGTAGGCGGACTTTTGGGGAATAACAGCACTATCATCCTGCGAAACAGCCATGCCACGGGCAATGTGAAAGGCAACGAGCAGGTGGGCGGACTGATTGGAGCGAACTTTAGCGCAGTGCACAGCAGCTATGCCACAGGCAATGTGAAAGGCAACAAAAATGTAGGCGGATTTGTGGGGGCCAATAACAACGTCAACGCCACCGTGCACAACAGCTATGCCACAGGCGATGTGGAAGGCAACGAAAATGTCGGCGGCCTGGCGGGGGCGAATTCCGGCACCGTGCAGAGCAGCTATGCCACGGGCAATGTGGAAGGCGCCTCTTCCGTCGGCGGACTCGTGGGGCACAGCAACAGCGCCAGCGAAGTGCAAAACAGCGTGGCGCTGAATGCAAGCATTTGGCTGACAGAAAACGACACCACCCTCGGGCGCGTGTCGGGAGTCCATGCTGCTTCCCTGACAAACAACCACGCACGCAGCGACATGGTACTCCACTATGACAACGGCAACAGCACCTATGCGCCCACTGCGGACTTAAAGGATGGTTTGGACACCCTGGCCTATGGCACAGAAGACTTCTGGAAAGGCTTGGGCTTCGACTTCGAAACCCTCTGGCAATGGGGCCCCAACAACCTGCCCATTTTGAGTGAGGTCGGCGGAGTGCAAACCCCCACGGTGCAGGCTGCTCCTTAGGCTGCAGAGAAAAAGCGAGAAAAGCGGGCGTGGCACAAAAAACCTGTGCTACGCCCGTTTTGCAAATGCACACCCACACCCGAAGCGCCGACAACCCCATTTTTTTTAAAGCATTGTTTTTTTAAAGCATTGTTTTTTTAAAGCATTGTTTTTAAAAAGCATTGGCGTTGGGTTGTGCTCCTTTTTGCAGCGGGAGTGGTTGTGGGCGCAAATATTGGAAGGCGCAAAGGGATGACGGACACGAAAAAACGTTTCAAGAGTTTTTCCGAGTTGCGTATCCGCGACGGTCTGGAAATATTATTGTCGGTTTATGTATGACAATTAACATTTGCTCCCCATGGTTTCTCTGTTATGGGGAGAGCAATATGTCCTACCGTCTTATGTTTTCTCCAGGTGCATGGATTGCTGCCTCCGCCCTTGTGCTGGCGTTGTCGGCTTGTCCCAAAAAAGAGAACCCTTCCTCCGGCGATGCGTCCGCGCCAGGCACCGCTGGCGCTCCGGTGCCACTTCAAACTGCCGAGGCCAAATTGCAGGAAAAACTCAACCTCTACATCGGGTGCTATAACCGCGCCGATGAGTCCTTCCAACGTTCACTCGAGCGCTATGCGAGCTGGGTTAAGGATATGGACACCGGTCCGACGGGCAAGGAAGGCCTCGTCTATGGCCTGTATAGCGTCAATGGCGCGGAAGAGTGCCAGCAAGCCGTCGAGCAAGCGAAGGGGCTGCCGCCCGCCATGCCTGAGCTCGAACAGGCCGCCACTGCATTTGCCGCCAGTTTGGGACCGTTGCAAGCCACCATCAACGAAGCCGACACTTATTATGAGGGCAAAAACCATAAGGACGATGGCTTTGCCAAGGGCAAGGCATTGCATAAACCACTGGTCGAGCAGGCCAACACCTTCACTATCGCCAGCAGGCAGTTTTCCGATGCGCTCGATAACGCCAACGACGTCCTGCAGCAAGCGCACTTGCAGCGCATGGAAAAAGAAGGTGGGCGAAATCTGCCCTACTTTCACCTTTTGAGTATGATTCAGGCGAAGGAGCTGATGCGCGTGTTGATGCAGGATAAGGTCGATATTGCCAAGGCCAGCGAGAAAATCGACGCTTTTGAGAAAACCATCAACGAGATGGACAAGGCGCCGGGCGACAAGCCCACTCTATGGGGCATGTATGAAAACAATCTGGACAACTTCCGCAATGCCGCCAAGGAGCTTTGGCGACGGCAGCGCGATAAGACGCCCTACACCTCAAGCGAGAAATCTCTCCTGGGCACTCCTGGCGATTGGATGGTCGAGGGCAGCCCCGAAAAACTGCTCAAAAACTACAACGCAATGGTGGAAGCCAGCAACAGCCTGCGCTAGACCGCTTTCACTTTGACATGATCTCTTCGTGAGACTCGCTTCGCTCGTCTATTCCGCTCCGGGAATTATTTGAGAAAGCACGCTTTCTCAAATGATTCCCTCCGCTCCATGAGACTCGCTTCGCTCGTCTACTCCGCTCCGGGAATTATTTGAGAAAGCATGCTTTCTCAAATGATTCCCTCCGCTCCGTTGGGGCTCCGGTTTCGCTTAAGGAATGCACTTAAGTGCACTCCCTACCTCCACCCTTCCGTCAGCAAGCTCCACCATCAAGCTCCGGTGGAGCTTGATGACGGAAAGGAGGGGGGAGGGAGCTTGCTCATCGCGCCTTCCCCTCGGGACTG
>Ga0099364_10001532_pt1 | contig 37744 bp, 32 predicted proteins | sample TergutTh196P3_FD_73070 | JGI IMG/M metagenome (GOLD analysis project Ga0099364, IMG submission 73070) | Microcerotermes parvus P3 segment gut microbial communities from Pointe-Noire, Republic of the Congo - Th196 P3 | ecosystem: Host-associated > Arthropoda: Insects > Digestive system > Gut ... | reverse complement strand
AAGAGGCTGTTAAGGGATATTTTTCATGTTTTTTCCAAATCTCAAAAATATTGCACTCAAAGTCAGCACTCCTCAAATTGTTTTTCTCTGATTTTCGGACGGTCTGGCCCGTTGCTTTCGCCGGATGGCGGTTTATTAATTTCGCCCATATCTCAATGGAGTTCCTTCCATAAAACTTCGGCGGGCGGGGCCAAAAAAACCCACCCGCCAAGTTATGGAAGGCCATACAAAAAGCGCGCAGGGAATAATGCTTCGCCTACGCGCATAAAATTACATTCAGCGTTTTCACGTAAAAACACAGTCGTAACAACGGTCAAATCAGCTTGAAAACAGCCGGCTATGTGGCTATACTGATTCCGTCGTAGCGGCGGGTTTTCCCGTGTTTGTAGGCTTAGTCTTAACTGGCTCCCTACATTCGCCGTGATGGTGTTCCACCACCTCACGGTCGCTGCGGCCTTGTATATGGCCTTCTTACATGTACGCATAATATCACAGGATATTAGCACATTCAATAATTTGTGACAAAATTGAATTTTGAAAGAATTTCTGCACTTCTTACATTACTGCGTCATTCCGCCGCGTGTCACGGCTCATCAATCGTGGGTGAAGGAGTTGCATGAATTTTTTCGATGACGGGCTAAAAATCCCGCATTGCTTCAAGAAGCGATAGACGGCTTGAAAGCATTGAACGATGACGATCTTGCCTTGATTTTAGGAAATATCAAACGCTTGCAGAGAAATTAAACCGCTTCTAAATATCTTTTCTTCTATACCATGCCTCAATCAGCGCGGGGCAAGTATCTCGATTTACTTTGAATCAATATCAACATTCTGATAAAATATGCGTACGATAAAATGGCAGCCTGGGAGGCGATGGTATGGCAAAGATAATGCCAAGTTCGGATTTGCGAAATAAATATAATGAAATTTCCACTTTCTGCAACACATACAATGAGCCTGTGTTCATCACAAAAAACGGAGCAGGCGACCTGGTGTTAATGTCAAACTCCGTTTATGAGGAACTGTCCGGCCGCCGCGAGCTTCACCGTTTACTTGACGAGGGGTTTACCTCTATAAAGAATGGAGGCGGTCGTCCCGCCGCTGAAGTTTTCTCCGAACTTAGGGAAGAATACGATTTTGAAGGAGTATTTTGTCAATAGATAACAGAGTGGGTACCGGGATGCCGGGCCTCGACGGGGCGATTGACATGCTGCGGCTGGGGGACAATGTCGTCTGGCAGGTGCAGTCCATTGACGAATATCTCCAAGTCGCGCGCCCGTATATCAGGCAGGTAAAGAAAGATGGGTACAAGCTAGTTTACTTTCGGTTCGGAAACCATGAGCCATTGATGGCGGAAGGCGAGCCCTCCGTCTATTATGAGCTTGACACATCCGAGGGCTTTGAGGTTTTTTCCGTGAAAATTCACGATATCATCGAGCGCGAGGGCGAAAAGACGTTTTATGTGTTCGACTGCTTGAGCGACCTGTTGGATAGCTGGCATTCGGACATGATGGTGGGCAATTTTTTCCGCATTGCATGTCCCTTCCTGTACCAATTGGACACCGTCGCGTATTTCTCCCTTATCAGAGGCGCGCACACCCACGGCACTATTGCTCGCATACGGGAAACGACTCAAGTTCTGCTCGACGTATACAGCATTGACGACAAGTTGTATATCCATCCGCTCAAGGTATGGGAAAGGTATTCTCCCACAATGTTCTTTCCTCATCTTATTGAGGGCGGCGAAGCCGTTTCGATCACGTCCAGCGCAGACGCCGCCGCGCTTTTTTCGCGGGTCGGCCGCGGCACGCAGCAGGGGGATTATTGGAGCCGCACGCTTGAAAGCGCGCGCGCGCTGATTAACAACGAGGACGTTAAATCACGGGAGGAGATGAAGCGGCTTCTCATCGGCCTGATGATCGGCAAAGAGCAGCGCATAACGGAACTTGCCGTCAGGTATTTCACGCTTGGGGACATTCTCGATATCGCGGAACGGGAGATAGGGACGGGTTTTATCGGCGGTAAGAGCGTAGGAATGCTCCTTGCTAGAAAAATCCTCCAGACAAACGCCGGGGACGTCATGGGCCGCCACTGGGAGCCGCATGATTCTTACTACATCGGTTCGGACCTTTTTTATACTTACATAGTGCAAAACGGATGGTGGGATCTGCGTATCAAACAGAAAACGCCAGAGGGATATTTTGCAGTCGCGCATGAATTGCGCGAAAAAATGCTGCAAGGCAAATTCCCGAACGCCATCAGGGAACAGTTTATTCAAATGCTTGAGCGTTTTGGGCAGTCGCCTGTCATCGTCCGCTCAAGCTCGCTGCGCGAAGATAATTTCGGCAACGCGTTCGCGGGGAAATATGACAGCGTCTTTTGCGCGAATCAGGGCACGCCGGAGGAACGCTGCGAGGCGTTTGAACAGGCTGTGCGCATAGTCTACGCCAGCATCATGAACGACGACGCGCTGGCCTATCGCCGGCGGCGCGGCCTTGCGAATCTTGACGAGCAAATGGCCATACTCGTGCAGCGCGTGTCGGGAAACCACTACGGAGAGTTGTATTTTCCGCACGTCGCGGGCGTCGGAAATTCCTCAAACCTGTATGTGTGGAATAAATCCATGGACCCGAACGCCGGTATGCTGCGTATCGTTTTCGGGCTGGGGACTCGCGCAGTCGACCGCGTGTCGGGCGACTACGCGAGGTTGGTTCCGCTGGATCTGCCCGCAAAAGGGCCGCCCGTCAGCTACGGCGATGAAAGGAAGTTCGCGCAGCATTATGCGGACGTTCTCGACTTGCGCGGCAATCGGTTGACGGAAGTACCCCTGGAGGATTTATCGGAACGCGATTTAAAAACTGACAAAAGCGTTTTTTTCAGCGTGGATACCGCGGAGATAAACCGAATGGACGAACTGGGGCGCAGCCTGGCCCGTACCCCTAAAATAGCGGACTTCAAAAAGCTGCTGACCGGGACGGAGTTTCCCGAATTTGCCCGCACCGCGCTTAAAACGCTGTCCGGGGCCTATGACTATCCAGTGGATATCGAGTTTACTTTGAATTTCAGTCCTGACGGCGATTTCAGATTCAGCCTGCTGCAATGCAGACCTCTGCAAACGAAAGGGCTTGGCAGGGCTATAGAACTCGCGCGCCCGAAACAGGAGCGGATATTTTTCTCCTCCGCCGGCAACTTTATGGGAGGCAATGTCAGATTGCGATTTGACTACGCTGTTTTTGTCAAAATAAAGCAGTATCTGGAGCTTACCGAACAGCATAAACATCAGATCGCGCGCTTGATAGGCATGATAAACCAAAAGTTGAAAGAGAAAACCGTACTGCTGCTAGGCCCGGGCAGATGGGGTACGACCACGCCCTCTCTCGGCGTCCCGGTCCGTTTCAGCGAGCTGTGCAATATGGCTGCTATATGCGAAGTGTCATATCCAAAAGCGGGCGTGGTGCCGGAGTTGTCTTTCGGCAGCCACTTTTTCCAGGACATCGTTGAATCCGATGTCTTTTATGCCGCCGTTTTTGACGGTGAGCCGGACGTCCTGTTCCGCCCCGATCAGATTCTGGCGAGTGAAAACCTGCTGGGAACGATTTTGGACGAGTACGAAGCATGGGAGTCTGTGATTCACGTTTCGGCGACGCCCGGCCTTACCCTGCATTCCGATATCGCAAGCCAAAAGCTGCTGATTTATTGGGATGAGAGGGGCCGCGCATGATGCTTCGCAGCTCGTCAGGCACATGCCCGGTTATTCCATCGCCAGTTTTATGCCCTCCATAAGATTTTTCTTATCCAGCATACCAGTGGACGATCCGGCGAGGTTGCCATCGGCATCCACGAAAATAGTCGTCGGTATTGCCCGCACTTCATACTGCCTCGCCGCCTCGCCGGTCATGTCGTAGAAGATCGGGAAAGTGAGCCCCTGGCTCGCGGTGAATTGGTCCGCCTTCTCCCTGGTTTCGCCGCCTCCGGTGAGGTTGACCATCATGAACTGTACGCCGCTTCCCATTTCCACGAAAGCTTCCTCGAAGTGCGGCATCTCGGCGCGGCAGGGAGGACACCAACTGGCCCAGAAATTGACGACCACCGGACGACCCTTCATATCGCTCAGTTTGACATTGCTTCCGTTAGTGTCCATCACAGTGAAGTCCGGCGCTTTTACGCGCGCCCTCACCACTCCGGCGGACGCTCCCTGTGTCAGCGCGCCGTAACCGAAATAACTGACGCCGAGGAACAGCGCGAATGCCAGGAGCGCGATTATAAAACTAAGTTTCTTGTTCATTGAAATAACCTCCCATAATATCCCGTCATCATAAGCACGCCCAATACTATCAGGCACGATCCCGCTACAGTATTAACGACCCTGTAGTTTCGCTTTATAAACGCGAAAGCCGATTTGAACATATCTATGAGCACGGCCCCGATTATTAACGGAATGCCGAGTCCCGCCGAGTAACAAACCAGCATAGTGAAACCCTGAAACGCCGAGTCGCCGGTCGCCGCAATCATCAGCGCCGACCCGAGAAATACCCCGACGCAGGGAGTCCAGACCACCGCAAACACTATTCCGAAGATCAGGGACGCGGCCGGCCCGGTCTTTCTCTCCCCGCCTGATTCCGCTATTCCGCTGAACGGCGACACAAAGTTAAACTTGAGTATTCCCATAAAATTCAGCCCCAGCAGGATGATCACCGTGCCCGATACCAGGTTCACGACCTGCCTGTAAGAAGTCAGCACCATCCCTATCGCGCCGGCGAAAGCGCCCATAAGCGAAAATATGAGCGTGAACCCGGCGACAAAGCACAGAGAGTTTTTCAGCGTTTCAACCCTTCCTCCCTCCGATCCCGCGAAGTATGTGACGTACACGGGCAGCATGGGGAGAAGGCATGGAGATATGAACGTGATGATTCCTTCGAGAAATAAAATTAGGTATTGATGCAACTCAAATCCCTCTTTTCATTTTATTCCGGTTAAGGTAGCATCATTATAGCTCGCGTCCTCCGAAGCAGCCTATGATATTATACGGGTTTTTTTATGGACGGCGAAGAAATTTATAAAAAGTTGAGGATTTCGCAATGCCGGTACATGAGATAACCGAGGAAAATTACGACGAGATTGTGACCGGGAGCGAGCGGCCGGTTCTTCTGGAGTTCGGCGCGGAATACTGCGCGCCGTGCCGCGCGCTGGCTCCGGTAATGAAACGCGTTTCCGAGGAGCGCGGGGATGTTGTGGTCGGCGCGGTGGACGTTGAAAACTCGCCGCGCGTCGCCGCGAAATTTAAAGTGATGAGCTTGCCGACCGTGATTGCATTGCGCGATGGAAAAGTGACGGGCAGAGCGTCGGGAAGTATTTCGTATGAAAAGGTGATGGATTTGATAGGATTATAATCGGGAAATTCTCTGACGAGTGATTGTAAATTTATAAACCAATCGAACTTCGCGCCCCAAGGGAAGCGAAGTTCGATTTTTTTTAAACCATTCCGCTGTCTGTCAGCTATTCGGCGCGTTGTTATTTATCCGCTTTTTTTCTCCGTTTCAGCAGACCGCCGGTCCGCAGGCCGGCAAGGAAAAGCAGCGTTATAAATCCGGCCCCGGCGTTTACCGCTCCGCTGTCGCAGCCGCCGCCGCAGTCAGATGAACGGCCGGGATTGGGCAGCACGACGATTGGGTCGTTACCTGTTACTACTCTCGGAGGTATGACGATGGTGACGGTCCTCGTGGGATCGAGAGTTGGATCCGCGGGAGGGTCATTATCCTTGTCCGCGCCCGGATCGTCTACGACCTCCGCGGGTTTTGGAACAATGAAAGTGACGTTGATAGTTTCCGCGCTGGGATTGGCGTCGGCTCTGACGGTTACGCCGGGCGGCACGCCGATAAACCAGTCGGTGACGTCCAAATTGGTAATGCCGTCCGTATTTACCTTATCACCAAAGAGCGTAATCGTCCCTTTCTGACCGTCTGACGGCTTGGTCACCGCGTCGCCGATTGTCTTTTCGTCCGTGATCGCGAACAGCGTCGCGACGATCTTTACGTATTCATCTTCCTCGCTGTAATTGAATCTACTCGTACCGCTGCCCGGATAGACCAGCGTTCCCTTACCGCCGGGGTCTACGTCGATTGTATTTTCCCAATGTATGTAGGCCTCATCGGTGAGGGAAAAATAACTGGGGTCGAGGATTGGATTTGTGGTTTCGTCTGGGGCGTAGCCGACAAAAATCGCTTGCTCGGGGCCTTGTGTGGTAACTGTGCCTCCGTTTATTTCAATTTTTCCTCCTACTTTATCTGTGAGACCTTCGGCGACGATGCCGATGCTGGACTCGCTGCCCGGTGGGCCATCGCCGATTGCCGTGACAGTGCCTCCGTTTATTTTGATATCGCCGGCGGCTACAAATATTCCCGCTCCGCCGGTCTTTTCGTTCATGCCTTCAGCTATTACTGTGCCTCCGTTAATTGTGAGATTGCCAAAAACAACCTCGATACCCAAAGTGACGCCTTTGCCACTTGTATCTGAGCTCCCTGCTGCGTATAGCGTGCCGTCGCCCTCTATGGTGAGGTTCACTGATACGCTTACAATGCCGAATGAATGTGATTGTTCCTTGCCATCGGCGGTGAAGGAGTTTTCCCCTTCCAGTTTGATTGTTAAATTGCCGGGGGTAGGTTGGTTCGAGTCGTCAAAGCATAAGATGGTAAGCGCGGTCGGCATGTTATCTCTGTGGTCGTTCCACGTAAAGCCTTTAAGCGTGAGAGTATTATTATCATATTCCCAATTGCCTGGCTGATCCAAGTACGGTGCGTTATTTAACCGAAAATCGCCCGAAGTTGGATCCGTGGCCGAGAATATGAAAAAGAGAGAGGTGGCTTCTTTGGAAATCACCGTCACTTCGGGCACCGGGAAGAAGCCTTTATTAACAACCGGAGGGCCATTTATTTGGTAGCTGATACCTCCGCCAGTCCACTTTACCGTGGCTGTGACTCCGCCAACTGTAAAAACATGAAGATGGTCTTGAGATTGGGCAGGTAACTCATATGTGAAAGGGGGTTGACCAGCGGGTCTGGCCCATGCGACAACGATGCCAGTGTCAGCGGGTAAGGCAAAGACGGGTAAGCTATGTACTACATCTGTAGCTGGGGTACCATATGCAAAGACAAAACCGCCGCTCACTGTTGTGGCGTTGGTAGTGTTGATGGCATAGCCGGTTTTGGCCGAAACCACTCCGCCGCTCACTGTGACACTGTTCGCGTTGATTGCATTACCTCTACTCGCTGGATCAGTGACCGAAACTGCGCCGCTGTTTACTTCAACGGCTCCGTTAGTCCTAATGGCTGTACCACCGACACCTCTTGCCTCCACACGGACATCATCGCTGATAATAACACTCGCGGGGGTCGCGGTGGAGCCGTTTTCCATCCAAATAACAGGATAAGTGTTGCTTGTGCCTTCGTTATATACGAGAGCATTCCCGATCACGGTGACCTTTGCGTCAGCGGCGCTCGTGCGGATTGCTATGCCGGTTTTTGTGTACACCGTGCTGTTGCCGCTCACGGTTACTTGCGAATTATCGCCGAGGGCATTGATGGCTCGCCCGGCTCCATTGACGTACACAGTAGCGTCGTCAGATACTGTTACATTGCCGTACGTCTCGATCGCAAAGCCGTTACCGTTGCCCGCTCTCACGGACACGCTGCCGGTTCCTTTAACTATTACATTCTCCAGTATATTCCCTGTATTGGCCAGGCGGACGGCCGGCCGCACATTGTACTCTGATTTATTGTATATCGTTCCGCTGTCAACGGTGACTACGTTGTTAGCGCCGTTCGCGTAAATGGCGTTTCCCGAATTGGCGGCAATGGTGCCGCCGTACACGTCGATGTTTTTGTTATCGACCGTCGTATTGATTGTGATGCCTATACCGGTGTTTTCCACCCAACCGCCTGTTTCAACCCTGAACGTTATCAAGCCGGTTCCGCTAAGAGTGATCAGAGGGCCGTCGCCGGCGGGCGTACCGCTGTAAAATGCGCGCCATACTATTGTAGAGGCCGCGGTTGTGTTCAGCGTGAGGGTTGCATTGGCGTCGGTTTTAGCGCCCGTAACGGTAACTGTGCCTCCGCCGGCTATCGCGCTCTGAATTTCCGATTGAATTTGCGCGACGCTTTTACCCGTGACGCTCACGTCCGCCCCCAACGCCGTCATTGGCGGCAGAACGAAACAGAACAGGAGCGCTGTTATAAACAAATATTTTTTCGTTATTTTCTTCATGACATTATCACCTTCCTTATACGTTTATAAAAATTTTTTCTTATTTTTTTCAGACAGACTTTTTGTAATTATATTAATTATACACCTTAATGCTATAATTGCGCCAATCGCCTGTGCTTGGAGGGATATTTCTATGGATTTGACCGCGCTTTTTAAATTTTCGTATGGATTGTATGTCGTCGGGTTGAAAAACGACGGCCGCCTCGGCGGCAGTATTGTCGACGCGCTGGCGCAAGCCAGCTCTGACAGTCCGCCCACGCTGATTTTGTGTTCTATCAAGAGAAATTACACAAACGAAACAATCAAGCGCGAGGGAGTATTTTCCATATCCGTGCTTCCAAAGGACGTCGATCCGTTTGTCGTGGCCAATTTCGGCTTCCAGTCGTCGCGGGTCGCGGACAAGTGGAAAAACGTGCCCCATCACCTGTCGGACGGCCTGCCTTTTTTGGACGGGGCGGCGTCATTCGTGAAGTGCAGACTGAAAGACGCGGTCGAGTTAACGACCCATACCGCTTTTTTCTGCGAGGTTACGGGAGCTGAAAACGGAGACGGCGAGCCGCTGATTTTCGGTGAATATCAAAAAACGATGAAGAAGGCCGCTTACGAGGCTTTCGAAAAGTTCAAAGCGTCGGGCGAGATTCCCGCGGCGAAGGGCGAGAAGTGGGAATGCACGGTATGCGGTTACGTTTACAGCGACGATTCGCCGCCTTTCGAGGAACTGCCGGAAAAGTGGGCCTGCCCGATATGCAGAGTCGGGAAGGAATTGTTTAAGAAGATATAACTAAATATCTCGCGCAATTTACTTGAAATGCACGAGATACTATGCAATAATGAGAGCAAAAGTACTATGGAGGCATTAAGAAATGGCTGAAACAATCAACGTAACAATCAGACTCGACAGAGAAGTTAAAGAACAGGCGGAAAGAATGTTTAATGATTTTGGAATGAACCTGTCCACAGCGTTTAATGTCTTTGCCCGGCAAGCCTTACGGCAGGGGAAAATCCCTTTTGAGGTTTATGACCCATTTTACAGCGAAAAAAACCAGGCAGAATTAAGCCGTAGAATAGCAGATATTGAGGCAGGGAAAAATCTTACGGTTCATGAATTAATAGAGCTTGAAGATGAATAAAATATGGCATGACAAGGCGTGGGACGAATATATCGAGTGGCAGACAAACGATAAAAAAACATTAAAGCGTATCAATACCCTTCTCAAAGACATCGACCGCCACCCGTTCACCGGCATTGGCAAACCGGAGCCTTTGAAAGAAAATAAACAGGGCTATTGGAGCAGACGTATTGATGAGGTTAATCGTATCGTTTACAAGGTAGAACGTGACCAAATAACCATTGCCCAATGCGGCGGCCATTACGACGATGCCTGAGGGAAAGGGGTCAAGGGGACTGCGTCCCCTTGCGGGGTGTGGGGCGGAACCCCACGGTTTAATGTTTTTTATCCAAACGCTATTAGCATCTCGCGCAGTATTTTACACGCGGCGGCTGTTGATATGCCCGATGTGTCGTAGTGCGGGGAGAGTTCGCAGAGGTCGAAGCCGATAATATTTTTGCCGGACAGCTTAATGATCGCGTCCAGCAGTTCGGCGAACGCCATGCCTCCGGCCTCCGGCGTTCCCGTCCCGGGGAACTCCGACGGGTCGAGTACGTCAAGATCAAGCGTAACGTAAAGCGGTCTGTCGGATATGACTTCGGCCGCTTTTTCAATGCCTGACGCTTTGAAACGCTCCGTGCTCACGCGGCCGGACGCCCATTCAAACTCCGACTTGCAGCCTGATCTAACGCCGAACTGAAAAATGCCGCCGCCAAGATCGTCCAAAATGTCCCATACCCGGCGCATCACAGTGGCGTGGGATAGGGTCTCGCCCATGAAGTCATCGCGCAGGTCGGCGTGGGCGTCGAATTGTACGGCTGCCAAATTTTTGTGCCGAATGGCGGCGGCGCGAACCGCGCCAAGCGTAACCAGGTGTTCCCCGCCGAGCATCACGGGGATTTTTCCGTCGTCCAGAAGGCGGGATGTGAAGGCCTCTATCTCGTCCAGCGCGCGCGCGGCGCTGCCTAAGGGGAGTTCCAAATCTCCCGCGTCGCACGCCTGTATTTCCTCCAGATCCCGGTTTTGATACGGGCTGAACGTTTCGATGGCCCTCGATTCCGTCCTCATCGCCTGGCTTGCGAATCTCGCGCCGGGACGAAACGAGGCGGTCGAGTCGAACGGCGCGCCGAATATTACGAATTTCGCGTCCTCATATGCCGCGCCGCAGCCAATGAACGGGGGGCGGGCCGGACGTATTTCAGACGCGGTCATTTCTTGCAGCTTTGCTCAAGTTTGGCCTTTGCGTAGTTAGGCAGAGCGAACGACCCGGCGTGGATATCCGTGTTGTAGTATTGGGTTTCGAAACCCAGCGCGTTCCACGCTTCCGCGTCAAAGTCGCGCAGGGGGTGGAATTTTTTCGACGCGAAACCAAAGAGCCAGTGCCCGGACGGATATATCGGAATGTGAGCCTGGTAAACCAGGCATATCTCGAAAAACTCCTTCAGGTGTTTATGAGCGATTTCCATGGGGCGGGAGTAGACGTCGTAGTAAGGACTCTCGTGCTGGTTCACCAGGATGCCGTTTTGGTTGAGCGCCTTAAAACAATTTCCGTAAAACTCGCGCGTGAAAAGGCCCTCGCCGGGACCGAACGGGTCCGTGGAGTCCACAATAATGAGGTCGTATTCGTTCTCCTTGCTTCGGACGAATTTCAGCCCGTCCTGAAAGTGCGCGATGACTCTTTCGTCATCGAAGCTGCACGACGTGAATTTTAAATACTCGCGGCAGATTTTGACCACTTCCTCGTCAATATCCACCAGGTCTATGCGCTCGATCGTCTTGTAGCGGGTCAGTTCGCGCGCGGTGCCGCCATCGCCGCCGCCGATTATCAGTATTTTGCGTATGCCGGGATTCGTTGCCATGGCGACGTGGGTTATCATCTCATGGTACATGAACTCGTCCTTCTCCGTAAGCATAATCATCCCGTCAAGCGTGAAAAATCTTCCGAACTCCTCCGAGTCGAACACGTCTATCTGCTGAAATTCACTCTTTCTTGTGAGAATATGCTCGCGCACCTTTATGGATAATTTAACCGTAGGCGTCTGTTCCTCCGAGAACCAAAGTTCCAAAATGATCCCTCCCTTTTAAAATTATTAAGTTCTAAATAATATTAAGCCGCTGTAAATATTATTTTACTACGTAAAGTTTTTCAAGATTCATGTCCCTCGGTCCCGTAACGAGGCAGCCCTTTGCCTTCGCGTATATGATGTAGTCGAGCGCCTCGCGCGTGACAAGCTCGCCGGGAGCCAGTATAGGTATGCCGGGCGGGTAGCACATCACGAACTCGGACGATACGCGCCCCTCACACTCGGAGAGCGGCTCCGGTTCCGTTTCCGCGAAGAACGCCTCCCTCGGCGAGAGTTTTACGGCCGGGGTGATGTACTCGTGTTCCAAAAGCCCTATCCCATCCTTGCCATGCAGCCGCTTAATTTCGGACAGCGCGGACACCAGGCGCTCTATGTTGGCGCGCGTGTCCCCGACGGAGATGATGGCGAGCATATTGCCCATGTCGCCAAATTCTGCCTGTATTCCGTAATCGTCGCGCAGCAGGTCGTAGACCTCAACTCCGGCAAGCCCTATTTTCAGCGTATGGATTGAGAGCTTTGTCGTGTCGAAATCGGCTATTCCGCCGCCGTTGATAATCTCCCGCGAGAAAGCGTAGTATCCGCCAATGCCGTTCACTTCGGAGCGGGCGTACTCGGCGAGCTGCCGCACCTTGCGGAAAATCTCCCGTCCTTTTGTTGCGAGCGTACGGCGCGCAATGTCAAGCGAACTCATCAGGAGATACGACGCGCTTGTCGTCTGCGTCAGGTTAATGATAGTCCGGACATAATCCGGGGATACCCTGCCGTCCCTCATAATCAAAAGTGAACTCTGAGTCAGAGAGCCGCCGGTTTTATGCATGCTGATGGCTGACATATCCGCGCCGGACGCCATCGCGGATACCGGCATGTCCTCGCCGAAGTAGAAGTGAGTGCCGTGCGCCTCGTCCACCAGCGCCGCCATTCCGGCGGAATGCGCGATCCCGACCATTTTAACGAGGTCGGGGCAGACGCCGTAATACGTGGGGTTGTTGATGAAAACCGCCTTTGCCGTGGGATTTTCACTCACCGCCCTCGACAGGCTTTCCGCATCCATGCCCAGCGATATGCCAAGGGAGGAATGGATGCCGGGGTCTACGTAAACCGGATTGATGTCGCACAATATCAGCGCGTTAATCGCGGATTTGTGGACGTTGCGCGGGATTATGATCGAGTCGCCGGACTTGCAGACGCTCATTATCATTGCCTGGACGGCGGACGTGGTTCCGCCTGTCATAAAGAACGCCCTTTCTGCTCCGAACGCTTCCGCGGCGAGCGATTCGGCGTCGCGGATTACGGACGTCGGGTGGGAGAGATTGTCGAGCGGTTTCATGGAATTAACGTCAACCGCCAGGCAGGCGCGCCCCAAAAAATCCGTCAGTTCCGGCGTGCCGCGTCCCTGTTTGTGTCCCGGCACGTCGAACGGGACTATGCGGTTGCCCCTGTATTTAGCGAGCGCTTCGTAAAGCGGAGCCCGGTCCTGTCCCGGCAAAACCCGGCCGTGTTCCATCAATACATATTCTTCCCGTGGTAAATTTCGAGCATCTCCTTGCTGATCCTGTCTCTCAGCGAGATGCGGACGTCCGGGGAAAGCTCGCGCGGGTCGGCATTGAATAGATAGTCCGCCAGAACGATCTCCTTCAAAATCATCTTCGTGTGGAAGATGTTTGATTGGTACACGTTCACGTCTATCGCGTCATACCGCTCCAGGGTTTTCTCGTCAATGTAATTCTGAATGGAATTTATCTCGTGGTCCTTGTAGTATTTCCTGCCGTCCATGTCGCGTGTAAAACCGCGTATCCTGTAGTCCATCGTTATCACGTCGGAGTCGAACGAACCTATCAGGAAGTTCAGCGCGTTCAAGGGGGAAACTTTGCCGCATGTCGAAACGTCGATATCCACGCGGAAGGAGCTTATGTCGTTGTTCGGGTGAAATTCGGGGTATGTGTGGACTGAAACGTGGCTCTTGTCAAGATGGGCAACCACCGCTTCCGGAGGCACTCCGAAGTATTCGCCGCGTCCCCGCAGGAAATTCTGTATCAGCGTGCATTGGTTGCAGGAAGGGTCCATAGCGTCCGGGTGTATCATCTCCTCCGATATGAGAAGCGTAACACTCGCGCCCTCCGGGTCGTAGTCCTGTTTCGATATGTTGAGTACATAGGCTCCAATGATGTTGGTCACTTCGTACAGGATACCGGTCAGACGTTCGGAGTTATATTGTTCGTCTATATATTCGATGTACTCTTTTTTCTCACGTTCCGTGCTTGCGTAAGAAATGTCATAAATGTTAAAACTGAGCGTCTTTGTCAGGTTGTTGAAACCGTAGAGTTGGATCTTCCCGTTCAACCCCATCCTCACGTCCCTTCTCTTCGTGGCGGCTTTAATTTAAAACCGCTATACTATACAGACAAGGGGAGATTATGTCAAAGAAAATTTTCGGGCAGTGAGATTTTTTGCGGCTCACGTAATTGCGCATATATTCATTATTCTCGCGCGGCTTTGCCGCCCGCAATGTTCATAGCGTCCCAAACCGTGGCGAAGGGCGGCGCGTAACAAAAGTCCATCATAGAGAGCGTTTCCGCGGACAGCCCGGCGTATACCGCGACGGCGAGCGCGTCTATTCTCAGCACCGCGCCCTTTTCGCCGCAAGCGGACGCGCCAAGTAGCTTACCGCTCTTTTTTTCCGATATAAGCTTTATCGTGAGCGGGGTTTGTCCGGGATAATAATGGGGGAGGTCCGGCGCCGCGACGACCGTTTCGGCGAAATCCATTTTGAGCCCGGCGGCCTGAACCGCGGTTAGTCCGGTAGTCGCAATTTCAATGTCCATTACCTTTATAGCGGCCGAGCCTAAAACGCCGATGAATTTATCACTTGCCCCCAGCATGTTCGCCGCCGCCACGCGCCCGCACTTGTTCGCGGGTCCTCCGAGCGGCAGATATACGTTTTCGCCGGCGATATGGCTGTATACCGTCGCGCAGTCCCCCGCGGCGTAAATATCGCCGATGTTTGTCCTCATCTCGCGGTCGGTAATCACCGCGCCATTCTCGGAAAGCAGTACGCCAGAGTCCGCAAGAAATTCCGTATTCGGCTTAATCCCCAGCGCGAGTATGACAAGATCGGCCTCGTGCGAGCCTTTGTCCGTAACGACCCTTTCGGCGCGCGTCGCGCCTTCTATTTTTACGAGTTTTTCCCCCGTTTTTATCGATACGCCGTGCTTTTCGAGTTCTTTTCGGGCTAATTCGCTCATCTCCGGTTCAAACGCGCCCAATAACCTGTCCGCCGCTTCGATGATGGTAACTCTCATCCCTCTTTTCAGCATCGCCTCACACGCTTCGAGGCCGATATAGCCGCCTCCTACTATCAATGCGCGGCGTACGTCGGGGCGCAATACGTCCTCACGTATTTTTTCGGCGTCAGGCACAGTTTTGATCGAATAAACGCCCTGTTTATCCGCGCCTTCCACATCCGGCGTCACAGCTCGCGCTCCTGTGGCGATCAGCAGTTTGTCGTAATGGTCTATTTTAAATTCGTTGTTTTTTAAATCGTGAACGGCAATTTTTTTATCGACTGGGAAAATTTTCGTGACGGCGTGTTTCGTATTAAGAGTTATCCCGGCTTTAGTAAAAAATTCCTGCGGCCTCGCGTAAAGCTTTTTAACATCGTCGTTATCGCCCGAGATATAGTAGGGAAGGCCGCAAGCTCCGTACGAAACATGCTCGTCAGCCTCGTAAACCATGACTTCGGCCGATTTGTCGAGCCTTTTTATTTTAGACGCCGCCGACATTCCCGCCGCCACGGCGCCTATGATTATTATTTTCCTGCCGTTACAGGCTCGTTCATGGGAAGTATCGCTCTCATTTTCAGGCGTCAGTATGCTCATATCCTTCAATACTTCCCGCACGAGTGTTTTTATCTGTTTTTCGTCGTAAGCTACCGCCAAGCGAAACACCTCTTTAGTATTCTATAGTAGAACCTTGGGGCTCTGCCCCAAACCCCGCAAGGGGGGGACTCCCCCTTGACCCCATTTAATACTCCCACTCAAAATCGGGGCCTCCGGCTTCGAGAATCCTCCGTTTCATGTCCGCGGATATTTTTTCGAGAGCGTCCGGCGTCTTGCCTTCGCAGCGCGACACGAGGATCGGCTGCGTGTTTGACGCGCGGAGAAGCGCCCAGCCGTCCGGGTAAATAATGCGAACCCCGTCGATCGTTATCGCTTCCATGTCTTTTAACGCGGCTTCCTTCACGCGCTCTACGATGCCGAATTTCTCCTCGTCGGGACAGGGGAAACGCGTTTCGGCTGTCGACGGATATGAGGGCAGTTCCGCGATGAGATCGGATAATTTTTTGTCGGTGTTCGAAAGTATGCGCAGCAAACGCCCGGCGGCGTAGAAGGCGTCGTCGAAACCGTAAAATTCGTCGGCGAAAAACATGTGCCCCGAAACTTCGCCGGAGAATAACGCGTTCTCATCAGCCATTTTTGCCTTTACAAGCGAATGGCCCGATTTCCACCAAAGCGGCTTGCCGCCTCTCCGTTCGACCTCCTCAGGAAGCATCATCGAGCTTTTTATCTCCACTATGGCGACCGCGCCGGGATTTTTCTCCAGTATCTCGCGCCAGTACAGAGCCATCAGCTGATCCCCGAATATCATATTTCCCTTGTCGTCGACGACGCCTATGCGATCGGAGTCGCCGTCGAATCCTATGCCGGCGTCGGCTTGCTCGCGTTTCACAGCGTCCATGAGCGCCGGCAGGTATTCGCGCTTTGTCGGGTCGGGATGATGGTTGGGAAAATTTCCGTCGGGTTCGCTGAAAAGCTCCACAACCTCCGCGCCGATGGCGCGAATGAACGGCGGAGCGTATATGCCGCCCGTGCCGTTGCCGGCGTCGGTCACAACTTTTAATTTTTTCGGTCCGAGCGTTATTTTCGATCTCAGCATCGCGGAGTACTGTTCGAAAACGTCGGCGTTCGTCACGTCGCCTTTCATGTCGGAAAGTTCCGTTCGGCCGTCTGTGATAATCCTGTAAATTTCCTGTATATCATCGCCCCAAATCGTGGCTTTTCCGCGGACCAGTTTGAGTCCGTTAAATTCGGGTGGATTGTGGCTGCCCGTCACCATAACTCCGCCGTCAACTCCGAAGTGGTGGAGGCTCCAGTAGAACGTCGGCGTCGCGACAAGCCCAATGTCGGTGACGGAAACGCCGGTGTCAATCAATCCTTCCGTGATTGCGGATTTTATTCGAGGGGTGGAGTGACGCGCGTCGCCGCCTACCGTGACGGAGCGGATACCGTGCCCGGCAAGATATGTGCCGTAAGCCGCGCCGATGGTTCTTACCGTTTCGGTGCGCAGTTCCTCGTTCGCCAGTCCTCTGATGTCGTATTCTCTGAATATGTGAGAAGGAATTTTCGTTTTATCTTGCGGCATTGTACATACCTCCCTGTCGCTCATTATAAAATCGTATGTGAAGCATAATATATTCCGATATTATGATAAGTGATCCGCCGTCCGCAGGTCAACTCTTCAACTCCCTGCGGCGCGGCGTTCCGAAAACATGCGGGGCAGCCAGTAGAAAATCGTGAAAATAGCTAGTACGGTGAGAGTTATCATCGCGAGAGTGATGAACGATAATCCCCTGCCAAGGTACGGCGTCATGAATCCCACGAGGATTGGGGTTACGGACCAGCCCGCGTCGAATAGAAAAAGGGCGGCGGCGGTCCCCTTTGGCCTCAGCTCAGGGGGCAGTATGTCCGCCAGCGACGCAAGCAGCATAGGGAATCCCACTCCGATGCCGATACCAAACAGGGAGCCGCAGATTATGAACGATGCGCGGGAGGGTAACGCGCTTGCCACAGCGAGCGCGCTTGCCATCAGCATTCCGCACGGAGCAAGGCAGAACGGTCTGGGCAGGGAGTTTAAAAGTTTCGCGCCGAGGGTTCGTGATAATACGGCGGTTGTGGAGAAACTGACCAGGAAATACGACGCCGGTATGCCGTACTCGGCTGAAAACAGCGATATGGACGTGACTGAAGCGTCCACTATCGCCATCATCGTGCTGGTCGCCACCAGCATTAAGAACGGCTTGCTCCTTATAAGGTCGCGGTAAGAGCCCCACTCGCGAATTTCCGAGCTGTGGGTGGTTTTACCCTTTGGCGCGCTTATCCCAAGGAAAAGGCAAATAATGCTGAGCAACGGTCCAATCGCCAGGTACGGCTTGATATGTCCTCCCAGCACAAGCCACTCTCCCAGCGGGGTTACAGTGGCGGTCGGCAGTACTCCACCGGAACCGGTGAGCGCGATGAAACGCCCCCTGTTTTCAGGAGTCGTGACGAGCGCCTGATAGGAGAAAATTCCCATGGTAAACACCCCGAAAGCCAGTCCCGAAATTGCGCGCCCGACGAAAATAACGTACAGATTTCGAGTGAACATGAGCATCGAACATCCAAGCAGCGCGAGCGCTCCGCCCGATATCATCGAGCGCCTTATACCGAGATTTTCTATCATCCAACCGGCGAGCGGGCGGGAAGCCATTATCGCCAGGAAAAAACTTCCAAGCGCGATACCTGTCGCCTGTGGGGAATATCCGTAGGATTCAAGCACGTTTCCATAAACGAAATACACAAACTCAACGCAATGTATGGCATAAACAGCGGCGAACACCGACAATATCAGCTTAACCTCGCCGCCCGCCATACTCTTATGGCCCATATTACTCATCGTTTTGGCACTTCCCGTTCAAATAAATTTTTTTCTCCAGTCTTGCCCGCCTGTACTCCATTGCTCGCGTATGTTCGGCGTTAGAGATTCCGCCGTAGTATTTTGCTCTTTTTAGTACGCTGAGCGCGGTTTGCACATAATTGAGAGCGCGGCGCTTGTTCATGAAGCGGTGTTCCTCCAACTTCGCCAGTTCCTCCAGGATAAGGAGGAGGTCGTCCGATGTGTAACGCGCTCCGGCGCGAAGCTCCCCAAGCGCCCTCTCGAACAGATCGCGCGCCGAGGCGTGGTTCTTATCCTTCTTTGCATGAAACGCCCTTCGGACAAAGGAGTCTATCCGCGCGTCAGGGTCCGCCTCCGCCATCTCCCACAGTCTGACGGCGTCGCCCGCGAAACCCTTGTCGCGCCAGAAATCACCGGCACGGAGCAGTTCACGCCCGCTCCCCGACGTCCCTTCCAGGATGCGGGCCACATGACAGTATAGCGACGCGAGCGACGCTATGTCCAGCCTGTTGTGATAAAAAACCCCTCCGAGAATGGACGCGTCTTGCGAGCCGAGATATTGGCGGTACAACTCCGGTATCAGATATCCGGGCACATCATCGGCGCTCCTGCGCACGCCCAGCACCCCGCGCTCGACGACTCCGAGCGCGCACGATTCGAGGTATCCCTTGTACAGTCTCCGCGAAAAACGCAGAAGATCAATGTGAGGCGACGACTCCCAGTGCGCGCGCGTCCTCGTCATCACGTGGCGGGTGAGCAGTATAGGGACGTCGAAAGTGAGGCCGTTATACGTCGCTAAGGTTGAGCTGGCGGGAATGTCGGAGTCTATCGCGCGCAGCCATTCCGCCTCGTAAGCGGGGCTTTTCAGGAAATACTGGGTCACGTTGAAAAAATCGCCGCGCGTCGCGCCAAGTCCGCAGAGGAAGGCGTAGGTTCCCGTGCCGCCGGAGAGCCCTGTGGTTTCGAGATCTATGAATACTACGCTGCCGCGGGCTCCAACCCTGCGCATCACTTCCATCGCTTCGGGGGCAAGCAGCGGAAATGCTCCGTATAAGTCGCCGAGCCGGTATGAATACTCGATGCGGTAAACGCCCTTCGACGTCCAGGTTCCGCCGGGAAGCCCATGAATGTTCCCGTCGTTCAGACTGCGCCGCGGTTTCGTCACCGCCGGCCCCGATTCATTTGTAAAAAATCTGTCGAATTTTCCCATGCCGCCTCGTCCTGTTATAAAAATTACGCAATTATTAAGATTATCAAGCATCATAGTAATGATATACTAATTGCATTAAAGTAACCCAATACTCATTGTATTTGTTGCGGTCATTCGAGGTGATGTTTTTGGAAACCGATCTCGTCATAAGAGCTTTTATAATAATCAAGGGATTTATAGACGCTAAAGACGAACGCGGGAACGCGATATTTGGCACAGTATTGTCGCTTGTCTCGCGCAGGGAAATGAAATACCTCAGCGTGATGTTCTCCCATGAAGAGTCCATAAAGTCGATATCATGGAATGAACTGCTTGACCTGCACAAGGAAAAAATGGGCGAATCAGAGCGCGATCCTATGATGATTCGCCACGAGGATGAACTCTATAAATTCCTCCAAAGCGGGAATACCCTGAACAACGTGGCGAAAAACCGCAACACAAAGCAGGCTGAACAATCCATCAGCAGGCATTGTCTGGATGAACTTAAACTCAAGACCGTGTCATTCATCGAGTATTCCGACGCAATGGAAAACGACATGGCTGTATTCGAAAACGAGTTGGAACATCCCGCGGATAAATCAAAGGATGAAACGAGCCAACAGGAGCCGCAGACCGACTCGTCTGAAACTGATGAGAAGAAGGCTGAAAAATCGGATGAGCCAAAGGCCAAAGAGGATATCGTCATCAGGTGCGAGCCGATATTGGCGCCGGTAGGAGGAGTGCCGATGAATGAACTCAGAATCGGCGACGTGGTGATGGTCCAGCTCCCGGAGGATTCCGTCTTTTTCAAACTGCTTTCGAGGAATATCGAGGGCTTTGACGGAGTAGTCAGCGCCGGCATAACCGGAATACTCCAGAACGAACTAGGAACCGCGACTATAAGTCTCTCGCTGGCGGAGGGTGTTACCGGCGTGATTAAGCTGTCCGGCAAAGTCAGGATTAAAATGATGACGTCACCAACCAAGGAACATAACAAAAAGACCGGCAAAGGCATTGGCGAGATACCTCCCAATTTTATTTTTGGTATAGCGGTTGCCGTTATCATGATTGCGGCGTTGGCCGTGTTGTACTACATATTCTGGTGAGAAAAGAACATAATGAGCGATACCGGCGATAAAAGCTGCGTTGTGGTCACATGCCGGATTGACGGAAAGGACTCGTTCGGTACCGAGCTGTACGGAGTTTATATAAGTGTGGTGGAGTCGGGCGTTTCGCTGTTCAACGGCGCGTTTTTCGGTCGCGAACCCATAGGCGAATCGTTCTCAATCGCTGAGATGATAGCCCTAGTCAACTCTCAGCATCCTGAGGAGCGGGCAGAGGAATTGACGAACTTCGAGTCGTCGCTGGATAATTTTGTCCAAACCTCGCAACTGTTTGTGAGCGATAAGAACCTGAGCGATCCCAAATCCCTGGAGCACAAGATAACATACTTCTGTACAACGGTAATGTCGCTTAACGCCATAACATTTGTTGAAGTCGTAAATATGCCGAAGAGCGAGCTCAGTGAAATCATTCCGTCATTGGTAAATGACGGCGAGGGAGATGCGGACGAAGAAACTTCCCCGGACAGCGATGGCGATGACGCCGAAGAAGCTTTGCCAGATGTGGCAATTCGATGCGATCCGGTACTGGACCCGGTGAACGGCGTTTCGGTCGCGAAACTAAGCGTCGGCACGATGGTCTACTGCAAAATGAGGGAGGATTCGGCCTATTACAACCTGATGGCGAAGGTATCGCCTGGTTTCGACGGAATAGTGGCGGGGGATGTAGCGGGCGTGCGTGAAAACGAACAAGGGTCGATGACAGTGGTTGTGAAGCTGTCAGACGGCGTAACGGGAGCTTTTAAAGCGTTGTCTAATATTCGGTTGAAATTGGTCGAGAAACCCGTAGCGGGGAGTTCGATATCGAATCGATTTAGCGTTGAAATCATATTTGCCGTCGCCGGGGTGATTATTTTCCTCTGCTTAATGGCAATTTTGCTCCATTATCTGACGTAATGGCCCAGGACGGACATAATCTGGGTAACGACATACAGAACAGCGAGCCTGGAACTCGTATTGCTCTGTCCCGCGTGGGGGTCACAAGCTTGAAGCGGGTGCTGCGCCTTCAATCCCCCCACAAACGAGGAAACACCATCTTTTTCGCCGAGATGGACCTGTATGCGCATCTCGACGCGTCCCGCTCGGGCGTTCACATGTCTCGTTTCATAGAGAACATAGAAAGTATTTCGTCGATTATGGCCGCCGAGAGTTCGCCGGACATCGAGTCGCTTGCGGAACGCATGGCCCTTGCCATCGCCAGAACGCAGGGGACTCGGAGAGCCGAGGTCAGAATAAGGGCGCAGTTTCCACTGACGCGTCGTACTCCAGTTTCAGGCGGTGTTGTCGAAGACATGTATACTTTCATCGGGATAGCTATAAGCGACGGGGTTCAGACGCGGAGGGCGGTGGGCGTCGAAGTGGAGGGGCTCGCCGTGTGTCCCTGCGCCTTGTCAATGGCTTCCGAACACGCCCGGGGCGCTCTTGCCTCCGCGGGTTACACTCCATCTCAGATTGATGAAATTATCTCAGTAGTTCCAATAGCGTCGCACAACCAACGCGGCAGAGGGACTCTGGTAATAGGCTCGCAGATTCCGCTGCGCGCGGAAACGCTCGTTGAAATCTCGGAGAACGCCATGAGTTCAGGCATATATGAACTCATGAAGCGTCCGGACGAACTTCACGTGGTGTTGAGGGCCCATTCCCGCCCGCGCTTTGTCGAGGATGTTGTGAGGGAGATGATAGGCGGAGTTGCGGAGTGTTTGCCGGAACTGCCGGATGACGCGTTCGTTTTGGCCAGCCAGGAGAATTTTGAGAGCATACATGTACACAATGCAAGCGCGGAACGCTGCGGACTGCTGGGAGATATGAGGCGCGAACTTTCGGGGCAACGTAATGATACGCGCGGTTTTTCATCCCTTGAGGCGTGGCTTGAGAGCCTGCTTTGAAAATTTGCTGGGTTATCACCGGAGCCGGTCACTTTCTCACCGAAACAGCGGATTTTCTCTACGGCATTCGGAATACCCGGAGTTTTGGAGAGGTAGCCATAGACCTGTTTTTCACCAGGGCCGCGGTGGAAGTAAGCGCGAGGTACGGCAAGCTGCCGATTTTCGAGGCGTGTGGTTTTCCAATATGCCGTGAGAATGACTACAGCTCAAGCGGCGTGATTTATTTCGCAGGTGGCCGCTATGACGCCTTGGTAATCGCCCCGGCGACGGCCAACACGGTAGCGAAGTGTGCGCTGGGAATAGCGGATTCGCTCGCGAGCAACTTCTTCGCGCAGGGGGGCAAGATCGGCGTGCCGATATTCGTCCTGCCGACTGACGGAGAGGAAAATATTGTTTCCGTGACTCCATCCGGCAGAAAAATAGAGATAAGGCCCCGTCCGGTCGATCTCGCGAGGCTCGGCGAGTTGTCGCGATACCCCGGAGTGACTATATTGCGTTCCCCGGAGGAGTATGAAATAATCTTCGGGAACCTGAAGTAGAAAGTCGCACTCACATTTGTCGCTGGAGGAATGCCACAGTGGTGTTGCGTATGCCAGGACGGAGATGGTAAAGAAATGCGTATCAACGTGGAGAGGCCGGCGAGTGTTACGAGGAGCACTACCGGAGATACTGCGGACTGTATGATGCGGTGCGGCCTCTGGTCTGAGATTGATGAATTTTTGCGCTGATTGTGGCGCAAATTCATAATATAATAATATTTAAAGAGGAGGAACAAAATTATGAAACGCATTTTCGCAATTGTTTCACTGACGCTGGTCTTGTCAATAGGAGCCGTCTGTTGTGCGTCGGCCGGCGAGGTAACGGTCGGAATGTCTGTCCCGCAGCTTGCAAACCCGTATTTCGTTACGGTAATGAACGGGGTAAAGGCTCGCTGTGACCAACTGGGTTACAGGCTCATAACTGTTGACGCCGGTTACGATGTTGCTAAGCAGGTCGCAGATTTGGAGAACTTCGGAAATCAGGGCGTGACGGCAGTCATCGCGTGTCCTATAGACTCCAACGCGTTGCGGCCGGTTGTGGATCAGTTGAAGGAAATGGGTGTAATAGTCATTTCTTTTGCCCAGATCATTGACAACGCCCACGCTATACTTACGATCGGCGAATATGAATACGGCGTGGCAATCGGCACAAACGCCGCGAAATGGATCAACGAAAAGCTGGACGGCGTGGCGGAAGTACTCATAATCTCCCAGGATAACGTTGAGGCGGTTGTACAGCGTGGCAACGGCATACAGGACACGATATTGAAGCTTGCTCCCGGCGCTACGATCGTCGGACGCCAAGCCGGCGATAATCCTACGAGCGGAATGAGGATCGCTGAGGACTATCTGCAGCAATATCCGAACCTCAAGGTCATAACCGGCAACAATGACTCCGGCCCGCTCGGCGCGCATGAGGCCGTGAAAGCTGCCGGCCGCAACACGGACGACTTCTATGTCGGCGGCGCGGATGCAACTCCCGAGGCAATAGCGAAGATGAAGGAACCGGGCAGCGTGTATCGCGCCACGGTTGATATCATACCATTCAAGACCGGCCTGGACACGGTCAACCACATTGAGGACTTCCTCGCCAACGGAGTCCCGGATGTTGCGCCAGTCAGCTACTACACGATGGAAGATGTCTGGCAGGAAGATGTCTTGGCGGGCTGGGAACCGATGAGCAGCATCAGATAAACCCCGAATAATCTGCAAGCTTTAGCGTGAAGGGGCCGAAAACCCCTTCACGCTGTGTGAATAAAAAAAATGAGAGGGCTTTAGATGCGGGATTTCATCTTGGAAGTACGCAACCTTAGTAAGTATTACGCGGGCGTGAAGGCGCTCGACGATGTATCCGTCGGGTTCCACGAGGGGGAAGTGCATGGGCTTGTGGGCGAAAACGGCGCGGGAAAATCGACATTTATCAAAATGGTGACCGGCGCGATCGAACCCACTCATGGAACAATAATCCTAGGGGGCGAGACATTTAAAAAACTCGATCCTATCGAGGCGATACACAGAGGAATCTCGGCGGTCTATCAGGAATTCAACCTCGTGCCATTTCTGTCCGTCGCGGAGAATGTATTTTTGGGTAAGGAAATATCAAACGGCGTTTTTATCAATAAGAAGAGCATGTATTCCGCCGTCAAACGGACCCTTGACGAGATGGGCGTGGAACTGAACCCCGCAAGCAAGGTTGAAACTCTTGGCGTGGCGTATCAGCAGATTGTGGAAATTGTCAAGGCAATATCTTTCAACTCGCGCATCCTCATTTTGGACGAACCGACAGCGCCGCTGACCAATAACGAGACCGCCCTCTTATTCAAAATTGTAAAAAAGCTTAAAGAAAACCGCGTGACGGTCATATTTATTACTCACCGCCTGGAGGAGCTGTTCGTGATCTGCGACCGGGTGACGGTCATGCGTGACGGCAGGCATATCATTACCGCGGACGTCAAGGATATGGACCGCAGGAAGATCATAGCCCACATGGTAAGCCGGGAGCTGGGCGAGGAATACCCGGAGAAACGAAAAGAGTCCGGCGATACACTGCTGCGCTGCGAGAGACTCAAGAACCGTAAGATTCACGATATCAGCTTCTCGCTGAGAAAGGGAGAGATACTCGGCTTTGGCGGTCTGGTCGGCGCAGGGCGCACCGAAGTTATGCAGGCGCTCTTCGGCGCCGATAAGCTGGAAGGGGGCGAAGTTTATCTGAACGAGAACAGGATCAACATTCACAGCCCCAAGGACGCCCTCAAAAAAGGCGTCGGCCTCATCCCCGAGGACCGCAAAAATCAAGGAGTGCTGCTCGAATTGCCGGTAAGGCACAACATCACGTTCAGTTCGCTGGAGAAAGTGAAAACGGGCCCGTTCATCAGCGCCAAGAAGGATAATGCCCTCGCGGAGGATTATGTGGGCAAGCTGCGCGTCAAAACGCCGCGTGTCAGCCAACTTGCCAAGAACCTTTCCGGCGGCAATCAGCAGAAGGTGGTGCTGGCCAAAATGCTTGCGACCGACTGTGATTTACTGATATTCGACGAGCCCACGCGAGGTATCGACGTGGGCGCCAAACAAGAGATATACAACCTGATGCGCAGGCTCGTCGACGATGAAGGCAAGAGCATCATAATGATCTCTTCGGACATGCCGGAGCTTATCGGCATGAGCGACCGCATATTGATCATGCGGAAGGGAACCGTTGTCGGAGAACTGCAAAAGGATGAATTTAATCAGGAACTTATTCTGGAATACGCGTCGGGCTTAGTAGGAGGAAAATGATATGGATGCCAGGAAAATCAAAAACATATTGGGCAACTACGGCATTATATTCGTATTGATCGCGCTCATCATCGTGTTTTCAAACTTTTCCGAACGTTTTTTGATGCGGAATAACATCTTTAACGTTCTGCGTCAGGTTTCCATCGTCGGTATTATATCGGTCGGTATGACTTTCGTGATTCTGACGGGCGGCATAGACCTTTCATGCGGGTCGGTTGTGGGTTTTGCCTGTGTAGGAGCGGCGATTTTGATGGTTAACGCGCAGATGCATCCGGCGCTTGCCTCCCTGGTCGTGTGTATTGGAGGACTGTGTCTTGGCCTGATCAACGGGGCAATTATACACTGGCTTAAAGTGCCGCCGTTCATCGCCACGCTGGGCATGATGACCTCGGTGCGCGGCATCGCCTATATCATAACGGGCGGGCTTCCGGTCTTCGGATTCAACCCGGCGTTCACCGTACTCGGACAAGGGTATTTCGGCATCATACCCATTCCCGTTCTCATCATGGCGGCGGCGTTCATCTTCGGCGTGGTCTTTCTCAATACGACCAGCCCGGGACGCCGCATTTACGGCGTGGGCGGCAACGAAGAAGCGTCCAGGCTTTCCGGAGTCAATATCAGAAATATCAAGCTGCTCGTTTACGGCGTCGCGGGGTTTATGAGCGCGCTGGCGGGCGTTGTGCTGCTTGCGCGCGTCAACTCGGGCCAGCCGAACGCGGGTATGGGCTACGAACTCGACGTAATTACGGCGGTCGTGTTGGGAGGCGTCAGAATGGCGGGCGGCCAGGGGCGTCTCTACATGGTAATCATCGGCGTCCTGATTATGGGCGTAATGACCAACGGCATGACTATGCTGGGAATCAACGAATATGTGCAGATGCTTATCAAAGGGCTTGTGCTTATAGCCGCGATTGCTTTTGATAAGTTCTTAAATGAACAGCACGCCAAAGAAGTCATCGGCTAAGGAGGAATTTTTATTATGAAACGTTCCGAAATAAATCGTATTATGAGTGAGGCCGTTTCCTTCATTGAGGCGGAAAAATTCAGCATCCCCCCATTCGTTACTTGGACATATGATCAATGGAAGGAAAAAAACAGCGAGTATGACGAGATAAAAAAGAATATGCTTGGCTGGGATATAACGGACTTTGGCACAGATGATTTCGCAAATACAGGGTTGCTGATGATCACCATACGCAACGGTAACCAGAAAGATCCCAACAATAAAAAGACATATGCCGAAAAGCTGTTGATCAGTGATGACGGGCAAGTGACGCCATATCACTTTCACTGGAGCAAGATGGAGGATATCATCAACCGGGGCGGCGGTACGCTGGTGATCCGCTGCTACAACTCCGGGGAAAACGGCGAGATGCTCGATACTCCGGTCACTATCCATACTGATGGCCGGACTTTCGAGGCTCCCGCCGGGGAGCGCATAGAGCTTAAACGCGGCGAGAGCATTACATTACCCACGGGCCAATATCACTCATTCTGGGCGGAGGGCGGCAAATGTCTTATCGGGGAGGTTTCCACCCCCAACGATGACACCATAGACAACCGTTTCTACGAAAAAGTGGGGCGCTTCCCTCAGATTGAGGAAGACGAGCCTATCCTGTATCCTCTATTCAGCGAATACCCCAATTGGGGATAAAAAAACGAGGTGTAAATATGGTTACGTTTGCTTTGTTTTATGGGAATCGAGCTTTTATGCCGGAAGAGGTTATAGACGAGGCGCGTCCCCAGCTGGAGGCGGCCGTCCGCAAGGCGGGCTGCGACTTTATAAGCATGGATGTGAGCCTCACCGACCGGGGCGCGGCAAAAACAGTGGCCGAAGGCCAGACGTACGCTAATTTTTTGAAGCGGAACGAGGGTAAATTTGACGGCGTAATCGCGTGCCTTGCGAATTTCAGCGATGAGTCGGCGGCTCAAAAAGCGCTTGCAGAGTGTGGCGTGCCTATATTGATTCAGGCGGCGCCGGACGAAATAGGTAAAATGGACTTTACCAACAGGCGTGACGCTTTCTGCGGCAAGCTTGCGATTACGGATCTGTTTTATCAATGTTCCATACCATTTTCACTTACCCAATCCCACGTCGTGGCGCTGGAAAGCGGGGAATTTCAGGAAGAACTCCGGCGTTTCGCCGCGGTGTGCCGCGTGGTAAAAGGGCTGCGCAAGCTTACCATTGCGGCAATAGGCGCGCGCACGTCCGCGTTCAAGACTATGCGTTTCGATGAATTAACCGCTCAAAAATATGGCATTACGGTGGAAACCTTAGACCTTTCAGATTTCTTCCTGCGCATGAAGAGTGTGGACGTGTCGTCGCCCGAATTTGCCGAACGGCTGCAGTACTACAACAATTACGCAAACTGCGCGAACGTTCCCAGGAACACGCTGGTGAAGATGGTACGCGCGAGCGTAACGGCGGATAAAATAGCCGCCGAACTTGGAACGGATTGTATGACCATCCGATGTTGGGATGAATTTCAGCGAGAGATGCAAATTAGCGTATGTACGCTTATAAGCGAGCTTAACGATCGGGGTATCGTCGCGGCGTGTGAATTGGATATCGCCAACGCGATGTCCATGAAGGCTCTCGCCTGCGCGTCTGAAGATGCTGTCACCTGTCTTGATTTTAACAATAACTACGGTGACGACAAGGATAAATGCGTGCTGTTCCATTGCGGTCCGGTGCCTTCGTCGCTGATGCTGGAAAAAGGCGAGATCATTCAGCATAAGATGTTCCAGAAAACCATGGGCGACGATGTGAGCTGGGGCGTTAACGAGGGTCATATCAAACCGATGCCTATAACGCTTGCCAGCGCCAAGACGGACAACGGCAAAATAGTTGCGTATGTGACAGAGGGGAAGATTACGGACGACCGGATTGAGCAGGAGTTTTTCGGTACGGGCGGCGTCGCGCAAATCGCGAATTTGCAGAAAAAGCTGTATACAATCGCAAAAACCGGCTACCGCCATCATGTAAGCGTCGCTTCGGGGCATCATATGGACGCTATGCTGGAAGCATATCAGACATATCTCGGTTTTGAGGTGCTTTCGCTGGACTAAATTATTATCCTGCACAGACTGGCATAAAATCGAATAATATCACTGAAATAAGGCACTGCATCTGAATACGAGATGTAGTGCCTTAGTTTTAGTGGAAACTACAGCTCTCGAACCGACTCTCTCTCAGTAATGGATAGACCGGCAAAGCGCGGAGGATTGCTATCGTCACATCATCAACTCCAAGCGGGTCTTTGAACTGCTGCTGGAGAAAGTGAAAAAATTCGATTATCAGTTCCAGGCCAAGTGCGTGGAGGAACAGAATTTCGAGAAACTGGAGATGTATGTGCTTGAGCTGATCATGGGCGTGTAGAGGCTTTACGCGAGGGTACGCGCGTAAATCGCGTACCCTGTCCTAATCTCAAGACCATCGTGGACTGCGCGAATCGCCGGCCATGAAATCGACGCCTCGGCTGTAATTTCCTTACCCACATAGCTCCGATCATACCCGTTCAGTTTACAAATGAAAGAGAATTGGTATCACGCATCACATTCGTTCATGGTGACCATGCCCGACAGCATTTAATACTCTTGAGAACGGGGAGAAGTATGTTATTATGTACTATTATGTACGAAAGTAGAGTTGAAATTGAGATACCCGATTGGCAAAGTCCAACGGTATACTAAAGAAAGGGGATACAAGGTTATGAAGAAGCGTGCAAGTATGTTGCTGGTATTGTGTATGTTGGTCGTTGCGCTGTTGAGTTGCGGTCAGGCGTTTGGAGCGGATATACCTACCCTTGACCGGATCAGGGAGGCGGGCAAACTGAGGGCGGGGGTTTCGCTCGGAGGGCCTCCCATCGGATTCGTGGACGACAGGGGCACCCCGATGGGCTATGACGTCGATTGGGCGACCAGGATGGCCGAGATACTTGGCGTGGAGGTCGAGTTCGTCGACGTCGACGGCGACACGCGCATTTCCGCGCTGGTGTCCGGACGGGTGGACGTGGTGTTTGCCAATATGACGGGCAATCTGGCAAGGGCACAGATCATAAACTTCTCCATGCCTTACCTGAAATGCGGCATAAAGATGCTGGTTCCCGCGAATTCGCCTTACCACGATCTTGAAGACCTGAACGATCCCAAGGTAAGGATCGTGGTGGGCCGGGGATCGACGGGTGAGGATATGGCGCTTGAGCACGCGCCCAACGCGGAGATCATATATGTTCCCAACTTCACCGACCAGGTACTCCAATTGATGCAGGGCAGGGCTGACGTCGCTTTCGAGGACAATACCCTCGTCGATTACGCGGCGAAGGAGAGCAACGGCGCGCTCGTCGGCAGGGATAAACTGTATACCTCCGACCCGATCTGCGTCGGTTTGCCCAAGGGTGATCCGGATTTCGTCCGTTGGGTCGACATGTTTGTGTCCTGGCAAATAACTCAGGGCTGGCAGGCAGCGACCTATGAAAAATGGTGGGGCGTGCCTCCGGGGGAAATGGGATCGGTTTGGTAGTCCATCTGTTTTAAATGACGCGGGGCGGGCTTAATGTCCGCCCCGCGCCTGCCGGATAGGAGAGGTGACAGAGAGATGGCGTACAGGCTCAGTTTCAGGTTTTTGCCGCAATACAGCAATATGCTGCTCCTTGGCGTCAGAAGGAGTTTTATCATAATTATTTTCGCGGCTGTCATCGGATTTACCCTCGGCACTCTTTTGGCTCTCGGCAGACGCAGTAAGAACAAACCGCTGAATCTGTTTTGCGCGGCTTGGGTGGATTTTTTGCGCAACACGCCCTTTTTGGTCCAACTTTTTTTCCTGTTTTACGGTTTGCCGCAGTTCGGTATCTATCTCAGCCCTATGACGACCGCCATAATCGCGCTCGGCATAAACACGAGCGCGCCCAACTGTGAGGTGGTCCGGGCGGGACTTATGGCAGTCAAAACGGGCTATTACGAATGTTCCGCAGCGCTCGGCTTCTCACCTTTTCAGACCATGCGCTACGTCGTCCTGCCGATTGCCCTGAGGGTGGCCTTTAAACCCCTTACGAACAACTTCGTCAACCTTGTGCTCACGTCGTCGGTGGCTTTTTATATATCGATCAATGAAATCATGGGCACGGCGAAAACCATCACCGCGCGCACCGCCCGTCCTTTTGAGGTTTATCTTGTGATACTGGTCTGCTATTGCGTGTTTACGTTTTCCATATCCTTCATCTGTAAGTATATTGACAGGAAAATATCCATCACGCTGTAAAGGAGCTGCCAAAAATGTTCGAACAATACATGAAGTTAACTTGGTATGACGGTTTACAGCTTCTGCGCGGCATAGGCGTCACGCTTTCGGTGACGCTGATATCCATCACGCTTGGCACGATACTTGGCACGATGCTGGGGCTCGTGCGCTGTTCCAGGAATAAGATCGTGAGCGCGCTTCCGCTAATATTTATAGAGCCGTTAAGAAATTCGCCGCTGGTGGTACAGTTGTTTATGATCTTTTACGGATTGCCCATGGTAACGCGAATAATGCTCAACCCATATCCGGCGGCAATTATCGCGCTTTCGCTGAATACCGCGGCGTTTTTCGCCGTGCTCGTGCATAACTCGGTCAAGGCCGTGCCTGAAATGCAATGGCAGGCGGGATTCGCTCTCGGGCACGACCGCGCGTCGACTTTTATACACATCATCGCGCGGCAGGCAGTTCGGCTTCTCGTTCCGCAGGCGATAACGCTTTACATCGGGCAGCTGCAGTGCTCGTCAATGGTCGCGCTCATCAACCTGAGAGATTTAACAAGGACGGGAGAGGCAATTACACTGCGCACGATGATGCCGTTTACCGTGCTTGGCATCGTTTTGGTACTTTATTATGTTATTTCCGCCCCGCTCGCGAGGCTTGCGCGAAAGATCGAGGAGCGTGTGGAATTTACGTACTGAACCGCGGGGGTGATTTCCTTGGCAATGATAGAGGTAAAGAATATCACGAAGAGTTTCGGTGATTTGACCGTGTTGAAAAACTTCACGGTAGAGTTTACGCAGGAGGGAGTTACAGTGCTGCTGGGACCCAGCGGCACGGGAAAGAGCACGCTCCTGCGCTGCATAAACGGCCTGGAGAGCATCGACGAAGGCGATATTAGCGTAAACGGACTCTCCGTCAGAAACAAGCGGAACCTGAAGCAGATTCGCCTCGCGTGCGGCATGGTGTTTCAACAGACGGTGCTCTTTCCGCACATGAACGTCATGGGCAATCTGACGATGAGCCCGATTAAGTTATTGGGCATGAGCAGGAAGGACGCGGAGGAGAAGGCCCGTTTCCATCTTAACAGGGTGGGTCTAGCCTCCAAGGAGCGCTCGCTGCATAACGAACTGTCCGGCGGCGAACAACAGCGGATCGCCATCGCGCGGGCGCTTATGATGAACCCGAAAGCTCTGCTTTTGGACGAGATCACGTCATCGCTCGATCCCGAGATGAGCAGCGAGGTGTTGAACATATTGGAGAATCTCGCCGCCGAAGGCGTGTGCATGCTGGTCGTTACGCACGCAATGAGCTTCGCCAAGCACGCCGCGAGCAGGGTGCTCTTTCTCGACAAGGGAACGCTCGTCTGCGACGAGCCGAAGGATCGCTTCTTCTCGGTGGTGCGCAACGAAAATGAACGGGTAAACCGCTTCCTGAAATTTATCGGCGAGTAACGGCCGAGGGCCCGAGGATACGCAACATAAAGCGTTCTGCCGCCGGCGCTAAATCCTCATAGTTCACCGGCGGGGCAGGCGCGTTTATATTGGCTTATTTACAAAATGCCGCCACCGATTCCACGTCCGCGGTCAGGTAGCGATCCTCCGGCGGGTACAACGCCCCCCCGAAATATATAGCTGTATTGCCCTGCGTGCTCCTGTCGAACGCGGTTTTGTGGGCCATGGCATGCAGAGCGGGTACGCCGAGTTCATTCCTTAGCCGGGCCGCGTCGCCGACGTCTATGCCGCCGCCTGGCAGTATCTCTATCCTGCCTCCCGCATGTTTAACCATCTGCTTGATGACGCCGGCGCCCTGCGGTACGGTGGGAGCCTGACCGCTGGTCAGCACCCTGGTCACGCCAAGTTCTATGAGTATGTCGAGAGCTTCAAAAACGTCGGGCGTGACGTCGATCGCCCTGTGAAAGATGCTGTCCTTATCGCCGACAATCGCCAGCATTTCCCGGCAGCGTTCCGCGTCCACCGTGCCGTCCTCCTTCAGGAATCCGAAGACGATGCCATCCGCGCCATGCTCAAGTAGAGTTCGCGCATCGGCGAGCATTGCCGCAAATTCGCATTCGGTGTAACAAAAGCCGCCTTCTCTCGGGCGGACCATGCACATTATCGGCAGCGGCGCGCGCTTTTTGGCTTCAATCAAAGTTCCGATCGACGGGGTAAGCCCGCCGAGGAACATCGCGCTGTTAAGCTCCACCCTATCCGCGCCGCCTTTATGGGCCTGGATCACATCGTCCAGGGAACCGCAGCATAATTCGAATCGTACCATGATCTTACCTCCTAGTCTTATAGCAAATATGATAACACCGGTATAATAATAATCAAGCAGAAGGGCTCCCATGGGAGCAAGTATTCCATTTCATTGTTCACTTCGCGGCGTATTGGCTGTACAATGCGGTAAATCGCTTCATTAGGAGGTTGTATATATGATGCGCGCGAGCTGGAAGATAACCGTTATCGCCGCCGTTGTCATGGCGGTGAATTTATTCAACGTGCCGGCTTTTGCCGCCGGGCCGGAAATACGCCCGATTCCTCCCGTTCGGCTCGTGACACAGGGCGCGGATCGTCCGATAGAGCTTCGCGGACTCGACGTCAAGTCGAATATTACCGGGGGATATGCCTGGACGACCGTCGAGATGACTTTCTTCAACCCGAACAGCCGAGTGCTGGAGGGTGAGCTTCAATTTCCCCTTGCTGACGGACAGACCATAACAGGTTTCGCTCTCTCCATAGGGGAGGGCAAGGAAGAAGTCATGCGCGACGCCGTTCCGGTCGAAAGACAGAAGGGCCGCCGTGCGTTTGAGAGCATAGTGAGGCAGGAAGTGGACCCGGCGTTGCTTGAAGTGACTCAGGGAAATAATTTCAAGCTGCGCGTCTATCCGTTGAATCCGGGCGGGACGCGCAGGGTTAAGCTCACATACTCGGAGTTTGTGCCGGCGCAAGATGGTAACGCAATATACAGATTACCGCTCTCGTATTCCGATAAAGTCGGGGAGCTGAGTGTTGAAGTAACGTTAGCGGGTGTGGAGCGGGTGTTGAACGTCACCGCGCCCGGCGGAATGTCCTCGGAGGCGGGCCGGAAAGACGTACGGGGTATGGCGCTGCCGAGCGCCTTTGTGACTTTGAGTGAAAAAGATATATCGCTTGGAGGCGAGGCGCTGTCGATCACTTTCCCGGCTGAAAATCAGCGCAAGGCATTGCTTGTGGCGCGCGAGGGTAAAATTTATTTCCACACTACTGTCCCGAGGCCGTCGGAGTCCCTTCGAAAACTGCCGCGTACGATCTCTGTTTTGTGGGACGCGTCAATGTCGGGGCGTATGAGAAACCACAGGCTCGAATTTGATTTTCTTGATAAATTTTTCTCCGAGGCAAGGAATGTGATAGTCGATTTGCAGCGCGTGCGCGACGTTGCTGACGAGCGTCTGGAGTTTGAAGTTCGAGGCGGCGATTGGTCCGCCCTGCGCAAAGTCCTTGAATCGACGGTTTACGACGGAGCAACCAACCTTGGGGCGTTCGATACGCGCGCGTCATCGGACGCGTATTTCCTCTTCTCCGATGGTCTAGATAACTACAGCGCGTCGCCGATTGAGGCGCCGGAAAAACCGCTGTACGCTTTCGTTTCGTCGCCGGCGGCCGACTCTCCCCGTCTACGTCGCTTATCGCAAAACGGTGAGATGATAAATCTCACCGTGACAGGAGCTGACGGGGCGCTGATGGCCGTCGCCGAAACCCGATCCAGATTGGTTGAGATTGATGGCAAAGGACTATCTGATGTGCTCTGGCAGGCCGGCGTGGATTCCTATATCGTTACCGGCATAGTTGAAGATGTAGAGCTTCCGGTGTTTCTTATTTTCGAGATGCCGGACGGTTCGCGCGTCACGGAGCAGATAAGCCTGAAAGAAACCCTGGATTTTCGTCCCACCGCGGCGCACGCCGACTGGATCCCATACCTCCGGGTCCCATACCTCTGGGCGTCTATGAAAATCGAATCGCTTGACGCCGAGTACGAATTGAACATGGGAGAGATAAGGCGACTTGGCAAGGCCTTCGGCATAGCGACCCGCGAAACTTCTCTGATCGTACTGGAAAACGCGTCGGATTACGTGATGTACGACATTGATCCGCCGCCGGAACTGAAAGCCGAGTACGACAAGCTGCGCGCATCCGGCAGGTCGCTCGTTTCAACCGGCGAACGGAATAAGGTCGAGCGGGTATTGAGAGAGTGGCGGGAGCGCGAGGAATGGTGGCGAACGGATTTTTCACAAGGCAGAATACCTGCGCAAAAAGAACAGGCCGCGCCTCAGCCCACTTTAAGACCGACCGACAGCCTTCCTCTCAGCGATAATCAAATACCCGCAGACGAGCGGCTAATGTCGGCCGCTGCGCCGTCTGTTCCTACAGTGATGTATGACGCCGAGTCCGTAAAAGAGGGACTAGCCCGATTATCGCAGGAAGGCGCAGGCATAACTGTCGCACTTCGTCCGTGGAACCCGGACGAGCCGTATATAAGGCGCATGAGCGAAGCAATAGACGAGAACCTGTACCGCGTGTATCTCGACGAACGCCCGGACTATGAAAACAGCGCGGCTTTTTACCTCGACGTCTCGCACCAACTACGGGAACGCGGGCAGGTGGATTTGTCGCTTCGGGTGCTGTCGAACCTTGCCGAAATGGACCTCGAAAATCGCCAGATACTGCGAGTTCTGGGCTATAGGCTGATGGAGGCCGGGTTGAACGAACAAGCCGCGATGATATTCAGACGGGTTTTAAGGATTGCCGACGACGAGCCTCAGTCGCATCGCGACCTTGGACTTGCGCTCGCAGCAGTCGGAAAATTTCAGGAGGCGGTAGACAGATTGTACGACGCCGCGATCCGCGCATACGACAGAAATTTCCCAGGCATTGAGGTCATTGCCCTTACGGAGATGAACGCGATAATAGCGAACGCACCGTCAAAAATTGACATTTCCGGAATCGATCCGAGGTTCGTCGCAAACTTCCCTCTCGACATGCGAGTCGTTCTGACATGGGACTCCGACAACACGGATATCGACCTGCACGTAACGGATCCTAACGGGGAGGAAGCGTTCTACAGCAATCCACTGACTTACCAGGGCGGACGCGTATCACCCGACAACACAACGGGTTACGGGCCGGAGGAGTTCTCCCTGAAAAGGGCAAAACCCGGCAAGTATCGAGTGGAGGTAAATTTCTACGGGCATTCCCAACAGGTAATATCGGAGTCCACCACGATACAACTGGACTTTTTCACGGGCTACGGTACCGGTGAGCAGAAAAAACAGTCTGTAACGATGCGGCTGAAGGACGCGAAGGACAGAATATTTGTTGGCGAGTTTGAAGTGCGTTAGCTTAACCGCTTAGGGTTGCGAGCAGGCGGATCGTGCGCGCATTAATAATTGACGGCTACGTTGACGAACCGGCTTGTTTCGGCGTCCCGCCCTACGTGTCGCCTTATGTTCGGTACTGCGCCGGCGCGCTTTATTCTAACGGCTGGGACGCGAGCTATACGACATGCGACGCGTGGCGCTCTGCGAAAGACGAGTATGCCGAAATAATTTCTTCTTATGAAATAATTTTGGTCATCATGGGGCTCACCGTTCCCGGACGATACAGGGGCGGTTCCCCCCTCACAATGAGGGAACTGAGGGAGATTTCCGAAACAAAGAACCGTCCGCGCGGTAAGGGCGTTCTGATATTGGGCGGTCCTGTACGTTGGGGATATGTTATGAAGGGAGGACGCAGCGCGGAACATATCATCCCGGAAAGCGTGGATTTCATAGCGACAGGGGACGTCGAGATGTCGCTGGATATATTCTGCCGCACAAAAGAATGGATCCCCGATGCGCGGCGTACTTATGAATGGCTTGACGGTACTCGCGGAATCGCTTCACTTGGAGCCGAAATTGTAAAATCCCATCCTTCGTATTCAAACCTTATTGCCGAGATGGAATTGTCGCGCGGTTGTGACAGGGTAACAGGCGCTGGCAGGGCGTGTTCGTTCTGTACGGAGGTTATTAGCGGGACGTATTCGGAACGAAGCGCGGTCGGCGTCGCGAAAGAAGCCGCGGCGCTTGACGCGGTTGGTATCCGTGCTTTCAGGCTGGGAAAAGCTGCGAACATTCTTGCTTATGGAGGAAGGATTACGGATCGCGGCTTCGAGCCGAATCCCGGACGGCTTGAAACTCTGTATTCGGGAATAAGGGATGCCGCGAAGAACTTGTCCGTCCTTCACACTGACAACTGCAATCCGGCAACGATAGCTCGTTTCCCGGATGAATCGGCGAGCTGCCTGGAGGCGATAGTCCGTCACAACACTGACGGCGACGGTCTGTCATTGGGTATTGAAAATCTCGATCCGGCGGTGAGAGAGGCGAATGGTCTCAAAGTTTCGTATGAAGAAGCGCTCTTTGCCGTACGAATAATAAACGAGGCCGGAGCGTCGCGCCGTTCTCCGCGTTCAATGCCCCCTCTTCTGCCCGGACTGAATTTTCTATTTGGCCTCGCGGGTGAATCGGGCCCGGGGCTTTTATGGAACACAAAATTTCTGGAAACCCTTTTAAACGAGAATTTGTATGTAAGGAGAATAAATATCAGGCGGGCGATGATTTTCCCCGGCACTCCTCTTGAATCTGCGTTATCCGAAAATCCATCCAAATTGAAGGAACGCGAATATAAAAAATGGAAAGAATGGGTCAGAGGAGTAGTTGACCCGATTATGCTCGAAAGAGTAGTGCCTGACGGGGTGATTTTGAAAGATGTAATAACAGAGAACCGTGAAGGACGCGTGGTTTTCGGGAGACAATTGGCGA
>Ga0099364_10000672_pt2 | contig 37756 bp, 25 predicted proteins | sample TergutTh196P3_FD_73070 | JGI IMG/M metagenome (GOLD analysis project Ga0099364, IMG submission 73070) | Microcerotermes parvus P3 segment gut microbial communities from Pointe-Noire, Republic of the Congo - Th196 P3 | ecosystem: Host-associated > Arthropoda: Insects > Digestive system > Gut ... | reverse complement strand
TATATGATAGAACCGGTTATAAAATCAACTTCGGAGAGCAGATAGTCCTTGTATATCGAATCTTTGGTGGTCAAGTACAGCTCGGTGGCAGCGTGCGCTTTTGCGGCTCTGGCCGGGTCGTCGCAGATGTGCCTTATCCATTGCGGCTTTGGATAATCGCGGCTTATGTCCGTATTTTCAAACAGCTCACGCGCGGCGGTGAGCGCATCGGCGGAAAGCTCGTCGTTATAGCCTTTGAGCGCGCGGGCGGCGCAAGCAAGCTGTGCCGCTGTCGTCAGCTCACGCGGAGGATTATCTTCGGTAAACACCCAGCGGTCGTCGTCTGTGCCGAGTATGTTATCCGTTTGACCCGCAGGATCTCCCACGATCACATACTGATCTATAGAGTTTACTATGATGCCGCGATAAAGCCTGCCGAGAGCTTTATACGCGCCCGCCACAGACAACACGCCATGCTCTATTTGCTGCAAAATATCGTTTTTACCGTCCGCCTCATGAATCTCTACCAAGCGGCTCTCCTGACAGATTCTTGTCGCGTCATAATCCACGCCAAACTCTTCAAAAGCCTTTGACAAAATGAAAAATTCACCCGCCTGAGACTCTACGCGCAAATCGTCGTCTCCGGCATCGTGCCAGCCGCCGATATTAAGGCCCGGCACAATATCGCCGGGTTTATATCCTGTGAGCGTAGAAGCCCCCTGTATATAACCGTCAAAATGGTTGTGATCCGTCGGAGCCATACGCGCATCGTCCATGTGACAGAGACCGTGCCATAGCCGGGATTTTTCCATGACCCTCATATGACACATTTGCACGGGCAAAAAGTATTCAAGCACAGGCTGCCACACGCCCCGGTCATAGACGTCGGGCGCAATGCGAAATATTGATGACTCGGAGTTTTTGTAGCGTATCTTATATAACCCCTCATCTTTAATGTCAGAAAAATCAAATTTTATGTAGTTGTACCTTAAAAAACGCCCCCACTCGGATGTTTTGGCGGAGTATACCTCTTTTATGCCGTCTGCCGTTATGGCGTATAAAATCGGTTTTTCGCGCCCGATATCGTTTTTGTCAAGCTCGATGACCGCAACCTTTGGCTGCGCGGGGTGATACCCGACTTGGGAAACCTGAACAACAGGAGTATACAACCAGCCGTCGGCCGCGTTTGGCGTGATTACCCAGCGGATTGCTTCTTTCGTTTTGCCGACAGGTACGTCGCTGCTCACAACAAACCATCCGTTTAGGAATTTCATACGCGCATCAAGAAGCGAGATTTCCGTGCCGTCAGACTCAATGACCAGCCTGCCAAGCGGGTCGTCCGGGCGAATTGTTAAGCGATTGCCGACGGCATAGGGCGCGGACATATACTCATACGCCTTTTCGGTCAATGGTGCCAACGGGCCGTTTGGCTGTGTGGGAAATACGCCGTGCTTATTGTCCATTATCCACGGTTTGCCAAACAAATCTCCGGGAAAAAGCTCCAGCAAAAAACATATTTGCCCGGCAAGCTCTTCCAAAATGGGCTTTGATAAATCTACCGTAACAACAACCGAATCGCCCGCGCCTTTTACCGTGACCGTATAATCTATGTCAATGCCGGGATATACGATAGGGTTAAAGCCGCTCATTCTGTCGGGGTCGGGGTAAGACAGCGACGTTGTGATCGTATTGTTTTCTTTATCAAGTTTGCGCTCGCCCTGCTTTGGGACGGCATGCCACTGTCCCGGCATTTTATCAAAGCGGATATCCCCGTTTGTCGCAATTCTCGCTCCATGCATAATAATACTGACGCCGGATTGATGACCTTCGGGGTATATGTCGTCAAAAGCCATCACATCTACGCCTTTGTTTTGGAAGTATCCGGCTTCTTCGCATAATGTAAACCCTTGTTTTTGTGCTGATATTTTCATTTATACGCCGCTCGCTTTCACATAAATTGAATTTTAACAAAATCATAAATCTCCCACTTCTATAAGCGGTAGGTTACATTATAGCCAAAATCAGTGGTGAGTACAAGCTTCGACTGATTTTGATAAAAACATCACGCGCCTTGCGCGGGATGCAAACGCGTAGCGTTTGGGAGCCGAGCCGAATTCATTTCGGCGAAGGCGATATATTAAAATGAAACATTGTATCACAAAGCCGGAAATGATACTAACAAATTATATATTATTGTAGAAACCGCCCTCATATGCTATAATGACCAAAACACTCACAGGGAGGTTATCATGTCTAAGGGAACATTTTACATCACCACGCCGATCTATTACTCGTCCGGCGACCTGCATATCGGGCACACATATTGCTCGGTAGCAGTTGACGTTATGGCGAGATATAAGCGTATGCAGGGCTATGATGTAATGTTTCTTACCGGCACGGACGAACACGGGCTTAGCGTAGAAAAGAGCGCGATTTCGGCGGGAGTCTCGCCAAAAGAATTTGTAGACAACCTTTTGTATAAAGACGGTGGAATAATGAGCCTGTGGAAGCTGATGAATATCTCATACGACAGGTTTATCCGCACTACGGACGACTATCACGTAACGTCAATTCAAAAGATATTCCGCGCCCTCTACGACAAGGGCGACATCTATAAAGGCACATACAAAGGGCTTTACTGCGTGCCCTGCGAATCTTTCTGGACGCAAAGCCAGCTCTCGGACGGCAACTGCCCGGACTGCGGGCGCGGCGTTGAATATGCCGAAGAGGAAGCCTACTTTTTCCGCCAATCAAAATATGCCGATCAAATCACCGAGCTTATAGGCGGCTATCTCGAGCCAGCGTCGCGTGTCAATGAAATGATGAACAACTTTCTAAAACCCGGCCTTGAAGACATATGCGTGACGCGCACGTCTTTTAAATGGGGCATACCGGTAGATTTTGACCCGGAGCACGTAATCTATGTATGGATCGATGCTCTCAGCAATTATATTACCGCGCTCGGATACCAAAACGAAAAATATGACGATTTTGATAAATATTGGCCCTGTGATGTTCATTTTGTGGGCAAAGAAATTGTGCGGCTTCATTCGATATTATGGCAGGCAATGCTTTTGGCGCTTGATTTGCCTTTGCCAAAAAAGGTTTTCGGACACGGATGGCTTCTCTTGGACGGCGACAAAATGAGCAAGTCCAAAGGCAATGTCCAAGACCCGATCATACTTGCCGAACGTTATGGCGTTGACGCGCTGCGCTATTTTCTGCTGCGTGAATATACATTCGGCACAGACGGCAACTTCACAAACGAGCTGCTCATAAACCGTATCAACGCCGATCTCGCAAACGATCTGGGAAATCTTGTTTCCCGCACTGTCGCAATGGCCGATAAGTATTTTGACGGCACGCTGCCCGCAGAGCAAGAGGCCAAAGCTGCGGACGATGAACTAATATCTATGGCCGCGGGGCTTGGAGATGTGTTTGAGGCCAATATGGACAAGTATGCTTATCAAGACGCGCTGATTGCCGTTTTTAAGGTGACGTCACGGGCAAACAAATACATTGACGAAACAACGCCGTGGGTGCTGGCAAAAGACGATTCCAATAATGCGCGTCTGGCGGCTGTTTTATACAATTTGCTTGAGACGATTCGTATCTGCGCCATATATCTTACGCCGTTCATGCCCCATTCGTGTTCCATAATTTTAACGCAAATCGGCGCGAGCGGCGACTTGACGAAATATGACAGCATACAAGGCTTTGGCGGATTGCCAAGCAATCTTACGGTCAGTAAAGGCGATGTGATTTTCCCGAGGCTCGATTTGCAAAAAGAGCTTGCCGAGCTTGCGGGGCTTGCCGGGAAATAAAGAAAGGAGATATTGAGCAATATGGCAGTACATATAATGCCTGTATTTATGGCGATTTTCTTGGGTATCGTGCAGGGCGTCGCGGAATTTCTACCAATATCAAGCTCTGGTCATCTTGCGGTGTTCCAAAACCTCTTCAATCTAAACTATTATGAAGAACAGCATTTGCTCTTTGACGTGGTCTTGCATCTTGGCACGCTTATATCAATTGTGGTAGTGTATTGGAAAGATATTAGGGAGATGCTCCGCGACGGCATTTCATATCTTCGCATGAAGTCAGATTCAAACGATGATGAGCCTGTAGTGCTCAAACCGCCGGGACGCGCGCTTTTGTTTGTGCTTATCGGCACATTACCAATGGCGCTCTCCATGATATTCTATAATTCTATTTCCCTGCTGTTTGCCAACACATTCTTTATTGGCTTTGCTTTTCTCATCACCGGGGGATTGCTCTTTGTATCGAGCAAATATATTAAGCAAGGCAATAAGACAGACAAGACCATGACTGCGGTTGACGCCCTTATCATTGGATTGGCGCAGGCCGTAGCCACACTGCCCGGCCTGTCGCGTTCCGGCACTACTATAGTTGTGGGCTTATCACGCGGCTTGACGGGAGCTTTTGCCGTGAGATTTTCCCTGCTGCTCTCGATACCCGCGGTGCTCGGCGCGACACTCGTCTCGTTCTTTAAGGCAGTTGCGGCGGGCTTTGACCTAATGCAGCTTCCCACATACTTGGCGGGATTTGTTGTGGCGGCGGGTCTTGGATATGTGATGATTCAAACGCTTCGCAGAATCATGTCAAAAGGCAACTTTGGATATTTCTCTTATTACTTATGGGCACTGGGTTTGATTGTTATCACATGGTCGCTGTTTCGCATATAGTATGACAGTTTTCTCGCGCAAGGGTCGCAAATGAATACCCGGTACTTTTATTTTGAGGTGATTTAGTGGCGCAGACACGTACAAAAGGAAAAAGCTCCTCATCATCACGCGGGCGCGGCGGCACGAGCGCGGGTCAAAGCGGCACGGGCGGAGCTTCAGGCAAAACGCCGCAAGCCGGGCGGCCATCCGGCGGCGCTTCGGCTGCTTACGGCGGCGCAAAGCCACCCGTCAGGCGTGAGATTGCCGCAGGAATTTGCTTTATACTCGGTATTTTTGCGTTCATCGGGTACTTTGACGACAAAGCGGTGTTTATCAGCTTCTTTTCGGGCTTTGTAAAGAGGCTTATCGGGCACGGCTATTTTGTTTTGCCTCCGGCGCTTATTATGTGCTCCGTTATTTTGGCGTTTCACAAGGGCTACCCTGTTTTGCTTCGCGCAATATCCGCCCTTTCGCTCACGGTTTTACTGGGCGCGTTGGTGCATTTATTTGTGACGCCAAACGACAAGTATGAACTGTCGCTTGCAATGCTCGGCAATCTGTGGAATGACGGAGCCGAGCTTAATTCGGGCGGCCTCATCAGCGGCAGCCTGTCCGAGATTTTTACTACGCTCTTTGGCAATGTCGGGGCAGCAATCACTTTGCTCATTATTGGAACAATATTGGTCATGATCGCATTCAATGCCACGCTTTCCGGGATTCTTGCGGCGTTTTCGAGCCGAGAAAAGCGCGAATACCGGCCGGAATTTGAAAGCGATACACACAGCGACGAAGCCGAATACGCGGATTATGAACAAATGGAAGAGCGCAGGCGGGCATACAGATATCCGCTCATACCGCTGTGGAAAAAGAAGAAAATAGACATTCCTCTTGATGAAAAAAAGAGATCAAAAAAAGATTATTTTCCGGGTGAGCCTATGGATGCCCTATATGATCAGACGCCGGGCGTGAAAACTCCCGATGAAATTATAAGACAAACGCCGCCTTGGGAATCCGCATTGCGCGAGAGCGACTTATCTCCAAATGAAAATGAATCAGACGAGCAAGGCGTCCGCGACGGCAAATCCCGGCAAGATGATATGCCGCTTGACATTCCCTCATCTTGGTTTAGCAAAGACAAAAACAGGCCGTCGGTTATCATACCCCCGATAATCGAAGAAAACTTCATAAACACTGCGCCCGTGGGGCTTGGCGAGGACACAAAAGAGCCGGAAGCCGCACCTCTTGCCGCTGAAAATATCGAAAGCGTCCGGGAAAATAAAGGTGAAAAAACAAAAAAACGAGCCTTGCCGGTTGTGCCAATGCCCGAAGGGGCGGACACACCGGATGTCACAATATACGCGTTTCCGCCGCTAAACTTGCTCTCTCGCGGCGACCCGAGCTCCCGCGCCGGAGACAGCGAAGTAAAGCTCAATACCGAACGCTTAGAGGCGGCTTTTCAAAGTTTTGGCATTGAGCTGGACATAATAAACGCGACACGCGGGCCGTCTGTCACGCGATATGAAGCCAAGCTCGAAGCCGGAATCAAACTCAGCCGGCTCACAGGACTCTCTGACGACATAGCCCTTGCGCTCGGAACGCTGGGCGTCCGCATAGCCGCTATCCCAAACAAAGTATCAACGATCGGTATCGAAGTGCCAAACAAAGTCGTCAGCAAGGTTCATCTGCGAGACGTCTTGGAAACAAAGGAATTTGAAAACTCGGCGTCTGCGCTTAGCTTTGCTATCGGCATGGACATATCGGGAGAGCCGATAATCGGCGAAATCTCAAAGCTCCCCCATATGCTCATTGCGGGTACGACCGGCTCCGGCAAATCTGTCTGCCTCAACTCGATAATTTTAAGCATTTTATACAAAGCGACGCCCGAAGACGCGCGGTTTATAATGATTGACCCCAAGATGGTGGAATTTAAAGTATATGACGGCATACCCCATCTGCTTGTTCCTCTCGTCACGGACGTCAAAAAAGCGGCGGGAGCCTTGCAATGGGCTACGGTTCAAATGATGAAGAGATATTCGCTGTTTTCCGAAACAAGCGCCAGAGATATTGGAGGCTACAACGCTCTTGCGCGTGAGCCCGGCAGCGAAACCGAGCATTTGCCGCAAATAATCATCATAATTGACGAGCTTGCCGACCTAATGATGATGGCGGCAAAGGACGTTGAGGAGTCTGTTTGCCGTATCGCCCAAATGGGACGCGCCGCCGGAATACATCTTGTCATAGCCACGCAAAGCCCCCGCGCAAACGTAATTACCGGACTGATGAAAGCAAATATCCCGTCGCGCATAGCCTTTAAGGTGGCAAGCGCGCTTGAGTCGCAAATCATACTCGACCCCGGTCAAAACGCGGACAAACTTGTCGGCAACGGCGATATGCTCTATGCCCCGACCGGAGCCGCAAAACCCATGCGTTTGCAAGGCACTTGGGTCACCGACAAGGAACGCGAAAAAGTAGTGGATTATATTAAAGGAGGCAATGAGCCGCAATATTCCGAAGAGGCCATACACGGCATAGACAAGGCCGTTTCGGATAAAGCCTCCGGCGACAAATCCGGCGGCGAAATGGGGCAGGACAATGATTATGATGAGTTTTTACCGCAAGCCGTCAATGTTTTTCTCGAAACCGGGCAAGGCTCTGTTTCATTGCTCCAGCGCAGGCTCAAGCTCGGATATGCGCGGGCGGCCCGTATTGTTGATCAGATGGAAGAGCTTGGCGTGGTGGGACCGTTTGAAGGCTCAAAGCCCCGCGAGATACTCGTCACCCGCGATCAATGGCGTCAGATGCAATATGTAAGCGGCGTCGCGCCGGGAGACAAAGCAAGATCGGACGAGGACGACGACGAAGATGTAATCGCCACCCTATCTGATGATATGTAACTTGTTACGCAAAGACTGCCGTGCTTAGTAAAAAAGGCAAGCACAATTTTTACTGAACATAGAAGACAGAAAAGCCGCGTAAATTCAAAAAGTAAGTGCGACAGAAGCGACGTCAGAAAATAATTTGACATACCTTGCGGTTTTTTATTATAATGTATAGTCTGTCGGACGCCGCAATGGTCAGACCGATAGACTGCTGATTTTTTTGGAGTAAAGTGTCAAATATGTTAAAGAACACAGAAAAGACAATGGATAAAATCACGGCTCTTTGCAAGGGGCGCGGTTTTATTTTCCCCGGAAGCGAGATATACGGGGGGCTTGCAAACACATGGGACTACGGCCCGCTCGGAGCTGAACTAAAAAACAATATCAAACGCGCATGGTGGCAAAAGTTCGTGCAGGAAAACGAACACAATGTCGGCCTTGATTCGGCGATCCTCATGAACCCGAGGGTATGGGAAGCATCCGGGCACGTCGCCACGTTCAATGACCCGCTCATTGACTGCAAGGGTTGCAAAATGCGCCACCGCGCCGACAAGCTGATAGAGGACTGGAGCGCCCAAAACAATATCACGGATATTGCGGCAGAAACCATGAGCGAACCGCAGCTTACTCAATACATCAAACAAAACGGCATCCCTTGCCCGCATTGCGGCAAATCCGATTTTACCGACATCAGAAAGTTTAACCTGATGTTCAAGACGTTTCAGGGCGTAAACGAGGACACGGCGGCCGAGATATATCTGCGCCCGGAAACCGCGCAGGGCATATTTGTCCAATTTAAGAACATACAGCGCACATCAAGACGAAAAATACCTTTCGGCGTTTGCCAAATCGGCAAATCATTTCGCAACGAGATAACACCCGGCAACTTCATATTCCGCACCCGCGAGTTTGAGCAAATGGAGCTTGAGTTTTTCTGCAAGCCCGGAACAGACCTTGAGTGGTTTGACTATTGGCGCGCCTTTTGCCGTGACTGGCTCTTTAGGCTCGGTCTGCGTGAGGAAAATCTGCGTCTGCGCGACCACCACAAAGAGGAGCTTTCTCATTACTCAAACGCCACGACCGACTTTGAGTTTTTGTTTCCTTTTGGGTGGGGCGAGCTTTGGGGCGTCGCCGACCGCACGGACTTTGACCTCAAGGCACATCAGCAGCACTCGGGAGATAACATGGAATATTTCGACCAAGAAACGGGAGAGCGATATGTTCCTTATGTCATTGAGCCGTCGCTTGGCGCAGACCGCCTGCTCCTTGCCATACTCATTGACGCGTATGATGAGGAGTCTTGCAATACAGGCGCCGGAGGAAAAGAGCAGGAGGACATCAGGGTCGTGCTTCGTTTGCATCCGGTTCTCGCGCCGTTTAAATGCGCGGTTTTGCCGCTGTCTAAAAAACTCTCGCCCGCCGCAAGGGAAGTTTTTAAAACGCTGTGCAAACACTTCATGGCGGATTTTGACGATACCGGGTCTATCGGCAAGCGATACAGACGCCAAGATGAAATAGGCACGCCGTTTTGCCTGACATATGATTTTGATTCCGAGCAAGACGGCTGTGTGACCGTCCGGGATAGAGACACAATGTCGCAAGAGCGCGTCCCGTTTGCGGATATTTTGAAATATCTCACGGATAAAATGGAGTTTTAATTACTCGCGCAATGCGCGTGATTTTGTTAAAGGAAGATTAGCAACAGGAGGTTATATATGAGCAACAACAATGAAACGCAAGACCTGAGGGTTGTAGCGGAAGGCATACGCCTTGTGACATTGCAGACCTTTGCAAACATAGGGTTTGGCCATGTGGGCGGCGCAATGTCTATCATCGAAACACTCACCGCGCTCTATGGCAGCGAGCTGCGCAGCGATCCGCAAAACCCCGATTGGAGGGAGCGCGACAGGCTTGTCATGTCAAAGGGTCACGCGGGTCCCGCGCTCTACGCGACGCTATGTTTGCGCGGATTTTTCCCAAAGGAAATGCTGCTGGAACTAAACCAAGGCGGCGGCAGGCTTCCGAGCCACTGCGACATGAATAAAACGATCGGCATAGACATGACAACAGGCTCGCTGGGGCAGGGTATGTCTACGGCAATCGGCCTGGCATTGGGAAGCCGCCTCGACGGTATAGATAACTATACATATCTCATTTTGGGTGACGGCGAATGTAACGAAGGTCAGGTCTGGGAGGGCGCTATGTTTGCCGCCGGTCAGAAACTTGACAGATTGATCGCGTTCATTGACTGGAATAAGCAGCAGCTCGACGGCTTTACGAAAGATATTTTGGACATCGGGGATATAGCGGAAAAATTTAAGGCTTTTGGCTGGCACTCGCAAACTGTTGACGGCCATGACCCGTCTCGAATCAAAAAAGCCATACTTGAAGCAAAAAAATACACAAGGGGCCCGAGCGCGATTATTTGCGACACCATAAAAGGCAACGGGTGCAACTTTGCACAAGCGGTAGCGAGCAACCACCACATGAATTTCACAAAAGAGCAAATCGAAAACGCTATAGACGAAGCGTCAAAAAAACTCGAGCATATGCGCGAGCTCGCGCAAGCTAAATCGTAAGGAAAGGGGAAAACAGCTATGTTTACAATACACGATACTTTTGAGAAAAACCCCAAGATGATGCGCGAAACATATTGCGACACGTTAATTGAAATGGCTCTAAAAGACGAAAACATCATTGCTCTGGACGCCGATTTGGTCAGCTCGTCGGGCATGAAGCCGTTTTTTCAGCGTTTCCCCGACAGGGCTTTTAACTGCGGCATTGCGGAAGCAAACATGATAGGGATAGCATCCGGGCTTTCGGCAATGGGGAAGATACCGTTTGCTCACACTTTTGGCTGTTTTGCTTCGCGCCGCGTTTGCGACCAAATCATGATTTCGGCGGCTTACGCAAAACAAAATGTACGCATAGTGGGCACTGACCCCGGCATCACCGCCGCGTACAACGGCGGTACGCATATGCCTTTTGAGGATATGGGCGTTTTGCGCTCTATTCCCGAAATAACCTTGATCGAGCCGACCGACAATGTAATGCTCGCATGTCTCTTAAAGCAGCTCGGCGAGCTAAAAGGTGTGTACTATATCCGCATGGCTCGCAAAAATGCCGTCTCGATATATGAAGAAGGCTCAAACTTTCATATCGGACGCGGAAACACACTCCTTGACGGTAATGATGTCTCGATTATTTCCAGCGGCATTATGGTTTACGAAGCTCTAAAGGCGGCGGCAATACTCCAAGCGGAGGACATTCACGCCAGAGTCATTGATATGTTTACATGGAAACCGATAGACACGGATATTATTGATAACGCGGCGCGTATAACCGGAGCGTTCGTCACGGCAGAAAACCATAATATCATCGGCGGGCTTGGAAGCGCAGTCGCGGAAGCGGCCGCGCATGTAAACCCCGTTCCTATTGAGATGGTTGGCGTCAAAGACAGGTTTGGACAGGTCGGCACGGAGGACTATTTGCGTCAGGAATACGAGCTGACGGCAGCGGATATAGTCGCTGCCGCAAAGCGCGTTATAGCAAGGAAGAAATAAATTGCGCCAAGATGAGATTAAAAACACCGGGCGGCGAGACGCCGCCGAATGGCGCACCGCCAATGAATGGCGGGGCGGTTTGGCGAAACTTAAAGACGATATTGACCGGCTGCTCAGTCTGAAAAAACGCGTAACCGTCGCTTTTGACGGAATGTCGGCGTCGGGCAAAACCTCTCTTGCCGCCGTCATGGAAGAGCTCTACTCCTGCAATATAATCCATATGGACGATTTCTTTTTGCAAGATGAGCAAAGAACCCCTGAGCGTTTGGCCGCGCCCGGCGGAAACATTGACCATGAGAGATTTAACGAAGAGGTCGCCCGGAATCTCATAGGGGACGCGCCCTTTTCATACCGCCCATATGACTGCAAGACAAAGACTCTGGCGCCCCCCGTAAAAGTGCTTCCAAACAGGCTGACCATAATAGAGGGCGTTTACAGTATGCACCCTGCGATAGCTCGGTTTGCCGCCTATGATTTGCGCGTGTTTTTTATGACGGACAAAAGCAAACAGCTTTACGGGCTGCAAAAGCGAAACCCCGCCTTACTTTCGCGCTTTGTAAATGAGTGGATTCCGATGGAGAGCCGATATTTTGAACATTTTGACATACAGGCAAATTGCGCGTATACTCTTTATGATATACACGATGATATACACGGCTAATAATCAAACCGAAAGGATAATATAATCATGAATAATTCTTCCAGAAAAGTCAACGCAAAACACCTCACGGCGGCCGCGCTTTGCCTTACTTTGTGTATGGTGCTGCCTTTGCTTACGGGTCAAAATCAGTCGCTGGGCAGCGTCCTTAGTTTGATGCATATTCCCGTGCTGCTTTGCGGGTATTTGACGGGGCCTCTTTATGCCACGATTGTCGGGCTTGCCGCGCCTATTTTGCGCCTCTTGATTTTCGGCTCTCCGCCTCCGTTCATGGCGGTTACTATGTGCTTTGAACTGGCAGTATACGGAGCTTTGGCGGGTGCGCTTTACAGAGCGTTTCCAAAAAAGATTGCTTATATTTATGTTTCTTTGATTTTGTCTATGTTTATCGGGCGTTTTGTTTGGGGCTTGGCGACGTGGCAGTTAGTTTCAACAGGGCTTTTCGACGGTCAGCCTATGGCAATGCAGCAGTTTAGCTGGGAGATATTCATATCCGCCGCTTTTGTGACCGCGTTGCCCGGCATTATTTTGCACATTGTGCTGATACCCATCTTAGTTTTGGCTCTGCGCAAAGCCGGCATCATTGAATAAAGACTATTTTGATATATAAGCGACGGTCATAAAATCATTCCTCCCCGAACCACTGCGTCATCCTTGCGCAGACGGTTCGGACGCTCCGCATCTATGCTCCGCTCTCGAAATGATTTTTATGACCGCTTTGACTATTATAACCAAGCCAAAAGCCCCTTGAACAAGAGGGGCTTTTGGCGGGTGAAAGGGATAAGGAGATAGGAAACTTAATTAAACATTCACAGCTGCCGTGTTGTAGACTACAAAGCCGTGCGCCTTGCAAAACAGCTCAAACTCAAGCGAGCCGGCAAAGCCGTGGAAAATCAGCACTCGGTCGCCGTGCGAGTTTAGCGCGGCGAGCCAGTGCGCTTTGCCTCCCGCGTCAGGCTCACGCCCAAAGAACGCCATGTATAAGTATTCTATAAACTCTTCGTTGTTTAAGTTCTTCTCGTTCATCTCCGCGCTGAACACAAAGCCGTAGACGACCTGCGCCGCGCTAAGCGAGCCGTCAAGCAATCCGCCTATCCAATAGTCATACCCGGCCTCGTCAGGTTCGCGGCCCAGAGCGTTGAGATAGAGGTTTGTCGAAAAAGAGGCGGGGGTAAACGGCGCGGGGGTCGGCTTGATGTCCGGCGCAGGCTTTGAATCTGTCGGCGCCTGCGGCGGAGAATAAGCCGCGATAGTCACAGTCGCGTCCGCGCCCGCGTTGTAGTTTGTCTTTGCCGCGAAGCGAACATGGTATGTACCCGGCGAGAGGTCTGTTATCTCTGTTTCTGAGGTAGGGACAGATGTATATGACGTGTCTGTGTCGAGCTTGTATTCCATTGCATCTGTGACGCCGGTGATCTTGCCGTCGTTTTCGTCCGGCGCCGTCTCGTTTATCCGGCCAAGACCAGTCGGCGCGGCTTGGGAAGCGTTATTTACCGTGAGAATATAGCCTGCCGTAGCCTGTGCGTATGTGCTGTCAGCCTCGATAGTTGCCGTGATGGTGGTCTCGCCCACGCCGACGATTGTCACTTCGCCTGTGTCTTCATCAACTGTCGCAACTGTCTCATCACTGCTCTCATAAGCTATAGCGCCCGTTGCGCCGACCTGATTTGACGTCGCCTTATGAGTGAAATTCGCGTCGCCGAATGTTTTATCAACGCCATCATTGCTATTCGGGAAGCTAAGCTCCTGCTCATCTAACGGCGTGGCGGTAAAGGTCACGGTGATGACGACGTCCGTATAGTTTGTCGTGGTGATGCGAATATTTTGAGTGGCAGAGCCGGAAGATTGCCCCGCGCCTTGGTAGTTTAGGGTCTCGTTTCTATCGCCCGAGAGCGTGGGGGCGCCGGTTAAAACACCGCTGCCGTCTGTTAAAGTACCTTCGATCGCATAGCTCTTCGTTCCGTAGTCGCTGTGATTTAGGCCGACATAATCATCAAGGTTGGCAGTCCGCGCGCCCGTGTTCGATGAGGGAATGAGGCGGGTGATATTTTGAGCCGTCAGGCCGCTTGCCTTGGCAATGCTAAAATTGACAGTCGCCGTGCCGGTGAAGTTGTTTTTGCCGACGATGTCCACGCTCGCGGTATCAACTCCCGCGTTTGTGTTGTTTTGCCAGTTCGAGAGGTCGTAGTTTGCCGACGTCATTGTAATGCCGCCTGCCGAGATGGCGCTGGGGGCGGGCTGAAGCGGGGTGCCGACAAATGTCGTGGTCGGAAATGAGGATGTGACTGTCGCGCCTGTGATGTTTAAGGGACTTACCGTAATGGCTATGGTTCTCCTGACGGTTTTCGAAACGCTGTCCCAGCCGTCTACGCCGCTCCAGTCAGTATTCACGGTGTCAGTGGGCGTGAATGTCACCTCATAGCCGCTGTTTGTCACGGTCGGCATAGTCGCGGTGTTTGACCATGTCCATGCGCCCGCGCCCGTGCCGCCTGTTAGGCTGGAACCGACGAGAGTCCCGCCATAGGTAATACCGCTCGCCGAGGGCGCGTTTATCTCGCCGGGCACGGCTTGGGCCACTGCCAATGTGCCGAGCGACTGATTCGTCACGCTGCCGCCGGACGCCGTGAGGTTTTCGCCGTCATGGTCGCTATGGGAAAGAGTGTATCCGTCGGTAACGGTAGTTCCGTCAATGGCAAGCGTCACGCCTTTAGTCGCAAGGTCTGCATACACTACGCCTGTTTCGCTCGTGCCGTCGTCATAGCTTATCGTCAGCTCCATGTCGGATAAATCCAGCGCGTCGCCGTGGGTGTAAGATAGCTCTGGCGGTGTCGTGGCGGCAATGCCGCTGATGGCTTTTGCGCCAAGCTCGTCAAACGCGTATGTCAAAACGAGGGTACTTCCGTTCGTGCCGCTTACGTTCGCGGTCGCGGCGGCCTGCCCGTTCACGGTCGCGCCTGTATACGCGCCGTTCTCGCCGAAGGTATAGCCCGGCAATACATTCAGGGTGACCTCGACAGTGTAGGCTGTTTCGGGCTGAAACACTGTGTGTCCCGCGCCGGTGGGCGACCAAGTCACGAGGTTGGCGGCATATTTGGTCTCGTCGCCCGGGGTTGCCTCATCGGTCGGTGTCTGCCCTTTCGCGGGGGCTGTCAGCGTGGCCGCCGCGCCCGTGATGGTGGTCTTGCCGACTGTTAAGTCAGGTAAGTCTCGCGTGACGCCGGCTATCGTGACGGTGAGACCTTCATATGTCCCCTCGTCCGCCGTCACGGTCAAGGTGAGCGTGCCGGTAGTACCCGAGACGCCAGACACCGCGCCGGTGGCGGTTATGCCGGTATTTTCTCCAATGTCTACCGACACCGTCGGAGAGGCGGGGAGGTATGCTATGCCCGTCAGAGGGACTGTGACCGTGCCCTGCACTTTATGTGTGAGGTCGCCTGTGTACGCCCCCCCGACTGTCACTTCGGTGAGCGGCGGCGGGGTTATCCCGGTAAATGAGCCGGTGTTTGTGCCGTCTGAGTAGTTGATTGTCGTTCCGCTGTCTGCCCAGGTCGCCGTGGTGCCGCCGCTTGTCGGGGAGCGTGTGAGGTCGGTGGTGGAACCGTCCGTATAGCGAGCCGCTTGCTGAGCCGGTCTGGCCCATGTGATCGCGATACAGCCGCCAGGTACGTAGCCAGGAGATCCATAATTGCCGAGAGCACTGATTCCATCATATCGTAAGACTGCCGAAGAACCCTGAAGCTGTATCCGAGTGTCTCCCCATGTTCCACCGGTCAAGATGCCTTTGGAACCGCCGGTAAACATGATATGATGGTTAATACTCCCGGATATTGTGCCGCCCGTGACGGTGATGGTGCTGGTATCTCTCATTTCGATGATAGTAGGACGATTTGCGGTGACCTCGCCGCCCGATATATTTAGTGTAACACTACCAGAACAGGAAATCGTGAGAGGATACGGACTAGTCGTACTGGCACTAGTATTGTTTATCGTTCCGCCTGTCATGTTAAATGTCCCGGCGCCGCGCAAATCTATCAATGCTCCGCTGTCGCGCGCACCCGTAATGCTCGCGCTCCAGTTCACGGTCACACCGGCGTCTATTTCCAACCTAAGCTCATCTATTTCTCCGATCGCCACTGTAGGCGAAATCGAGCCGCTGACAGTAAGGGTATCACCCTCTACGCTGGTTGTAAGACTACCAGAATATTTGGCATTGTAGACATCTATCACCTCCCCTTTAAGCACCGTAGCAGTCGCCGCGCTTGCCGGTTGTGGTGCGACAAAGCCGCCGGGTATGAGAGCGATGGTCATAGCGAGGGTGAGCGCTATCGCGAGTAGTTTTGATAAGCGTGTTTTTGTGTTCATTTTGTTCTCCTCCTAATTTTTGTTTGTCGGCCTGCGCCGATTTTTTGTTATGGGTATGAGCTAAACGAAAAAGCAGAGTATGAGCCGCACAGCAAGGGGCTGCACGCCAACAAACTATAGCACAGCAAAACGCAAAAAAGCTGAAAGTCGCAAAATTGTGACTTTCAGCGGGAAAAAAGTTTGTGGTGGCGGTTAGTTTGAGGTGGCAACGGCGCGGTGATTTGGGTTTTTCCGAAGAGAGACGCAGCAATTGCAACTGTTTGAGGAATTCTTTAATTTTAAAAGAATTCCTCTTTGCGACTGTTTGCGGTGCTTGTGGGTTTAGGTGGTTCGTAAAGGGCTTTTTGCGAGGCGGTGATGTTTTTTTGAGAGGTGTTGCGATTGCTCAACCTTTCACGGTCACGAGCTTTGCCGTTTCGACGATGTTCAAGATAAGGTCGCGCAGGTCTTCATAGCTCGCGTTCGTCCCAATCCCCTGCGGCTGCAACGCTACCGTTGTGCCGCCGAGCCGCGCCTCAATAATAAGAGAGTTGTCAAAGTACAGCAGATCGTCCTCGGTCAAACGGGCATTTCCCGGGTGCTGAGACTCTAAGGCATGTCTTAACAGGTCAGTGTCAGGCAGATTCTCATTTACCCAGTCTTGCCGGGCTATGGATATGACTATGCGGTTGGAAATGTATGTTGTTTCAGTTATTTCATTCTTGTCGGATAAATAAATATATATAAAGTTGGTGCCGTTGACATACACCGTCCCAAGAGCATACCCCTCAATATATGTTTTCTCCAAGCTGTAAAACTCTGTTATTTCCTGTAATTTGTTTAATGAGAACAGGAAATAATCTTCATGGTCGTCGCCCATCGTTTTTGAGGCTTCGATAGCTTTTAAAACTTCGGGAACGAAGTCGCGCCCGACAGGAACTTCAACCCACTGGGACATACGTATCTGTATACCTTCTCTGTGTTCATCTGTTTGATTGGAGTTTGCGGAGGTGTTCTCTTCGCCCCCGTTTGCTTGACTGGAGCTTGCGGGCGCAGTTTCGCCAATACCGGAATCAATCACGTCAAGCCCATCATTTTGCTCGGAACTTACGTCGCTGCTGCAAGCGCAAAATAACGCCAATAGCAGTGTCATAAAAACAGCAAGTAATATCATTTTGCTTTTCATTGCTCTTTGTCCTCCTATGAGCTTTCGTGTGCTTGTAATCGCATACGTGCATCTCAAACGCGGGATTCTGCTCTGCGGCAGTCTCCGCTTTTTCATATTGTAAGTAGCAAGGCTATATGTTGCTTTGTATTGCAGCTATGCAAGTGGAACACCATTCATTAAAAAATAAGTCGTCATATCTCATAACACATCTATCGGAGCCACCATGATCCAGCGTGCCAAGATTATGAGAAAGCTCGTGCTGTATAAGAAACTCTATTGGTTCAGGCCACACGCTTGAGACCACAGCACGTCTTGCGGGCGGCAGATAAGCCACGCCCCCCGCTTGATCATGAGAGAGGGAGGAGGTAACAAAGCATAAAGCATGGCCGACGACCCCCAGCGAGTGCGTAGAGCCTAAATTTGGCAGCGCGGCAAGCAAGCGATCTATATTTTTATGATGGCTTCCGGTGCAGATCGCGCCGCACCCGGAAGCTGAATAATTGCAAAGCTGGCTATTTGACAACGGGCAGTTTCCTCCGTTTAGTGAACTGTAACTCGAAACGCTGTTTGCCGAAAAGCTGAGGCCAAACTTGGTGTTGAAAGCATTGGTCGAGTAATTAAAGATTGTGTTCATATTCGCCACTATGCCGCCGGGAGTTGTGGAATCGTAGAAAATATATACAGAGCGCGAACTGCGGGTATTTGGCGAAGCCGACCCGCTGATTGTAGCCATAAGGCAGATTGCGAGAAGCAGGGGTATCACGCGCATAAGTCTCTTCTTGCTCATTGGATATTATCCTTTCACGGTCAAACTTTTCGGAACATAATCAAAATCGCCCAAATCTATTTCAACCAAGCACTGCTCACTCTCGCTCAATTATAGCGTACTTCACGTGGATTTGCAAAGTTTTTGAGAGTTGCCGTTGTTTGCAAAGCGCAAGTTTAACTGCGCTGTCCTATGCAGTTGATTTACGTTGCTGCTCGAGCTTGCGGGGGTATGACAGAATGAGCAAAGATAGAGGCGAAGTTATAGAAGCAGGGGAAGTATGCTTTTGTTAAACAGCCCTGTATACCCTTTTCAGAATGTCGGCGATATCCGATCCGGTCACGCCGCTTATTCCGAGTGATTTCATGTCAGGTGGATTGTGCTCAAAGGCTTCGGTAAACATCGTAATGTCATTGAAGATACTTTCAGAAACAATGCAAATCTCATTGCCTGATAACAACGCAGCAAGGCGGGCAACATCATTCTTATGCTTTCGTATATCCTTTTCGTCTATGCTTTGCCCTGACGCTTTTCGTGCAGTCAGATCAAGCCATGCCTTTGCCTTGAACAACAGCAGGTAAATTACGGGCAGAATCGTTATTTCACCAACTACTTCCCTGCCTGCAAGAAGCAGTTGGTAGTAATCGTTGTTTAGCAGTATTGCCGACAAACTGGATACCTCACCTCCCAAATGAAGCGGTCTGCAATCGTACTTGTTGTCATCAAAAACGAAGTCCGACCTTGAGAATAGTTCGATCATATATGGGAAATCAGGGTCTTTCGGTCTATCAAATCGGTAGAATTGAGGAGCATTGTTGCTTTTTACCCTGTTTTCATAACCTCCTGCGCCGATGAAATCCCAAAACCGGCGGCCAAACGCAGGAGTCAACGCTTCAATTATCAACACCATGTCGATATCTTTCGTGGCTCTGAAAGACGAATTGGCTTCGCTAAATACAACGTCGCAGGCTGTACCGCCGATTATGACATATTGATCGCTAAAATCGCGGAAATAGTTTTTGAATACTTCAAGCCCTCTAATCATTCAAACAATCCTCCAGCACTTTTTCAATCGCCGCTTCAATACGTGGGTCATCCGTGACGTTGTCTGACAATGACAGGATGGCAGTCAACGGGTCAACGGCTTCGTTCCCGAAATAATCTATACCATACCGCATGACCTGCACAACCTTGACCGGGCTTTCGTCAGGCGGTATCACTTTTTGCTTGCTCAGTTCCAGAGCCTTTGAGATGTCTTTGCTGACCGCGTATGTCGCGCAAGAGTCGTCGGCAAGCATGGAATAGTGGCAAAGTGCCGAGATGCCGCCCAATCTGCAATCACGAAGCTCGATTGGGAAACCTAAACGGTATTGCCGATACACCGGATTTCTTAGATATGGCAATATAATATCCCATAAAGCTCGCCGACGGTCTGTCCAAGCAAAGCACCTTGTTTTTCCTTTTGATATTATGAAATCAAAATCAAATGCTTGCAACTCATCAAAGCAGCGCGTTACTGACATTTTCGATACCCCTAATACGCTTGCGGCTTCTGTAACCGTCATTTCAACCCATTTTTGATAAAGCGCCGTCAAAAGCAGCTTTTGCGTGGTAAAGGATATTGCGTCAACTTGCGGTATGTCACGCGAATCATTGTTCGTCAACGCGATGCCCAAGAACGGCATATATATCTGCTTGCCTGCAATAATAAAGGGGATTCCTTCCGAGAGCATTTTTTCTCTGGTGTATATTCGTGCGCTGTCAAGGCAAAGGACGCTCTCCAATCCGGTCAGTTTCTTCAATCGTGCCGCCTGTTTTCTCAAATCGGTCAAATTAGCTTTTTCCTTTGGGCGCACTAACAAGCATTTCACGTTTTGCAGGGAAAGAGAAGACAAATCATACCCCGCCCGCAGGAACAGCGGCAGTTCATCTGTTTTGTCATATTCGGAAATCTCCGCTTCCATGTGCAAAGTTTCGTTGATATATTCAAGTATAATATTCATGTAACCACCCCGGTTTGGAATTGTTGTAACTCAACATTTGCATTGTAACACAAAATATGTTACAATGCAAATACTTTCTTTTGCCGCCTCCGCAAATCCTGTCTTGACGAGTTTCTCAATAATAGCTACTCTTGTTGCGGGTGCTCCAAGCCCTTTGCGTTCTCCATCGTCTGCGCCCGCATTTACCATTGCGAGCCGTTGTTTGCAAAGCGCAAGTTTAACTGCGCTGTCCTATGCAGTTGATTTACGTTGCTGCTCGAGCTTGCGGGGGTATGACAGAATGAACGATGATTACAACGTAGTTATCCGGCAGTCTTTGATGTTTATCCCGGTCACTTTTTGCCTGTGTTTATTATATTTGCGTATGCGTAGCGGTTCGGTGACCGCCTCTCTAAAGAATCTTTTAATTCTTCTCAAAAACGCTTTGAGATATATGCCGAGCCTGCTTAGCAAGCTATATAGTGGCTTGCAGTTTTTCTCTGTAAAGTGAAGTATTGAGCTTCGTATTGTTTTGCGTTTGGGGTTTGCGGTGTGCTCGGCACTTTGCGGACGCGGAGAGCGTAGGTGTTCGAGTGGCAATCCGCGCCAAGGAGACATTTCGCGCCACTTGTACCAATGCTTTCTTATCCAAGATGAATTTTCTCCGCTTTTTTCCGCATCGTCTATTCTATACCGAATTTGAAGATAATGGCGGATCACAGGATTCTCACGCCACTGTACTTTAAAGTCCCAAACTTTTCTTGGCACAAAAAATTTTTTCCTTTGAACCATTTCAACGTAATTCCATGTACGGTCAATACATCCGATATAGCCCTTTAGCACAGTGTTTAAAACGCCTTGGTCGTAAAACAAAATCTTGCCATCCATCAGCATTATAAACTTGATAAATTTCGCTTCAACATCATAAAATCTCCATAAATCAAGATTTATCAGCATCACGCCGGCATTTATGTATAGGTCTCTTCGCTTGAGGAACGTCTGTTGATTAATGTAAGCCTTAGGTTTAAAATGCCTGACACCGCTGACGATGTTGCCGCCTTGCTCCATATTCCATAGCTCAGATAGCGAACCGTGTATCGTCGTATCACTGTCAATGTATATAATCTTTTTCATATCCGGGGGCAGAATAGATGAGATGAAAAGGCGATAAAAAGAGGAAATAGCGCAGAGAGTATAATTATCTTGTATTTTAATTGCCGTGCCCGCTATCTTCTCCACGTCGGGCGCGTCAAGAAATATGATTTTTCGCCCATAATCCTCCGAAAGCGTTATCAGCCTTTGCTTGTTTATATCCGAAACGCCGTCGCAGATGGCATATACGTTGATCTCATCGGCGTCTTTGTTGTTTTCAAACAAAGACAGAATAGAAATTCCCGCAACTTCCGCAAACAGATCATCAAACGCGTATAATATGTTCATGCAGGCTTCATCATCCTTTTGCTGTCTTTTTAAGCAAAAGGCCATAACGCTTGCTCCGCCGACTAAATCTCGAACCGGCTTGTCTGCAATCCCGCTTCAACATTTAGTCAGCGGAGCAAGTAAAAAGCACGCAGAAGGGCATTGTTGCCTGTGCAATCACGCAAGTGATTGCCTGAGCCAGCTTCGCTGGCTCTGCCTACCTCTTTCTACGCGCCGATGTAAACATTCAGCGTTTATTGCGGATAGCCCAGCCGCGGAAGCCACAAAATCAGGTTGTAAATACCGAGATGAAAAGGTATACTGATAGTGGTTGTAGCGGCGGATTTTCCGTGTCTGTAGGCGTTGGGTTTAGACGATCCCTACATTCGCCGTGAAAGTGTTAGCGCACTATCACGGTCGCTGCGGCCCTTTGTTATGGCCTTGCGGTCGTTAATCTATCATAAATATTGACAAAATGCAATAAAAATTTACTATTTTGCGAACATTTGTTGTTATTTTTTGTGCGTTTTTGAGACTGTTTTGCACGTCTTGTTCCCGCAAGTTTGATAAAAAGCAGACTTTCTCGCCGGATAGTACGAGCCGTACAGCCGTAACGCGGAAACAGCACACCCCCCCGACACACAATTTTACAAAAACAGCTTGCATTTATGCTTGCGATATATTATAATGCCATTAGTTTAACGCTAAACCATTGGCGGCGGAATGTTGCGCGAGACCAAAAAACGCACACAGTATCAACGTCCGGCCGTGATTGCGAAAAAGCAAGAGGTGTTGGCGTAAAAAAATATACAGTGCCGCATACGGCACGTAAAGAAAGGAATCGGGTCGGCGGGCGCAAAATGCCAAACGCGCCGCCCGGGAAATGGCGGTTTAATATGACGAAAGGAAACATAATCATAGTGGTATGCGCAGGCGTGGCGGCGGCACTTTGCGCGGCATTTTCAATTTTTATGCTGGCATCGCCCGACGCTCCGAGAGCGGGCGCGGCAGTATCGCACAACCCCGACGCTCCCACGCTTATCTTGTACGAAGGGCCGAAAACGATGGAAACATCACAGACGGCGCGGATATGGGTAGAGGGTCAGGAGCTGTTTGTCTACGATGTGATGGTAAACCATGAACATATCTGGAACAGCAACACTATCCCATCCGATACCCCCATGACCTACTTCGACTTTGAGGGCGAGGTCACGGTAGAAGTCGAGATGCCCGGACTTCGCGACGGCGTTATCGAAAGCGCGGTGATTTTGCCGTCTGCGCATGGCATAACCCCGGAGGTTTCGGAAAACCGCGTCACATTCACTATAAGCGAACCCGGTTTTTATACGCTCGTGTATAACGGAAGCGTCAACAAAGCCACGCACATCTTCGCAAATCCCCTCGAGACAGATGTCCCCGACAGCGGCGACCCGGATGTGATATTCATCGGACCCGGCGCGTGGGCGCTCGACGCCATAGCGCTTCAAAGCAACCAAACCCTTTATATCTCCGGCGGCGCCGTCATAGACACCCTCATTGTCGTTGACAACGCCGAAAATGTGACTATCCGCGGGCGCGGCATCATAGACGGCTCGAGCTTCCCCGGCCACAACCAGCCGGGTTCATATGCCCGCGTGCCCGTTGATATCCGAAACAGCAAAAACATCACGGCAGAGGGCTTTATCCTTGCAAACGGCAATGCCTGGCAGTTTAACTCATACGCCTCCGACGGCCTTAATGTGTCAAATGTAAAAATAATATCCGGGCGGCAAAACGGAGACGGGTTTACATTCCAGTCTTGCCAAAATCATACCGTCACGGATTCATTTGTCCGCTCATGGGATGACAGTTTGGTCTTGAAAAACTATTCCGGCTCGACAAGAAACATCGTTTTTGAGCGGGTTCAAGTCTGGACCGATCTCGCGCAATCAATGGAGATTGGCTATGAAACAAACAAGGGCAACACCATAAGCCCCGTCATTTCCAACGTCCTGTTTAAGGATATATACGTTTTGTATAGTAACCACAAGCCGGTCATCAGCATACATAACAGCGACGATGCCGCCATCTCCAACATCACATATAAAAATATAATAGTGGATAACGCTTTCATGCGGGGGGATAACGGCAACAATAACGAGCTTATTGAGTTTCATATGCTAAAATCCGGGTGGTCGGCCGTCCGCGACGAATGGGGCTCAATCAGCAATATCGTGATTGACGGACTCACCGTCCACAACACCCTTGAGGGAAAAATGCCGGCGTCCCGATTCCTTGGCGAGAGCGAGGCGCATGGCATAGATAGTGTCAGCATATCGAATGTTACGATTTTGGGGCAGCGGATAACCACCCTTGACGCGCTCGGCGCGACGACAAACGAATATGTGACAAACATCACGATTGATTAAGCCGGAAAGGATTATAGATATGAAAAAGACTTTGATTATTATTTTCGCTGTTATCATAGCAATATCGGCTGCGGCTTCTGTCATCGCTTACTTTGCGCTGCCGGGCGCGGGACCGTCAAACCTTAACCTGACGGTTGTGGAAGCTCCCGATCAGAGCGCCCCCCAGTGGCCGCCCGCCGTCTACGACCCGTCAGAAAACTGGATAAACCCGCCCGACGGAGCCAACATAGCCGAGGGAAAACCCGCCGTCTCGGGTGAGCATACCGAGGTATATTCACCGGAAAACGTAACAGACGGGTCGCTCACAAGCTATTGGGAGAGCAACGGATACCCCGGCGAGGTTACGATAAATCTTGAGGCCATGTATACGATTCAAACAGTGTGCGTGCGCCTTAATCCGTCGTCTCTTTGGGAGGCGCGTTCGCAGGCTTTCGAGGTGCATATAAGCGGCGACGGCGTGAATTTTACGGAAATCGTGCCAAATGATATGCACGATTTTGACCCGATAACGGGAAACATCGTCCGCGTTGATTTTGAGCCGGTTTCCGCGCAGTATGTCCGCTTTATTTTCACGCGCAACACTGCCAGCCGAACCAACGGGGCGCAAGCAGCAGAGCTTATGGTGTTTGAGTAAAATGGTTGACAGGGTTTGCGGTCTGTTGATATAATGTTACAAGGTTTATCGCTAAACCAATTCTTTTTCCCGGCAAAAACGACGGTAATTCCAAAACGACTAAGGAGGATTATATTTATGAAAAAACACGCACGGATATTGATGGCTGTTTTAGCCCTGATAGTGCTCGCCTCGGCTTGCGCGGCTCCGGCGGAGGATTCCGGCGACGGCTCGCAGTCCACGCCCCAGACGGTTGTCACGCCGCCATCCGAGCTCGACGGTCAATCCACAGAGGTAATTGACGCAGATTTGACGGCGACGATTAGGCTCGGCAACTGGCCGGCGGACACGGCGCCCGCCACGGAGATTGCCGCGTTTGAGGGATATGCCGCGGTCATGGCGCAGCAATATCCAAATGTTACGGTCATACCGGACTACTTCTCGTATACGCTCAGCAACTATCTCGGTATGGCGCTCGGCGGCACCGCTCCCACCTTGTTTCAGCCGCCCTTTACAGACCCGCAGCTTCTCATCGGTCAGGGTCTTGTGGCTGACGTGACCGAAGCTCTGGCTCATTTTGGCCTTCTCGAAAAATTCAGCCCCGCGTTTATCGAAATGCTCGGCGATGAAAACGGGTCAATTTACGGAATGCCGCGTGACGGATATGTTTTGGGTATGCACATCAACATTGACCTGTTTGAGCAAGCGGGTCTTATGACCGAAGAAGGCTTGCCGATGTATCCGAGAACATTACAGGAGGTTGCCGAATACGGTCAAATAATCCGTGAGACCACAGGCAAGGCGGGGCTTGTTTTCCCGGCGAGCGAAACATACGGAGGCTGGCTGTATACAAACATTGCGTGGAACTTCGGAGCTGTCGGTGAAAACGCTTTGCAAAGGCAGGAAGCGGACGGCAGATGGGTTGCAAACTTCACATCGGACGCGGCAATCGCCGCAATGGAATACATCTACGCGCTGCGCTGGGAGTATGATATTCTCAACTCCGACGCCACCACCACAGATTGGGCGAGCTCGCACACCGCTCTCGGAACAGGTCAGGCGGCGATGAACATAGCGGCCGACGACTCGGTAGATCAGCCGACCGCCACAAAGGGGCTCGCTGTTGATAAATTTGCGCTGATACCGTTCCCGGCAGGCCCCGGAGGGAGCTTTGCGCTCACGGGCGGAACATGCTTTATGTTTGAGCCGAATACAACAAAAGATCAGGCTGTCGCGTCCCTTGCGTTCTTACGCCTGACGGGTATGCTGCCGTTTCTTGATGATGATATAGTCGCCGGTATGCGCGTGGACGCGGCGGCAAAGAGGGATCGCGGAGCCCCGGTTCTCCCGAGGATTCCCGCGTGGAATGACGAAGAGTATATTTCAATGCAACGGGCGATTGCCGAAGAGTATTCCAATGTTGATTGGCGTTTGTATCAAGATTTCTTTGACTCTTTCTCGGACGGTTCTATTACTCTGCGAGCCGAAGAACCCGTATTTGCCCAGCAGCTCTACAGGGAGCTGACGACAGTCATCCAAAGGGTCATAACGAGGGAAGACGTTGATATTGCAAGGTCAATGGAACGGGCTGAGGAGGCTTTTCAAGACTACTTAGACGAGATGATCAACGATTAGTAAAACAAACTATTTAGAGCCGCCGCACGCGGCGGCTCTAAATAAAGCAACCAAGTCACCGGAGGCGGCTTCGCGCTCCGAACAAGAACAAGAATATCCGATTTTCACCGATACGAAATTGTGACTGACAGTGGGGGTAATGCCGTGAAGAAGATAAAAAGCCGCGGGCGCGATAAGCTCAAGTATACTCTTTCGGCATGGCTTATCATGCTGCCGGGTGTTGCCCTGTTTATCTTTTTCCAATGGGGTCCGCTGGTGCAAAGCGTGCAGATGAGCCTTTATGAAACGCGCAATATCGAGCTTGTCCGGTTTGTCGGCCTCGATAACTATATCAGCGTATTAAAAAATCATGTTTTCATACAAGCTCTCGCCAACACATTTTCATACACCATGTGGTCACTGCTCATCGGGTTTTTCATACCCATTTTGATAGCCATGCTTATAAGCGAGACCGCGCGGGCAAAAGGTTTTATCCGCACAGCCGTATATGTGCCGAACATTCTGCCGGGTCTTGCGGCGATCATTTTGTGGAAAGCGTTTTTCTCCGCGGACGATACGGGAGTGCTCAATATCCTTCGCGGCTATATGGGTATGGAGTCTATGGCGTATCTTAGCGAATATCAATTGGTCATACCTATAATAGTGGTGATTGCCACGTGGAAAGGCGCGGGCGCGACGGCTCTTATCTATATGGCGGGGCTGTCCGGGATAAATCCGCAGCTTTATGAGGCGGCGGCTATTGACGGCGCGGGCATATGGCAAAGAATCCGGCGTATCACCTTGCCGGCTATCTTCAATCTCGGCAGCACACTTCTGATTTTGCAGATTATTTCGATTTTCCAAATCATGTATGAGCCGTTAGTGCTGACGATGGGCGGCCCTGACAATGCCTCACTCTCGCTTATGCTGCTCATGTGGCGCTACGCGTTTGGCGGCGGCACTATGGAGTTTGGCAAGGCTTCCGCGGTCGCGGTTTTAATAACGCTGCTGCTGACTGTTTTCGCGATTTTGTATTCCATCATGAACAAGCGCAAGGTTACATGGGAGTAAAGCGGCGGATTTTTGCCGCAAATTTGTGCCGGAAAGGAGCGTGATCGAACATGAAAAAAGAATATTTTGAGGAAAGCTCCGACGGGAGTCTCAAAAACAGCTCCGCCTACGCAAAGGTAAAGGTAAAGCAAGCTCCCGAACGCACGGGGGTCATTCGGAGCTTTGACCTCGGCGTGCCCGGCACGAAAATAGGGCTGACGGTGGTTTACATACTGTGCGCGGCGCTCGTGCTGATTGCTCTTTTTCCGGTATTTTGGGTCATCATGGCAGGGTTTAAGGATTTGCGGGAGCTCAATTCAAGCACCGCCATATTCCCGTCCTCGTTCGATTTCTCGCAATACACCACGACATGGGATCAATCCGGTATCTCCCGGACATACCTAAACTCTTTTTATGTCGTTGCCGGAAGCATTGCCTGTGCCCTTGTCGTTAACGGAATGTTGGCCTATGGCCTTGCCATCTTAAAGCCGGCGGGGTATAAGCTAATCGGCAGATTGGTCATGCTCTCGCTTCTGACTCCGGCGACAATCAGCCTTGTGCCGCTCTTTATGAATATTCAAAGGGTCGGTATGGGCGGCTTTTTCTGGCCCTTGTGGCTCGCGGCGGGAGCCAATGCCTTTTTCGTAGTGCTTTTCAGGCAATTTTTCGAGTCGCTTCCCTTTTCGATCATTGAGGCGAGCAGGATTGACGGTTGTTCCCCGCTTCAGACATTTTTCCAAATCGTCATGCCGCTGTCCAAGCCGATTGTCGTGGTTATAACACTATATACGATCAACGCCGCGTGGTCTGACTTTTTACTGCCGTATTTAGTGCTTGGAAACAGCCAGTGGCAGACCGTCATGGTGAGGCTGTTCATTTTGAGCACCCAGCAGACAATAAATGACGCCGTTGTTTTGCGCACGGTGGTATTTTCTATGATTCCGCCAATCTTACTGTTTTTCATTTTCCAAAAGAAACTCACGGAAAATGCCATATCTGTCGGAATCAAAGGTTGAGCGGGTGGAGTTTAAGTTATTATGGGAAAAGTTGCGGATAAATATTTTATTACAGACCCTTGGCGGGTAGTTGAGCGGGGCTTTGATCCGGCGTATAGCCGTGTGAGCGAGTCTGTTTTCGCGCTGTCAAATGAGAGCATGGGAACTCGCGGCTGCTTTGACGAAGGCGGCGGCGCGGACAGTTTGCGCGGGCTGTATGTAAACGGCGTGTATGAGTATGACGACCTTCCGAGATCATATCGCGGGATTATTGACAAGGCACATTTTATGATACCGGCGGCGGATTGGCTGCTCACAAAAATTACATTAGACGGAGAAGTTCTTGACCTCGCGAAATCGCGCTTTGACGGTTTTTGCCGTGAGCTTGACGTGCGGGCGGGTACGCTGACGAGAAAATTTGTCTGGCATACAAACTCGGGCAAAGACATTGAGCTTACCTTTATCCGCTTTCTTGATATGACTTGCGGCTGCCGGGCATATCAGCGCATTATTTTCAAGGCGCTTAATTTTGACGGTTCAATTGAGCTTAATTCGGGCATCACTTTTGATATAAAGCACGAGGGGCGCGGAGCTTGCTTTTGGGGCGAGACAAAAAAAGACGTGACCGAAAACGCCGTCGCGATTCAATCTCGCACGCTGCGCTCGGAGCTTGAGGTTTTCGCGGGGGCATTGCAGAGTGCCCCGTCCGCTTGTTTTGAAAAACTCGACGAGAAAGACGCTGGGGGCGCGGACGGCAAGGCGGGCGACAAAACCGCCATGTTAGCGACGGCGCTCACGCTAAAACGCGAAGAGGCGCTTACATTTGACAAGCGCGTCGTGGTCATTTTTGACGGCACGAGCGGGGAAGAGCTTTGGCAAACCGGGCAAAACGCGTTATTGGCCGCAGGCCGAGTCTCGCTTGATGATGCCTTGCTCGCGCAAAAAGAGTATTGGGAAAGTCAGTGGCGTTTTTCGGATGTGCAAATTGAGCCGCCCGCCGCCGCAATAGACGGCGACACAAACGAAAATGCGGTCGCAGAGGAGCAGCAGGGAATACGTTACTGCATTTTTCAAATGATACAAACATACAACGGCGGCAGTATACGTCACAATATCGGCGCAAAGGGGCTCACGGGCGAGAGCTATAACGGCCACGCTTTTTGGGACACGGAGGCTTGCTGCCTGCCGTTTTATCTGTTCACCAATCCCGAAGCGGCGCGTTCTTTGCTGACATTTCGCTACAACACGCTCCCCCAAGCCATAAATCGGGCGAAAATGCTCGACTGCGACGGCGCGTGTTATCCGATTGCGACGCTAAACGGTGATGAAGCGTGTAATCTTTGGCAGCACGCGAGCTTGCAATTTCAGCCGAGCACCGCCGTGGCCTATGGCATCCGGCATTATTTGCTTGTCACGGGAGATTGGGATTTTATTTGGGAATACGGCGCGCAAATGCTCGCGCAAATAGCAAGATTTCTCACGAGCCGCGCCGCGCAAAACCCGCATACGGGGCAGTATGGGTATTATGGCGTGATGGGCCCCGATGAGTTTCAAATGATGGTCAACAACAACGCGTACACAAACTATATGGGAAAGCGTTCGCTCGAGTTTGCGGCAGATACGCTCGCGGCAATGAAGCGCGAAAAGCCGGAGCTTTACGCACAGCTTGCGCGGATGATTGGATTATCCGACGGGGAGATTGACGCATGGCGCAATATTGCCGAGAATATGGCAATGCCGATGACCAAAGAGGGGCTTTTTGAGCAGCACGACGGGTATTTCAACTTGCCGCATATTGATATACACTCCATACCGGTTTCCGACTTCCCGCTTTACGATAACTGGAGCTATGACCGTATCTACCGCAACGATATGATAAAGCAGCCCGATGTGCTGATGTTCTTATATTTATACAGCTCTTCTTTTTCGGATGAGGTCAAGCGAATCAACTATGAATTTTACGAGCCGCGCACCATTCACGAGTCGTCTTTGTCTCCTGCCGTACATTCGATTTTGGCGGCGGAGCTTGGGCGCATGGAAGAGGCGACGGACTTCTTCGGTTTTGCGACGCGCCTTGATCTTGATAATTATAACCGCAATACCAATGAAGGGCTGCACACCACCAGTATAGCCATGGCGTGGATCAATATCGTGTATGGGTTTGCCGGGCTTCGCAGCGACAGCGGTGTTTTGCGCTTTGCCCCCCGTCTGCCAAAAAGGTGGGGGCGGCTTGCTTTTTCAATTGCCTGGCGCGGGCGCATTATAGCGGTGGAAATGTGTGAGGACATGACCGCTTTTACGCTCATGCGCGGTGAACAGATGGAGATTATGGTTTATGGAAAAGAATACACGCTTGGCGCACAGCGGCTGGAAGTTCTGAAGATAGCATCGGAAATTCAAAATTAGAAGCAAAAACGGCAGTGTTTTGGGAAGTTAAGCGTTAAACATTCAAATTATTAAAAATAGATGGCGGTTTAAATGGATATTTGGAGCTACACACAAGAGGGATATAACAAAGACGATACGGTGCTGAACGGAAACCGTTTTCTGATTGGCAACGGGTATATGGGCTATCGCGGCACTATGGATGAATGGGGAAAGCATGAGCTTGCGGCCATCAACTTAGCGGGCAGCTACGACCGCAACGGCGAAAAATGGAGAGAACCCATAAACGCGCCAAACGGCTTGTTTGCGCACTTTTCCATAAACGGGAAATCTTTAGCCCTTGACGGCGGAGGCGATTGCCCGGATGCCGCAGAATCTGCCGCATCGCAAGGCAAAACAATGCCGCTCGCCCACAGCCAGACCGTGCATTTTCGCAAAGGCTTGCATATGCGAGACACGACATTTGAAAAGGCTCGGCTCGGCAGCCTGCGCTTTGTCTCGATGTCCGAGCCGCATTTGCTCGTGTCCCGCCTGACGCTTGAAGCGCGAGAGGACGGCAAAGCGGAACTGTATACAGGTATCGTCACGGATATTTGGGATATAAACGGGCCGCATTTATTCGGGCATACTTATCAAACGGGCGAGATAATTCAAGTGCAGGCCAAAACAGGCGAGCTTGGCATCCCGATAGCGGTCGCGCAGGGGATTTTAATAGAATTTGCAAAATCTGCGTATGAAGAGACACAGGAAGTGACAGATAGCGGAGTGTTTCGCAAAATCTGTTTTGACGTGCGGGCGGGCGAATCTTATGTCTTTACACTCATCTCGGCTGTCTACACAAAGCCAAACGGCGGCAATGACCCTTCGGTCAACGCTTACGAGCTTTGCAAAAAGGCTCTTGAAGACGGGTTTGAGCGGCTCTTGCAATCGCACGAAAAAGTTTGGGAAAAGCTGTGGAAAAACTCCGCGGTGGAGCTTTCCGGCTGTGATGAGGCCGCGAGAGCGCTCAACGCGAGCCTTTACCATCTCCATAGCATAGCTCCGCGCCATGCGGACAATTTATCGATCCCGGCGCGCGGGCTGTCCGGCCAGACGTATAAGGGCGCGATTTTTTGGGACGCGGAGATTTTCAAGTTGCCAATGTTTACCGCCACAGAGCCGGAGGTTGCCAAGTCCATGCTCAGGTATCGCATTGAGACATTGCCCGGCGCGCTCCGCAAAGCCGCCGAATATGGGTATCGCGGGGCTTTTTATCCGTGGGAGAGCCAAGAGGGGGGCGTCGAGGGCTGCACAGACTTCAATGTCGTTGACGTTTTCACCAGCCGCCCGGTGCGCACATATTTCAGGGACAAGCAAATCCATATCAGCGGAGATATTGCTCACGCCATTTGGAAATATTATGAGACTACGGGAGATGTAAGCCTTTTGATGGAAGGCGGCGCTGAGGTAATTTTGCAATGCGCCCGCTTTTATTTGACACGCGCACACCAGCGTTTGGACACGTGCGATGTCGAAATTTTAGATGTCATCGGACCCGATGAATATCATGAGCGGGTGAACAACAACGCGTTCACCAATCAAATGGCGGCTTTTTGTATGTCCTGCGCGCTTGGTTTGAAAGATGTTTTCGACAAGGTAAATCCCAATTATTATAAGAAGCTCGTCAAAAGGCTTGATTTTGAGGAAGACTTGCTCTTGATCAAATATTATTATCCTAAGCTCCGTCCTGTTTTTAAAGAAGGCGTCGTGATTGAGCAATTTGACGGGTATTTTGCCTTAGAGGAGTGTTCTTTGGACGACATCCGGGCGAGATTGCTTGACGAGCGTGAGTATTGGGGCACTAACAGCGGCATAGCCTCACAAACGCAGATTATCAAGCAAGCGGACGTTATCGCTATGATGGCTCTTTTCCCGGAGCTGTTTTCTGACGACACCGTGCTTTGCAACTGGAATTATTATGAGCCGCGAACAGAGCATGGCTCGAGCCTGTCTGCCTGTATGTACGCGCTGACGGCTTGCCGTATCGGACGCCCCGACTTGGCTTGGGAGCATTTTATGAAAGCGGCCTCGATTGATCTTGTCGGCGGCGGCAAGCATTGGGCGGGCGAGATTTATATCGGCGGCACTCATCCGGCGGCAAACGGCGGCGCGTGGCTTATCGCCGTGCGCGGATTTGCCGGGCTGTCCTATCAAAACGGAGAAATAACGCTCTCGCCGCGTTTGCCGGAGCAAATCAAGTCTTTGCGCTTTCCGCTGATCGTCCGCGGCAAGAGCGTAACGGTGACGGTGACGCACGAGGGCTGGCAAATAGCCGACGCGTGATGTGTGGAAAATAATTAGACTCATTCATACCGGGAATTTGCATTGACCGCACGCGAATCACCGGGCATACGCTATGAAACATAACGCCCTCCGTGATTTTTACTGCGGCTTAACAACCCATCGCCCGTTTTTCCTCGCACCCTCGCGTATCAATAAGCCTTTTTCTTTAAGTCCGTCCCCAACAACATGACAGCGGCAAGATTGTATCCCCTCTTCCCTGTTTCTTTATCTTCGCCATATAACTTTGCGCTCATAATGATTTCTTTGTCGGTCATATTATTCCACGGATGTTCATTGTGACGGTTTTTCGCCATTTGCCGTAAGCGCGGCATCATGTCAAATCTCAGTTCGTCATCTCGCACGTACGGATAAACCTTTTGCTCTGTAAACACATTTTGCTTGCGGATATACATGGCGGCGATTTGACCTGTTGCCGTCACTTTTACATCAGCCTCATTGTTGCGGTCATAAATGCTTTTCTTATAGCTATGCACTTCCGAGCTTACAGGAATATGGATGTGGATAATTGTTTTGCCCTTGTATTGCAATATTTCCGGTGTTAGATAAAAGGTCGGAGATAAAATATCGGGATTGTTAATCATAGATATAAAATTTTTGATTATATCCGAAGCTGCGTTTGCAGGAACACCACAAATCTCGCCGTTATCTTCAACACCGAGAAAGATGTCTCCGCCATAACGGTTCAGGAAAGAGCAAACGGTTTCATAGGTATCCGGTTCGATTCCGCTACTGCAACGCTTGAACTCCACAGCGACGGTTTCACCGATGGCAAATATATTTTTGAGTTTTTCGCCAGTCATAGTATTTTTACCATCTCCTTCGGTTCGTCAAGCGCGATTTCCGATATATCGTTAAGGGTGTAGCTTAACAACGCCCATAACGCCATATCCCTCTACAAGTCACAGATTATGGACTGTGGACTATGGGCTATACATAGAATAACACAGCGTAGCGGTTAATCACAAGTAAATATTTACACGCTCGCTAAATAGTGAGATATATAGATTGCATTCTCCACCCCCGTTTTACACACATTTCACAAAACCCATTTCACTTTTTCACAAAACATTAACATTTTCGTAAATTTCGCTTGACAGGGAGTTGCTTCTTTGCTATACTGGCTGTTAGGTTGAGCGTTAAACTAAACCGTATTATATTATAAGGAGTGTTATAAAATGAAAAAATACCTGTTCCTGCTGCTCTCGCTGATTATGGTTATCTCCGTTGCCGCGTGTGGAACTCCTGCCGAGGACGCTGACCCGGTCGTTACCGCGTCGCCGACACCGCCGGATGACTCCACGCCTCCTCCTACTCCCCCTTCGGGCGGCGACACGCCTGATGTTTTCCTTTGGGATGACTTCACAGACCGCGATCCGCAAAACAAGCCCGACACTGGCCCCAACGGAGCCCCCATATGGTGGGACAACTGGGCAAACCTGCGGGCAAGCGTTGACGGAGGCGTCGCGCAGCTCCAATTCCGTCCCCGAGACTTTGACCCCGAAGATTTTGACGACATGGACGACTACTATGCCAGAGCTATGGACTGGATGGGCAACTGGGGTGAGGCTATAGACATGTGGTCTCTCGACGACATATCCTATTGCAAATACCTCACTATCCGCATGGCGGGAGCTGACGGCGGCGAAGAAAACAAGCTGCTGCTCCACTTCCAGCCCGAGGACGGCCCGACATTCTTTGCCCGCTTTTCCGACTTAGTAACTAAAGACGGCGACAATGTTGTGATTACAACGGAAATGCAAGACATCGTCATTGACCTGCAAGCATCCGGATTCCCCGGCATGACAAACCGTATGCATATCCGCGCGTTCTATGAGTGCACAATTTTCATAGACGAGATTTACTTCTCCGAGCCGACCGGCCTGATTGATTCGAGCAGCCAAGACAGCATTCTCGGCGGATTTACCGTTAATGCCATTGACTGGGCGACAATAGCAATCAGAGATTTCGTGGCAGCCGCTTCCGGCACGGTTCTTTGGGAGAACTTCACAGACCGCGACCCGCAGAGCAAACCTGACCTTGCCGCTATCGGTGTGCCGATGTGGTGGGATAACTGGGCAAACCTCAGAGCGGACGTCGAGGACGGCATCGCGACTATCGAATTTAGGCCGAGAGCGTTTGACGCCGAAGATTTTGACGACATGGATGACTACTATGCCAGAGCTATGGACTGGATGGGCAACTGGGGTCAAGCCGTTGACGTCTGGGCTGTGGAAGGTATCTCATGGACTAAGTACCTCACATTCCGCATGGCAGGTCTTGAGGGCGGCGAGGAAGATATGCTTCTGCTCCACTTCCAGCCCGAAGACGGTCCCGTATTCATCAAGCGTTTTAGCGACCTTGTGACGGCTGACGGCGACAATGTTGCCATCACGACGGATATGCAAGATATCGTCATTGACCTTGAAGCGTCCGGCTTCCCAGGCATGACAAACCGTATGCACGTCCGCGCTTTTGCAGGCTGCACAATCCTCATTGATGAGATTTACTTCCACGGCGCGGTGTCTCCGATAGATACCGACAATGTCGTAGGCAGCATAACTATTCCTGAAATTCAGCTTCCCGATATAGCGGAGCTCGTGGCTTCTCTCGGTTAAACGCTGATTTCGTGATTTGATCGCACATAACGGAAAAAGGCAGGGGCGGATAAAAATACCGCCCCTGTTTTAGTTGACAGAGTAAATCATTAGAAAATATATATTCCACATCTTGCTGTTTTATGGTAAAATTAACCGCTTATCAAATTCTTTGGCGGTGAGGGGTAAGCGTGTTTAAACTTTTTGTGCCGTCTTGGAATTGGTGGTTTAATGTGATTACGCTAAAAGACATAGCCAAAGAAGCCGGGGTCAGCATCACGACGGTCTCAAACGTCGTTCATAACAAGAGCAAACGTGTTTCGCCGGAGTTGATGGAAAAAATACAAGGGATAATCACCCGCGAAAACTATACGCCGAGCATGGCGGCACGCACGCTCGCAAACAACGCATCCCCAATCATAGGAATTATAAACCACCTGATGACCCGCCGCAGCGGAGGCTTTATGGCAGACCCTTTCCACAATACCTTTATAAACAGCATTGAGGATTATGTCAGCGACAAGGGCTACTTCATCATGGTACGCACGGTGGAAGATTCGCGAGAGCTTCGCTCGGTATATCAGCATTGGAATCTCGCCGGAATGATTTTCACGGGGCTTTTTTACGATGAATTTTTTGAGAGCGTCCGCGATATCGGTGTCCCGTATGTGTTGGTGGACAGTTATATAGACTTGCCCGAAGTATATAGCGTGGAGCTTGAGGACGAAAGGGGCGGCTATTTGGCGACGCGGCATCTTTTGGAACACGGCCATCGCACTATCGCGTTCGCGTCGCCGCTCATAAGCAAGAACAATGTCGTGGATCATCGCTTAGATGGGTATAAGCGGGCGCTCTCAGAGTTTGACGTGCCTTTTGACCCGGCGCTTGTCTTTGAGCAGGATATGTCAGTCGGCGTCGGCGTCCGCTTTGGAGAGGGCGTGAGGCTGGGGCATCGCCTGAGCAAATATAAGGATATATCCGGGATTTTTGCGACAGCCGATATTCTCGCTGCCGGAATCATGGCAGGGTTGCGCGAGCGTGGCGTAAGTATTCCCGAAGACAAATCCATCGTCGGGTTTGACGACAATTATCTTTGCGAGATAACATATCCGCGCCTCACCACCATATATCAAGATGTCGGCAAAAAGGGCATTGACGCTACTCGAATGATGATTTCCCAATTGCAGGGAACGCCCATCCGAAACAGAAAGGTTATTTTGCCCGTGAGGTTGGTTAAAAGGGATAGTGTGAAAAAATTAAGCTAAGTTTGTTATACTACAGACCCTTGCGTTCGAAAGGCTGTTTTATCCCACCACGGGGACAAGTATATTCAATATATCCTCAAAATTTTCAATATCCCAATCGGCCCTGCTGCATCCGGCGGCATCGCCCATAGCTATCGCTTTCATTTTTGCGGCTAAGGCTGCCTCTATGCCGGCCTTAGCGTCTTCGACAACCACGCACTCTTCCGGGCGGAGCCCTAAATATTCGGCTGCTTTGAGAAACACTTCCGGGTCGGGTTTTGAGCGTGTTATGTTGTTGCCGTCGGAGATAGCGTCAAAATAATCGCCCAAGCCGATTTTCTCAAGAATGAGTCGGGCGTTGCGGCTTGAAGAGCCGATAGCCATTTTGTACCCCCGCTTTTTTAGGCAATCCAACGCGCCGAGTACCTGTGGGGATAGGTCGGCAGGGTTCATTGCCTGTAAGAAATCCTTATATGTTTCGTTCTTTTCGGTCGCGAGTTTCTCTTTTTCCGTAATGGACAGCTTGGCAAACCCGCTGTTTTCCAAAACGATGTCAAGGCTCTCCATTCGCGACACACCGCGCAGGCGGTTGTTGATTTTTTCGTCAAAGTAAACACCAAGGCGGTCAGCGAGCTTCTTCCATGCTTTATAATGATATGTGTCCGTATGGACAATCACGCCGTCTAAGTCAAATATAATTGCTTTCATGGTATATATAATAATCCGGCTTGCACATAAAGTCAAACAAGTTTGTAAAACTTACCATTCAGACCCGGTGAGGAAGGGGCAAAAAGCAACCTTTCGAGCGCAAGGGTCTGAAAAGTAAAATAAAAGGGCTTTTAGCCTAATAGCCATCTATAGAGGTTTCTCAATGGGATTATTTAAACACAATTACACAAAAGAAGGACCCGGAGTACAAAAAGATGAGCCTCGAAAAAAGGGCATATCGCGCTTCTTTCAGGTGCTAAGCAGGGTCGGATGGGATATTTTCAAAGCAAATCTATTGTTCTTTTTGTGTGCCATCCCGTTTGCGGGAGCATTTTTGTTGGCCTATCAGGATGTCATAGGCG